>Ga0058701_10000037_pt1 | contig 98385 bp, 94 predicted proteins | sample AgamicOrMae_FD_97039 | JGI IMG/M metagenome (GOLD analysis project Ga0058701, IMG submission 97039) | Agave microbial communities from Guanajuato, Mexico - Or.Ma.e | ecosystem: Host-associated > Plants > Phyllosphere > Phylloplane/Leaf | place: Guanajuato, Mexico | collected 2012-06-04
CTTTCCCCCAGTCCGACTGGCCCGACTGGACCGGCCGACTGGGCGAAATTGTCGATTTTGGCAGCGCGCGCAGTCGGTGGGGGAAGGCATTTTCCCCCTCCCAGTCGGCAGTTCACATCCCTACACACGCACGCCGATCGAGCACTTCAAGATTGACAAAACTGCACGCCAAGTGCTTTCCCTCTTTTGCCCTCCAGTCCTAATCTCTGTCTCTCTCGCTTGCTGCTCGGCCAACGAGCTGCCGGCAGCCAAGCCTCCAAGGCGCCACATTTCTCCTTCCCTCCAATCTCAATCAGACCCAAGCCCAACCCTTTGGCTCGGGGCACAATTCGCCCAGTTCGAATTGTGGACAAGGTGAGACAAGAGCCCAAAAAAGAGAGGAAATAGAGCAACTTTAGGCAAAGTTTATAACTTTTGTTATATGTAACCATAACCATTTTCTCACAATTTAACACTCTTTATCATTTGTATCACAAAGATTGTATAGTGTGATAGTTTAGGTTTAGACTTTACTCTTGAAATATCGATAATACCGAGAAGTGAATAGTGAAAGACTGAATGAGCGAGATTGACTGTGGTCTTTTTATTCGACTTGTGTCCAAAGTCGTCATCTTTTTTACCTTTTCCCCGGCCCTTAGCTTAGGTCAGCACGAGTTGGCATGCACGAGTTTGTAGAGAGGCAAAAGCTCGAGATTGACGGCTGACAGTGATAATTATGGCAATAGCAATAGGCAGAGATTTAGAAATTGACACTTACAAAATGAAAAGCAGAAATAGTAACAAATTGAACAACCACCACAAATGCACATCGTCCAAACGGAACGAACATGCTACAGTCTACAACAACAACAAAGCAGAGGCATTCCTCTCGAAAGGCGCCCAAGTGATCGTGCGGATGCGCGGCCTCCCCTTCAGCTGCACCTCCAAGCAGGTGGTCGACTTTTTCGCCGCCACAATAACCACCAGCAAGCCGCCCATTGTGCTATACAGAAGCGCCAAGTATCAGGATAGCAGCAGCAGCAGCAATATCTACAGCAATAATAATAATAACAGCAATAATAACAGTGACTGCAATAGGAGCAATGATCAAGCCAGTCAGGTGGGCGCCCACAGTCAGTCTTTGGCCGCGGGGGCGCCGCCCAAGCAGCGCGTGCTGAAGCCCTGCCAAGTGTTTGGGGCCGAGGAGGGCGTGCTATTTGTGCGCAACTGCGAGGACAAGCCCACGGGCGACGCCTTCGTCCTGTTTGCCAGCGACGAGGACGCCCAGCGGGCCCTGGCCAAGCACCACGAGCACATCGGCGCCCGCTACGTCGAGCTCTTCCGCTCGAGCATCTACGAGGTGCAACAGGTGCTCAGCATTTCGGCCACCAGCGACAGCCAGTCGTCCATTGCGGTGCACGGTGTCTCGAGCTCGCGCGCTGCCAGCTCGCCCTTCACGCAACAAGTGAGGGCGCCCTTAGGAGCCGCACGTCCAGCGCCACCCAAGAACCAGCAGCGGCCGAGCGGCGTGCCCGAACAGACAGTCCAGCGCGACTCGCAGGCCACCTACGCGCAGGTGGCCACCGTGGCTGCCGAGGTGACAACAGTCGCTACCAAGAAGCCCGCGGAGGCGCCACCAGAGGCCCACCGAGACCAGAGACTAGTCCAGGAGGAGACGGGCCAAGAAACGGGCTTGGGAGCTGATTCAGCGCCCGCCAAGCTCGCCAAAGACAAGCTGAAGGACCAAAACGGCACCCAAATTGAGGCCGAAACTGATTCCAGCGATACCGGAAGGAATTCTAGCCTGTCAAAGCTCGAGAGCCCGACGGAAAGCCCGAAAGTGGCGAGCCAGCGGCCGGCAAGCTCGGTGGCCGGAAACAGTCCCGAGTGCCCAGCAGAGGCTCCACTTCCGGCCCAGTGCGGCCCGAGCTCTGAGTCCAGCTCCTCGGGCCACTCGTCGGCGCCGTCGTCGCCCGCGTCGTCGCGCGGCCCGCCGGAAGAGGCGGCCGCGAAGGGCGCCCCGCGGGGCCTCTCTTGCGGCTCGTCGGCGGGCTCCACTAGCTCGTCGTACGCGCGCTCCCAGGCCCACCCACTGCGCCGCCACCACAACCACAGCCAGCAGCAGCAGCACTTTCGGCCGCTGCAGGGCGCCGTCCCGACGACAGTCTGCGGCGCCGCCAAGAGCCTCCACTACGGGCCGCCAGCGTCGCTGTTGCAGGCGCCCTTCGCGCACATGCAGGCGGCCCCAGTGGCTGGCGGGCCGCACTTGCACGAGCAGGCGGCCTACGCGGACCCCCAGCTGCACCAGCAGGCCGCCCTCGCGCACCAGCACCACTTCCAGCCGCCACATCCGGCCGCCTACATGCACCACCAGCAGGCCAATGAGCCGCACCTTGGCTATGGCCACGGGCCGCCAGCGGCGCCCCACATCTCCCACGCTGTCTACTACCAGCCGGCGAGCCAGCTGGGCACCTACGGCCAGCAGCAGGCCGCTTTCCTGGGCGCCACCTATGCGCCGGCGGGCCTTCCGGTGGGCGCCCCCGACGAGCTCGTGTCCAGCGAGCGCGACTGTCTCCGCCTGCGCGGCCTCCCCTTCGAGGCCCAGGTGGAGCACGTGCTCGCCTTTCTGGCCAAGCACCGCGACCAGATTCTCTTCCAGGGCGTGCACATGGTCTACAACAGTCACGGGCGGCCCACCGGCGAGGCCATCGTGCAGATGCGGTCGGCGCGGGCCGCCGCCGCAGCCGCCCAGGACACCAACAAGCGCGACATGCGGCTCGGCAAGAAGGAGCGCTACATCGAGGTGGCCGCCAGCTCGCTGGCCGAGCTCGAGAACTGCCTCGGCTACGGAATCTCGGCCGCCTTCGCCGCCAGCCGCAGCTACTCCACCGCCGCCGCCGCCGCCCACAAGCACCCGGCGGCCCCGCCCACCTGCGAGTCGGTCCCGCGCGAGCCGGCCGCCCACGAGGGGGCGAGATTACAGGACGGCGAGCGGGCCCGCTCGCCGTCGCCGCCCTCGCCCGAGGTGGCCAGCGGCGCCGAGAACTCCCACAGCGACTCCGGCTCCTCCGACAGCGGGCTCGGGTCCAGGGCGGCGCACACGCCCACCCCGGCGGCGGAGCCCGCCGCCCGCGCCGCGCCCCCTGCAGCGTGCGCGGCCCCGCACGACCCCGCCGCGGGCTACTACTACCACGCCCCCCTCGTGTACTACTACCCGCCGGCGGCCGCGGCTTGCGCTGCCGGCGGGTGTGCGCCCGCCGCCCACGCGCTGGCTGCGTGCGGCCCCGCCCACTCCAGTCCCGTGCTCATGCAACAGGTCCTCTGTCACCATGCGGCCCACCCGCAGCAAGTCTACCAGTGAGCTGTTATCGTTTATATCGACGAAAAATGCCGCCCGAGTCGCGCTCGAAGTGGCCACTTCCGCTGGGGCTCCGCTCGGGCCCCAAGCTAATAAAGAACAGTGATGGGCGTGGCAGCGAGCAGCAGTCAAGCCGTGGGGCCAGCCTGAAAAAAGCGGCGTCCCTCGTCGCTCCTCGACTCCAAGTCACTCCGAAGTGTCTCTCTCTCTCTCGCTAATCTTTTCATTAATATCACTCTCGGGTAGATTGATAAACACCCCTCGAACAAACCTCTAACAGTGACCCTTCTCTTCAGCCTTCCTTTTCCGTCGAGCTTCCTCGAGCCGGAAGCTCAACGGAAGCTCAACGGAAGCTCATTCTCCTTTATTGACCGTTTCATCTTGGCAGCTCTGGCCGCACACTGTCTAGGCCGGCACAAGGCCCCCACTCAGCTGGGCGCCGGCTGCCGCTGGGCCTGCGTAGCGCCGCTCGGGCTCGACTCGGCGGCCTGGGCGGTTGCGTTTCCGGCTGCGGCGCCACTTCCGGCCACCGTCGATGACTCCTGGACGAGCTCGAGGACAGTCTTGAGGTTTCTTTCGGAGCCGAGCAGGTTGCCGAACCATGGGTACGCCTTGGGACATTGGATTCCCGGGCAGATTTGGAGGTAGCGCGCGTCCGACCGTTTGGCCTGCTCCTGGGTGGTCGCTCGCTGTTCGTTGTCCGTGTTCAGCTTCACCACGCACGTTTGCGGCCTGTTGCAGCTGGTCAGCTTGACCTTGGCCGGCTCGTCGCACTTGAACAGGTTGGCCGCCGAGCTGGCCGGCGAGGGCGAGCGCATCCAGTCGAGCATCTGTCTGTAGCTGACGAACCAAACGTTTGGGTAGGCCTTCGAGACGTGGTCTATGAATTTGGTGAGCGCCTTCACGCGATTACTGTTCAGCACCCACTGGACATGCAGATTGATCTGAAACGGAGCTCTAGTTGTGTTGTAGTGGCGCTCGAAATTTTCCACCAAAAAGTTCACTATGTCCGACGAGTCAGAGTGGTCATCTTGCGAGGGAAAGACACACTGGTCCAGATGGTGACAGGTGCTGATCTCGTTGGTCAGCGGGTTCAGTGGAATCTCCCAAATGCTTGGATAACTCTTCGTGGGACACTTCAGCGACTTGCCCGCAAAGGTGGACTGACGTTTGGGGCGACTCTTGGCCGCACTCGAATGGCCAGCAGCCGAAAGCAGCGCTGACTGTCTCCGTTGGCGGCGGCCGCCCGAGCTTCCGGCGGAAGTGGGCGTCTGCGAGTCGTCTGTGTGTGCGGCTGGTTGACGCTTGTTGCCGCGTACATTGGCGCAGTCGAAGGGCACCTTAGAGTCCAGAGTGAAGGGCCACAAGGGATAGTCGGACTTGGGGGCCACGATGGAGGAGCTGTAGAGGAGACCAAAGTCGTTGAGCATCTGGTACATTGGGTCGCCGCCGGGCTTGATGAAGGGAGCTCGCATGCCGAGCAAGTCTTCGCGCTTTATCACAGGCGTATCACCGTTTATGTTGGTCAGCTGGAGCAAAATCTCGCGCATTCCAATCATCTCCTCCACCCAGTCGCTGTAGTTTGCCTTGTCGGTCCACCACAATTCGGGCAACCTGTGGCTTATCGAGTGCAGGCCAATCTCGTGCTGCTGGGCGGCCAACCAGTGGATCTGAGCGTAGCTCGTGTACTCGTGGCTGACGAAAAAGGTCGACCTAATTCCGCATCCATTTGGATTCAGCCTCGTCTGGCCCGAGCCCAATTTGTTCGAGTAGCCCAGAATTTTCTTGTAGTGGTCGAACACTAGCTCGTTCACCGCCCCACTGAAGGAGAGCAGAATCATCTGGGGCACCTGGCTGGGCTCCAGGCCGGCCGGAATCAGTGTTCCGTCGGGCGAGCAGAAACAGTCAGGTAGCCGGCACTTAGAGTCGCAGGTGGGCAACGAGTCCTGCGCCTCCTGGGTGGCCTCGTCCTGGCGCACCTCCTCCTCGTCGCTGATGGGCCCGCAGGTGAGCGAGGACGTCTTGAAGGTGCAAAACTTGAGCTTCGAGTCGAAGTAGAGCCCCGGCGGGCACGTCTGCTGCCAGGGGTGCGAGCTGCCGCAAAGGATGAACTTTTTACACGAGGCTGATCGGTTTTTTGTTTTGTTTTGTTTTGTTTTGGGGCACGTTTGGGGTTAGCTTAGGTCAGGTCGAGTTTTCGGAAAAGTTGCTGAAATCTGCACGAAAATCGCACGAAATATGCACTAAATTGCACTAAATTGGCACCAAAATTGCAGAAATTTCGCGCAGAATCTATGTTTTTTCATGACTATCAAATTCGCTGCCATTTTTTGCAAGCTTTGTCCAACTTTCGTGAAAATTCTCTGCAATTTTCGTGCAAATTTTTGCAATTTCTGTGCAGATTTTTGTAGCTTTTTTCGCAAGTTCTGCTCAATTTTTTGGAGAAAATTTCAGGAATATCTCCTTCCGCACCCACTCGATCACTAGTCACTCACCTGGATCGGCAAACAAACCGTCGGGCCGCGGACACTCGAACTTGACGTCCGAGCTGGAGGCGCCCCCCTCGGCGGGCTCGTCCGAGTCGTCGTCCTGCTCGACGGTGGGCCTTCTGGTGCTGGCCGGCTGGTTGCGCCTGCTGGGCGCCCCCGACGACTGTTGCAGCTGGGAGGCGGCCACGGCTGCCCTCTGCTGCGAGGAGGAGCGCAGCGCCTGGTTGTTGCTCGAGGCGGACTGGCCGCCCGTCGAGCTTGCCGCCTGCTGCTGCTGCTGTTGCGTCTGCTGAGACTGTGAGCGGCGGTTCTGTTGGCCGAGACTCAGTTGGCCTGCGTTTGTTTGGGAGCATTTCAGTGGAAGTGGCAATTTTGCATTAATGATCGATTTTGAGCTTCTTGGTGTTGAGTTTGTTGCGACAAATTATCAATTCTGACGGTAAAAAGTCAATGAAATCATGGGAAAGCTGACCTCAGAGGCCGCTCTTCTTTCGGTTCGAACTTTTGGTTCGTTGAACCAGTGTTCAAACAGTCTCTTTGAGAAATAAAAACTGAGATATAAATCAATATTAACATCAAAAAAGCTCACTTCTTCCTCACTGGAACCTACATAATGTGCTTAGGGTGAATATCAACACGAGCAGCTGGACCACAGTGGGCCCTCTGAGGCTGGCGAGCGGACGCCGCCAACTTGTGGGCGCCCTGCTCGTGGTGTGTCGGATGGACATATTTGACGCTTGATGCATGTTTTGCGGCCGGAATCTGCTGCTCCGGATAACTATCCCTCTTGAACTGGTGTTGCTCTCTTGCTTTGCTTCCCTTTGACAAGCAGCACATTAAACACTGGCTGTCAACTAGTTCAATCTTGGAGCTGAGCTAACATTTTGCTCCCTTTATCTGGCCTGCAAACTTGGATTCTTCCCAGTCCTTTGCTGCTTCGGCTAAGGCTCGCAAACAATCGACTGTGTTTGCTCTTGCCGCTTCGCCCAGATCGGCCAACTGTCTTGCTCGTCTCGCTGGCCACTGCCTGTTGCCTCTCGGCCCTTTTTTCTCCCTCGAACCTCAATCCTCAATGCTCAATGCTCAATCTTGTTCTAACCAATCTTCTAGCCTCAAGCCTCGGTCCTAATCCTCCGACGAGCAGCCGATCGGGCGTCGTATTGGACGACGAAAGTGGAGCGTCCCTCTAGCTCGGTTAGCCGTTGAGAAGAGCGTGAGAAGAGCTCCCAGTGGAGCAAAAGTGGCCTTATCTCGCCGCTGGCCAACCGCGGCGTCCAATTGGCAAGGCAAGAGGAAAACAATAACCGTCCAATACGCAAGTGGCCGCGCGCAACAATGGCCGCCCACTCAAAGCTTGGGGCTCAAAGCTCGCAGCTCCAAGCTTAACACTGCACTGCACATACACTACACACTAGCTCTGCCAGTCCTCCCGAGCTCTCGGCTTGTTTCGGCGCTCAATTAGCCGCCCACTGTCTCCGATGGCTCGCCGCCAAGTGTCGCCAAGCGAGCGCCAAGCCAGCGCTTCTGCCGGCCGAAGTGCTTCTTCTCGCCGACTCGTCGAGCTTCTCTCTTCTCTCGCTGACCAATTGTGTTGCCAATGCACTGTCTCTGTTTGCGTCTAAGTGTCTCTGTGTGTCTTTTGTGCGGCCAAACTCGCTCTACTGTATCGACAAATCGGCTCCAATCGCCAGATCGCCGTCCAACCAAACAAACTGGCAGAACACTGAAACACACACTCTCAAATCGACAAAAGGGCGCTCTCCGCAACTGTTACTTTCTTTCTCCTTCTCTCTCTTACTCGCACGCCTCCAATCCGACTCACTTGACCACAAGAGTCGCTCTGACGCTCACGCTTTGCGCTCCTAAGCGCTCGCCTGCTCTAAGGGCAAAACAGAGCCAACTGGCCACTTTGCTCTCTGGCCCTCGCGGCTCAAAGCGAGCTCAAAGCACACCTTAGGGCAGACTCTCGTCGCTCGGGATGCGCCGCAGCTGGCCACAGGTGAGCATTTGGGCATGTGGGCGCCACTAAGCGCCACTAAGCGCCGCTCGGCGCCGCTCACATGCCACTCGAGGCGCCGCTTTTCAGCTCGCTCCAACTCTGCCTTGATCATGGTGATCCAACTTTGGATAAGCTTCACGGGTGGGCGTGGCCGGTGATTTGTTGCCCTTTGCGACGAGCGGAGAAAGTCCGCCAGCTGCCCACAAGCTGGCCAGTGGGGCTGCAAGCTGGCCAGTCTTTTAGCTCGCTCTACGACATAGACATGGACATGGACATGGACATGGACCGATATAAAGTGGACGGAGCGCCGCCCAGCCGAGCGCGGCGGATTGTCGGTCAGTCGGTCAGCTCGACGGGCGGCAAGAGGCAAGCTCTCGGCCGGTGGTCGCCGCTCGAGTGGGTGGTCGGCGGCTGGGCTCTGGGCGAGTGGCGAGTGGCGTGCACTGCGCGCCGAAAATAAGATGATATTTCTGCGAAGCGTCGCACAGAAATTTGTAACCTTAATTTTGGCGGATTGTGCGCGCCGTGTGGCAGCTCTTAGGGCTGATAAGCAGAGGCAGCCAGTTGCAGAGTTGCGGAGTTGGTGCAGAGTTGCTCACACGGAGGACATGGAGCGCCCAGAGACAGTGAGTGGCCCGCAGAGACGCGGCCCACTCGCAGCAAGTCTCCTGGGAGCATCCAGTCTCGGGCGGCGCGTCCCTTTCGACGGGCGAGCGCCGAGCGGCCACTTGGCGCCCAGCAGAGCTCCTCCTCGTCGTTCGGCCTTTGGGACAACTTTGAGTCGCGAGAGCCCCGCTTTGGGCTCTGCTGCAGAACAACACTCTGCCCGCGAGGCTTGTTTTGCGCCTCCAAGTGACGCTGGGCGAGCGCAAGTCGCCAGCCTCGAGCTCAGCCCAGAGGATGCGTCTCGGCGGCGCCAACTCAAAGCCACCGGCGGCTCGTCCATGCGGACGCACTTGGAAGCTCCCAATTGAAAGCTCAAAATGGAACGCTCGTCAATCTGGACGCCGACTCAACGCCGAGTGCCAACCTTCCAGCTCCAAAAAGAGCTCCTCTCTCTTCTTCTGTCGCCGGCCGCTCGAGCGAGAGAGAGCCGGCTGTGCATTTGCGCATTTGTGCATTTGCGCTTTTGCGCTTTTGGGCTTTTGGGCCACCCAACTCGAGCTCCAGAAGGCGAGCGAACGAGCGCCGAGCAGCCGACTTGCCAGCAGGCGACTTCCAGCCGGCAAGACGCGAGGCCCGATTTGAATCCCCCTCTTGCACACGCCCACTTTGTTCATTATTTTCCCCTCCTTCTCAATTTCCCTCCTCCAGCCACTAGCTCGAAAGGGCTCACTTCCTTCCAGTGGGCGCAAAATGCACTCGCCGCCGCCCAGTGGCAAGCGCGCAGCCCAGCAAAACGGTCTCGGCTCCACTCGAGGGAGCCGGAAGTGGCGCTGAACGCTTCCTATTGGCAGACTTACTTGGCGAGCGGCGCGCCTAAGCACACACGTCTGGCCGCCGGAATGCTCGCAAATGGGCACGCGGCGCTGGCTGGGCGGCGCTCGCTAGCCAGCCAGCCAGATTAAATTGGACAAAATCGGAATCGGCGGCCTCGTTGTGCGGTGGCTGCCGATTTGGCTCCCTTCCTGCTCCAGAGGCGCCCCTTTGTCCGAGTGGAGGGGCTCTCCACAGTCCGTCCCAACTGAGAGCCGCCTCAAGGGCAAATTGTTTTCACCGTCCGCCCACTTGTCGAGCGAGCGGGCCGCTTCCTTCCGGACGGAAACGCAGCCGAGGGGCCGGCCCCAAACGACGTGGGCGGGCGCGCCAAAGTCCGATAGATCAAATGAAATAGCGGCGCCAAATTTATGTGCGCCCAGCACAGAGACTGAGCGTCTCCCAGTGGTTCAGTCTGTGAGCCACTGGGGCACTTTCTGCACAAAAAACTCCCCCTTTTGCTGGTGGGCGTCCATTTAGAGGCCCACCACGAGCGGCCATCATGAGCCCCTGTGCAAGCTGCAGCCCAGTCTCAGGTGGACAAGGCTCGCCCGGGCCCGCTCCTGATGACTGTTGGGCGGCCGCAAGCCCACTGCTGCTGTATTACAATGAGCGGCCATTGTTGGGCCGGCCCGGCGGAAGCGAGCATCGATCTTGCTCAACGGCGCGCCAGTGGCCGTGTCGCAGAGGTGCGCGCGGCTCCAACGGGCCAGGCTGTCAGCACTTCTGGCGCACTTCTCGCCGCCCCATGCACTAAGCAGCCGGCAGCCCCAACAGAACCCCTTCGGCAAATGGTGCGCGCCCACAGCAGTGCACTGCTAACAGTTGGTGGAAGTGGTGCGCGCCTCTTTGCCTCTTTGGCTCTTTGCCTCTTTGGCGCTGCCTCTCCTCAGCCAGTCTGCAGAGGGCCAACCTCCCGCCTCTTCTGGGCACATAGTGGCGTCCATATCGGCCGCTACTACTTGAGTGAGAGGAGCAAAAAAGAAAAAAAAATAACCAAATGGATGGATGGAGCCCAAGGTACAGATATCGATTATTTCTTGCACACACACAAATGGGGCCCTCTCCTCTTCTTCAATCAACATTTTAGCAGCGCTAACAAATTAATCCTCCACCACCAATGAGCATTTACAAATAGCCATTTCCGGCTACAGGCCAACAACTGTCGCCCCTAATGATTGTCATTATTACACTATTATCCTAATGATATTCGACCAGCTGAAATTCAATCCTATCCAAATGAGCTCCATCACAGTTATTGAAGGCAAATTAACCAAAAGTCGATTAGTCAAATAGGATAATTCAAAACTTTTATCTTTCATAATCTCCACCCTTAGGATGCACCTCAACAATTCACTCCCGGATTGTTTTAAATATATTTTCATTTTCAATACACATAGATTGTTTTTTATTTATATCACAGCCGTTCAAGTCATAACTATACTAGTATTAAATCTATTTACACTAAATGTAAGCGCACAATATGTTAGACCAAGTGATCCCAACCATATAGACGGCTATTATTTCCCTACGAATAACAAAACCGGCCAATACTCTATTGGGCAATTATGCTCCCGAGCCTCTACAATACCCGTTACCAGAATTGTTGAGGGCACCTCATTGGTATCCACATTCTCCGACACAGACATCAACTGTGCCATAACTTTTAAAACCAAGAATGCACACCAACATTTTATAATACATTTTGAGGAACTTAAACTAGGCTGCGACGATCATTTGATGCTATTTGATCAAGATTCTGATTATGGACAGCCACCAATTCATGATTATTCTTGCCGTGATAATATGGCTACTGTTAGGGATATCAGGACATCGGGCACATTTCTAACCCTTAGATATGTGGGCGATTCCACCAGTCAGCCCGGGGATGGTTTTCGTATTGTGCTAACCGCTGTATTTGACACATCCGATTGTCCATCGGAATACACTTATTGCCGTGATCATTATTGCATATCAAGATCGCTATTTTGTGATGGAATCAACCATTGTCTCGACAAGAGCGATGAAATCGGATGCCATGGCCAGGAGGACTCCAACGACTTGCCATATGCACTCGGCTTACTGGTTGTTCTAGTAATAGTTATTTCTGCCTGTGTTATTATCTTCATCGCGACCATTTATTTTCGGAGAGACAGTCCATATTCATATTACCAGCAGCAGCTTCAGAGAGGCCTCGATGTTCCAATGCAAGCGTCCACATCGACCATGTTTCCGAATCATCATCCTCAATATCAGTTTGTTCAACCAACACAACTTGCGCCCGACTATAGATTCTATCAACAGCATCCTATAGTTGTTTTATGTCAAAATCCTCCCCCAGATCTGGAGAGAATAAATGTGTGAGTTTGCACATTTACACAACTTACATACGCCTGTTTCACCTAAAATTCATCAAACTTATCAATCTCGACGGCTCAGTGGGCCTTCGACAGATTGGACATTCATTCACCTGTCGTAACCATTTGTGTATACAGTACCAACAGAAGACGTGACCACAGATGGTGCTGGTCGGGTGCTGTCTAGGTGATGAGCATAGATGGCATATCTTTGAACTGTCTGTGGATGATTGCGTAACTTGTTTCCTTGTCTCCTCTTGCACTTCAACATCTCGTCTCAGATCAGTTAAGAGCTTCATCATCGTGAATAATGCGAACAATATATTCGATCCGCTAATTGATGGGCCGGTGGTGTTCTTGTCGGTGACATGCTCGCTGCCCGTGATACGATGCGCTAAGTCGTAAAAATCACCAAAAATATAAAAGGTTGCCAAGTGGAGATCGAATATGGGCTTCAGTAATTTGAACTCATTCTTTAAGAGGATAGTGAGATAACTTTTCTCACTTCTTGCCTCGCAGAATTCTTCACCCAGAGTTACATCACTCACTGAGAAGTATACAAATCTGGTCAGGAATGTTATCGCACTCCTCACCCTCAACCACCTGTGGGATCCCAATATCCTTTGTGCTATATCCTGGTTGTCCAGGAAGTTTGTGAGGTATCTCTCGTCCCTCTCATAGACAGTGTAGAGCTGTGAGCGGTCAAGCCTACCCATTTGGATATTTGTTTACCATCTAAACTGATATCCCAAATAACCAGGTTTCAGCAAGCGCTTCAGCTTTGGGATTTTTCCGTGACGCGCGTCCGCAGCGATTTTCAATGAATTGGCGCGCAAATAACCAGGACCCATCTTACACCGGTTTGTCTATTACTTACTACTTATGTTAAGTTCTTATGTGAACTATTTTATCTCCATAATTGATATCTCATAATTTTTAACCAACCATGTTCACGAGCAAACTGCCACGCTTCGCGAGCAGTGCCAAAAGACCCTCAGGCCCCGAAAATCTATCTTATGTGCCCGTGTCGGTTAGAAAGGCCAACCTTTTCACGCCCCAACCGAAGTCCTCTCAACATGGAATGACTAACAGTACGGCTAAAAAATACCAAAGAACTCACAAACCAGCACCAGATCGAGATGAGCAACTGTTGATGTTCAATCGCTTAGTTGAATATCTGGAACTAAATGAACCAGGATTCCCCAAACCAGATGCCAAAAGGTTTTTCCAATCTGTCAGCACAACAGAGGCATCCAGGATCTTCGACGTCTTGCTAACTAGACTGAAACCTTCTTTCAAATTGAACAAGTTAGAAGTGGACGTGCCAGACGCTCTCGCTGAGCTAGATTATCCGTACATCAGATCAGTAACCCGATCGGCACTTGTATCAATAACCACTCGCCAAGCAGTGGTGAATCTTCTAATCATCTTCAACTGGCTCGTGGAGATTATCAAGCATTTATATGAGGTAAATTCCAAAGATGACGGAAGTTTCTTCATGCAGAAAATTATGGGCAGAGACAAGGGTCCGTCATCTGAGCTTGATAACGATTTGGTCAAAAAGGAGGAAGAGTGTCAAGAATTGTATGAGGAAATCAATGATCTCGAAGTTCAGGCTGATCAAATTGATGAATTAGAGGCCGCTAACAAAGCTTTAGGAGAGGATATCAACAAATGTGAAGACTACAACAATGAAATGAAGAAATACATGAATGTCAAGAATGAAGAGCTATGCCATGTCGAAGACGAATTGAAAAATCTGGAAGTCAAGATGAGAGAAATCGAAAGGGATCAGGAGATGCTGTGCTTCGATCAACTTGTGAAAGTTGGTCTCCAAATATCCCCAATTGATATTGGAAATCTAAAGGCACAAACCGAATCGGTGAAGAGAGAGTACGACCATGAGAGGGCCCAATGTGAAGCGTTGATCTCTGAGATCAGGGAGAATGACATCAAACTAGAACGGGAATTGTCCAAGAAACTGACGCATCTAGATAGAGAAGCTGAGATCTGCAGACTCGATATTGTACGAGAGACTGAGTTGAAAAAGGTTGACGAATTGGAGGAGGAGAACCACAAGAATTTGCTCCTTGACCGATTGAGGAATGAGCTCGAGGGCAACAGGTTAGAAGCGAAGGCGCTGATAAAAGAGAAAGAGAAAGAAAGGGAATACTTCATGAGAGTTGACGAGGGGATGTTATGTAATAGCAAAGTTATCAAAGATGGATTGAAAATTCTCCGTGACAGGCAAGTGATCTGATGATTAGCCATAAAAATAAAAATAGAATCCGTCCTCGAAATTATGCCGACCCCCACAGGTGATGATTTTTTCCGTGCAAGCCTATGGCAGCTGATCACATCAGCCCCCACTCTACCCCTGAGTCTTTCTCCTCTCTTCGGCTGCCCACTTCACGATTGGTTAGACTCGTCTACTATCACTGTTTCCTGCATACAAGAAACTGAGTTTATTAAGAGGCCAGCTTTTGGCGGCGCTTAGGCAGCTGATGAAGGAATCTGACTCTACCGACAAAGATGCCCAAAAGAAAGTATCCCACATCTCCGTTGTCTCTCGAGCTATTTCTGGGTTGGATGAAGAGAGTAAACTATCAGGTCCAAACCGACAATTAACTTTATCGAAATTTGCTAATTCCGACCAGGGGTCTCAACCTCAGGTTGCAAGTTATGTGTCATCCGCCAACAGAGAACCTGCTGCTGCGGCTCGCAAAACCACAGGATCGCTCAAATCTGTACCAGCAGGTAGCCCTGACCAATCTCCGACAGAAATACAAGATCAGGTCGATGCTCTCTGTCCAGCGGTAAGGAAGATGGGCTATACCTCAAATGCGAAAAACTTGATGGGTGAAGGTGCCTTCAGTAAGGTGTATAGAGCCCGATCAAACAGGATTCCCGATCGAGATATAGCGGTGAAGATAGTTCGGCTTGATGACCCAAACATACCTCAGGCATGGAAAGAGTACTCAATGAAGAGGGAGCTAAAGATCCTGAAAAGGGTAAGACATCCGAATGTGATAACTATCTATGACGTGATAAAGACACGTACACGGATATACGTCTTCATGGACTTAGCGGCAGCCTCAGTATCTGGTCATCTAGAGGCCACTGAGGAGCCAGCTAGTGAGCAGACGGCACGAAATTGGTTTGGAGGCATATCTAACGCGATATCCTACCTGCATAGGATTGATATAGCACATCGCGATTTGAAAAACGAGAATATACTCATAGACTCGAATGGTCAAGCTAAACTGACTGATTTCGGGTTCGCATGCTTCACATATGATCGAAAGAGTAGGAGAGATGTGCTGTCAAACACCTCATGCGGCACAAGAGCATATGTAGCCCCAGAGGTTTTCAATCCCCCCTATAATGCTAAGATATCTGACGTTTGGTCGCTTGGGGTGTGCCTCTACGAGTGCACAACCTTATCGCAACCCTTCCGTGACGATTTACCAATTCAAACGTTGCTACGAAAGCAGATGGACGATGGTTTGGTTATACCTAAACGCTTCAGGACAAAGCTTAGCAGCCTTTTGCAGGACCTTCTTCATAAGATGATCGAACCTGATATAAGAAGACGAATACATTCGGAAGCTATCTTAGTACACCCCTGGATGAGACAGACCGTGAGGAAATGAGGATTAATTTATTTTCCTTTCTTCGACTTCATTCTCCTCTGGTAAAACTCCAATTCTCTGCCCTCTAGAATATAGCCATCGGCACGGCCAACCTGCCCGGGCCTGGATGAAATGCAAGCTGGTGTAAGTTTTTAATTGATGAGAGTAAAGGCAATGTTAGCATGTAGATAGTGACACAAGAAATCACAGTGATGTGAGTAAATCAGGGTAACTATGAAGGTCGTCACGAGGGCCGGGTTAGGGCGATTCGGTGAGAGAGTTAAGCTTTCATCATGAAATTAAACACAATGTAGACAGTATCAACCAAGAGATATGTGTGTCTATAGTAGACTTACCCAACAGCTTGCCGGAGGTGAACTGATCTTCGAGCAGCGGTTCAACTGTAGCAATCTTTTGCCTCTTGAGGTACTTTTTTCGATTGCTTGAACTAATTTTAGTAATATCCTTTTTCATTTTGAGAGCCTGTGAGAAGTGAGATAAAGCTTAGATTAGTAGATGTCCCTCTGAATCAACTATCGAAGGCCTTGAGGACGATCAGACGCATATTCGTTTGACATCAGCGCTCAGCCGAAAGATGGTGAATTGAATATAACTCATCATAATGGTATGATTGAGCTAATTAGTGTGATCAACTTACCTTTGCTGTGGCCTTCCTTTTGCCGATACTTGTGGCGTAGTGCGATTCGTACCACTGTCTGAATGGGGCTGAGTCTACAAGGACAATGCAGTTCTTAACGAGTGTCTTCGTCCTGACAAGCTCGTTGTTGCTCGCATTATAGACTACATCGATTATTCTGGCCTTTCTTGTACAATGTTCCGATCCCCAAGCGAAGTTTCCGTGACTCAGCCTGAGAGCGCGGGCTTTGAGGTTACCACCTCTAACACGAACTGTCCTCACTCTCCTGACACCGATCTTGGTATTTGCTGCTGGTCTACCAAGCTCAAACTTTCTCTTCATACGAATAGGTTTCCTCTTACCTCCTGTGGCACGACGCTTGTGCCATCCATCCAGAGAGATACCTGAGTGGTTTAAGTTAGAATGAAGAGGTTAGCGAACTGTTTGTGCCCATCGGATGGAAGCGTAAAGAAAGTTAATAGAACCTTCGCTTACCCATGTTTTATCGTATGATTAATAATTATCTCAGTTGAAATTATTAATATATATCGTGAGATAGAGAAGAGTCCGTGAGGCCGAGCCAATCATAACTAAGTGAAGCGTGGGCAATGCATGAACACTGGACGACCAACGTGTTGGCTTAACCGGTTGCGCGCTGTTTCGCGAATGGAGCATTGGCGCCGACGCCTGCGCTGTGCGAGCTCTCAAAATTTGAATTTAATGGCGCGCTCGCAAACATTGCGTGACTATTCATCGGAAGACTTACGATGGCAGACAACTCGGTCTGAACTTTTGAACAGTGGCATTAGCTTGAATCACTTCAACTCCTAGACAGCTACGACAGATGTCTGAAAACTCCGATATCAATGAATCAACCTTTCGAATGGGGTGGAATTGAAAATCAAACTAAAAACCTGATTCTCGCGGCCAGTGCATGGCTGCCCTCACATACACCAATGTGTACGTGATTGCGACAACTATGAAAGTATCTACTGTTCCTTGAGCTAGAGATCACTACACGAAATTCCCCTGGGACTGTCAATCTGAATCTTTGGGCTTGCTCTGATGATATTCCAATGATAGTCGCTAGCTATCATGGGAGGCCCCATTCGTAGCCACCCGCTGGAGGTTATACACTCATACTCCAATCGATCACTCGACAAATTGTAGGTCTCAGTTTTGCGAAAGGACTCTTCCACCTGCAGTCCGAAACAAGTGCTCCCAAAGGTCTTGCCCTATTTCCAACCCTCGAGAGCCACTTTGAATTTCTGAACATCGTGGGCGGGTTTAAGGAGAAAGATCCAAAGAATCCGCATCGTAAGGGCGCTTTGCGGGTTGGTCGACGTTTCGATTTGGGTATTCATGAGCAATTGGGTCCATTTTATGGGTCACTGATATTGAAGGCAAAAAACAACGGAGCCCACCAGGACGGACGCAGCCAGGAGTGAGTGTGGAAAAAACTAACATGCCAATTGAATGGTATTGATTGGGCCCACGCAATCTAGTGCATTGAGATTAGTTTGCCTCCGTGCCAACCTTCTTCCGCCCTTAGCTGAGTGCTGCCCTTTTCCGCAATTGTGGCTCCCTAATAGGGTCACAATTAGAGGCTGTCGCCAGTGGTATCTGGCTGAACAGGCCGAGCTTAGGTCGATCCACTGTCGAGCACACAACAAAAGGAAATTAACTCGCCGATGATCCTCAAATCGAAAGTGGTACCTTTCTCTGTAGTCCTCGACTCAGGCAAGCTTTAACCCATGGGAGCCGGATTCTTATCAGTGGGTCTCTCTGGTGAAGAGAAGGAAGACCACCAAGGCGCCATTCGAATGGTGTCATAGTCGAATCGATCTCACTCGATGGAAGCCAGTTGTTTGGCCCATGCAAACTCAAGGCAGACACTTTGCCTGCTAAACTGTGAGCCATGACAGAGAGACTGAAATGTGGGCGAGAGGTGAATTTGGGTCCAGTTCGAGTGTATAGAACACAGTGATAGAGGAAGTGGAGTTTTAATGGAGATTGCGTTGCATGCTCTCTCAGATAGACAAGCAGCTTTTCAATATCATCATTCTGGCTGGTTGCAGAGCTCTCTTGTGATGCTCTAGATCTTTGCGCTTCCCGGTTGATTGGCTTATGATAAATATTGACTCGTTGGTGAACAAAAATCTCATGTTATACTGCACTCGGACGAGTCATTGCAGGTGGAACCTCTGGAAGATTTCCTACTTGGTCGCCAGATCAACGAACGACTCCTTGGCTTAGCAAGCCCATGGTCTACAGACAATCTGTTTCCACTGTTCGAATGGCTACCCGAGCGGCCAAAACTGAACACACCATGGCTTGTGGTGCTCTTTGGGCCGGCCCACATTGCGTCACGTAGGACCACCTCTGTTGTGACTGTTGTGGGAGTGCTGCCTGCTGTTACCGTAGTGGTGGTTGATGTTGATGTTGGTGTTGTAGTGGTGGTCTGTTGTGAATCATCTCTCTGTTGTGGGTTATTCTTAGAGCTCAACTGATCTCGGGCACCCTTTGATGCGGCCGCCTCGAGCGAGACCTTGCGCATCGAGGATACAATTGAGGCATCGCAACTCTTCCTTACGCCCAAAGCGACTCTCGTTGAGCCTGGCCGCCTGGCGAAGCAATGGCTGCCGTTGTTGTTGTTGTTGTTGTTGTTGTTGCTACTGTTATTGTTGTTGTCTCTGGTTCTACCATTGGAGGGAACTGATGGATTGGCCCCACTTTGGCAGCTGATTTCCAGCCAGTGCGCGGGTTCAGAATGAGACCAGAGTGAGAAATAGAAATAGAAATAGTGAGAATGTGATCGAAATAGAAATTGAAGGAGCACTAGTTTCTCGTCTCGAGTCGTTGCTGATAATCTGCCGTCAGACGAGATCTTAAACTGGCACCTTAAATGCCAAATGGTGCATTGACTGTCTTGAATTGATAGGGTTGAAAGTTCAACCGATTGACGATAGACAGACATCCGCGGCGACATATTAGCACCGTGACATCATTGAAAGAAGCCCAAGCTCCAGCAACACTACTTACCCTTCCTGATTATCGGTATCAAACTGATTTTGGTTCGCCGTCTGGATCGAGAGTCGCTTCTTTCCACTGCCACTGCCGCCGCGCCCAAACCCGAGCAGAGGCTTGCTTGGCGGCGGAGTGTCACTAGTGATGGACAATTTCACCTTGGCCAAAGAGAGATAAGCCTTGAAGATGGCGTCGATGTTGAAATTATCTCTGCAAGAGCATTCGATCACCTGTTTTTTGGGCGTTTTTTGGTTGTTTTTTGATTTCCATGAATTCGATTGCGTCATTGGAAAGAGTGTTAGACAAGCGGGACAAACAAGGCCGTTTGGCCAAGGCGCCCTAAGGGCGGCCTAAGATGCGCCAAATTTGCAATTCAGACGCGCTGGATTGCACATTTTCACCTTCATTTGGACCTTTAAAGGTCCAAATTGAGAGATCCAATTCAGTGGCCAAATAAAGTGTTCAATTAGAGTGTTCAATGAAGTTGGCGCCTTAACTTACTTTTGTCCTTAAGCGAGGCAACTCGTAATAGACATAATTGCTCACTTGTTCCTTGGTGACTTTGCGTTTATCCTTTGGAATGTCGCATTTGTTTCCAACAAAAACAATTGGAACCTCGTGGAAATCTGTCGGCCTTGCCTCCTGGATCTCCGAAACGCACATTTTGAGCACCTCAAATGAGCTCTGGTCGTCCACCGAGTAGACGATCAGGAACGCGTTTCCAGTGGTAATCGATAGACGTCGCATGGCAGGAAATTGCATCGAGCCAGAGGTGTCGAGGAAGTCGACCTGGAAGAAATGTTTGTTGCCCGTGTGTGTGTATAGAGTGAGAATGTAATGGAATGATGGGCGAGTATTATGTTAGTAGTGTGGAAATTGGCTAGCCCTAAGCTCGACGGCAAGCGAGCTCAGCCGAGCGAGAAAGTTGGCGAGCTCTGTGTGTGGCACCTCCTAACACTGGCCCATGGGCCAGATTGGGCGGCGTTCAATTCATATGGTCTCGCGGCCGCTTGCCGCAACCGATCCCAGTCTCTAGCTCTGGCAGCCGGATTCAATTTGTGCTAGATTATGCAATCAATTAAGTGATTATTTCCACCACCATTGGACGTGCCGAGCTCGCCATTGCGAGCACACACCTGCCCGAAAGAGAGAGAGCAGCCTCGAGAAAGAGAGCGCTCAGGTCCAGCTAAGCTAGGCCAGTGTTTGGCTGGCCAAGCTAGTCAGTCGTTGAAGCTCACTCGTGTCGCCCTGCTGCTGTCCAGTGGGCGCTGGAGGTTGCCGAGTGGCGCCCAAATTCACGGCTAGACGCGCGGCAATTAGTGGCCGCCCGTCGGAGCAGGTGCCGAGCTGGCCAGGCCTAGTCTCTCTGTTTGTGGCGCCCCTTCGCTGAAAGTGCGCTGGCGAGCGCACAAAATCAACCCGCTTAATGATCGGGCTGAAGTGGCGCCCCTTGGCAGCCGCCACTGCTCGTCCGCCGCCACTGGCCACTTGTTCTGGATTAACACCGAGTGGCGCTGGACAAGCGGCCGCCAGCGGACAATAATTGAGCACCAGTCTCTGGACGGCTCAGTTGGGCACGTGCCCACTGGCTCCATTCTGCAGGGGGGCCCCAAACTGCAACCTGCCTTGCCCATTCATTAGGATCAGGCAACAAAAGTTGGCAATGTTTGTATTCGCTGGCCAGGCTTTGCAGTATGCAGGCCACACCTGAGGGGCCCCCTTTCGAGCTAGTGGCACTCTGCCGAGTGCTGCTGGTCACTAGGTCCAGTGGTTGAGAGAACTGTGCAGGTTTTTGCGCAAATTTGCACGAATCCTCAGCCCAAAGGGCCGCTGGCCAGCCGCTCGGCTTCCGGGCGAGCTCGGAGGCGCCACTTTGTTTGCTCGCCGCTTGCTGCTGGCGAGCTGCCTTCTGTGGCCTGCTGGAACAAATGATGCTCCAGCGGCTGAGCGGCACAAGATGGAGGGCCACCTTTTTGTTTGTCCTCTGGGCCACTTCTGCCCCCGTGGAGCCGCTCGGGCTCGGAACAGCCGCTCGCATACTGAGAGGGGCGCCAAGCTTCTGGCTTTCTTGTGGCCCAAAGACGGCCAGCTTGTTGTTGTTGTTGTTGGCTCGGTGTGCTTGGTGGTCGCCCGCAGACGAGAGGTGAAAGTTGAGAAGCTGCTGCAATGGTCACAGCGACGATTATGCGCCCCCGACGACGCTTTAAGCGGCGGCGCCCCTAAGCTGCATGCAGGGCGCCACCTAAGCAGCGGCGTCTAAGCAGCGGGCGCACCTAAGCGGCGGCACCTAAGCGTCGCCGCGGGTGAACTGGCCCGCAATGCGTCCGTGTGCATGCGTGCATGTGAGCGGGCGACAAATATGCTGGCCAGCGGGCGAGATGCCGCCCAGAGCAACCCTTTCGCAGGCTGATGGATGTTTTGGCGGCCCAGCTCGCAGTGCACAGAGGCCGCCTGGGTGGCCCTCCGAGCTAGCGACCTTCGGGAAGCAAGCCAGGCTGGCGTCTGCGAGTGCCGAGTGCAAATGAGTTGCCATTTCTGGATGACAAAGCAAATTTGGGGCCAGTTTTTCTCTCCAAACAGGCCCGAGTGAGAAGGTGGAAAATTGGACCGAGACGAGGATTTGGCGTGCATCTAGTGCACCCAGTGTATGGATAGTGCACCGAAAGCATCGAGTGCATGGAGTGTACGTCGACTGCAAGTCCGGGCGCCAGTTTGGCTGCAGTGTGGCGGCGCGACGTGCTGCGCTCAATAGAAAATGATGATAATCCGGCCGGCTGGAAACTAGTGACGAGCCACCAGAATACGTCAATGGCAAAGGCAAATAGGATGATAAGTTGTTGCCAAGAGCGGCTAGCCAGGCGGCCAGTTGGGCCTCGACAGCAGAGACTGGCAGCGAGCAAGTGGAAATACGGAAAAACGGACATGCAAGTGGCTGCCGCCAACTGGCTGCTGGCACCTGTCTGCCTTGCAGAGACAGCCGCAATTGGCGAGCTGCAGAGAGGCTTGCTTTGTAGAGACGGCCGTAAATGAGACCTTTTTGGAGCGCTGCTGGAAGGTGCCAAAAGGGGCCAGGAAGTTGAGGGGAGAAAATTGAAAAGTGCGCTCTGGAAAGACGCCGGAAAGGCTCTTGAAGGCGCCCCAACGGCCAAGCTAAGGGCTGGCGACTCACCTTGATCTCGATGGCGCCAAGATCGAAATCTTTGCTGAATAAATCCTCCACAGTGGGCTTATATTTGGTCTCGAACTTCTTGAAGAGGAACCTGTTCAAAATGGATGTTTTCCTTTTGTTTTCGTTTCGTTTCGTTTGCGCGTCCAATCGAAGTGTATGGTTTTTTCATATCGGGCCAGTTTTCGAGCCCAGCGGGAGTTGCACAATTGGCCAGTTGGACAGTTGCAGAGTTGGAGACGCAGAGTTGACTTGGCGAGTTAGTGAGAGGCGATCGAGTGGGTTATTATTCCAATAAGGAATAATAATAATAACAATAACGGCAATCATCATCACGGGCGCCCATTTTGCCGCAGCGGCAGCTCAGAGACGCTTACAGGCGCGCCGCTGGACGCAGTGTGGCGCCACTTGGGCCGCACCTAAGGTCTGGCTGGCGCCTTCACCCAGACTAGCGCGCACTCTAATCAGCCGCCCAAGCTAAGGACCCACTGCCGCAGACCAGCTCTGGCCGCCCGTCTGGCAAGCTTGCCAGCTTGGAGTCTCTCTCTCTCTCTTTCAAGCGCTCGCCTTACCCAGTCCCATTGGAGCCCAAGAGAACGAGACGGAATTGGAATTTGTTCACGTCGTTGCTCATTTTGTTCGCCTCCTCCTGGCGCCCTCTCGTCAGAGTATATTGATGCCGATGGTGATGGTGAGTCTGAGTGTGAGTCTCAGTCTGAGTCTGATGCTGATGCTGATGATGCTTGGCTGCCGCCCAGCTCGCCCTGCTCGCTCTGGACGCGCCACTCGGCTGGCGAGAGTGTTCACCAAGCCCCCCAGACCACCTCTGGCCCGGTGTCTGCCCCCAGCCGGTGGGCGGCCAACTTTCCGGCTTCTATAATTGGCCCAGACGAGCCAGTTGGGCTAGGCAGTTGGAGGCGCTCCAGATCCGCGTCCACTGGAAGCTGCTGCAAGTGCTGCTGCTGCTGTGCGACCACTTCGACTTTTGCCACTGCTGCTGCTGCGAGCCAAACTGCAACTGCAACTGCAACTGCAACTGCAACTGCTGCCCACAGACTGGGGCTGGAAATGCGCTGAGGCCCACGCTGAAAGGGCCTGTTATTGAGTGTCTATGCTCGAGGGCCAATGGTGTGCGCCAATGGTGGGCAGCACTCAAATTTGCCGCTTGATTTGCCTGCCAAATGTGTGATCGAGCTGGCCAGCTCCCCACTTGCTCTGTGGCCTAATTTATTCGCCCTCTTCCGCCGCCAACGGTCAGCCGCTGGAGCTGCTGGCCACTTGTCGAGCGAGAGTGGAAGTGCGAAGGCCAGCGGTGAGTGAGGTGTGTTAGTGAGTGAAAGAGTGACTGAGTGAGTGAGTGAGTGAGTGAAAATGTGAGTGGAAATGAGAGTGAGACTTGCTGGAAAATCATCCGCCAACTCGAAGCGCCAACGGCCGCCCGCCAGCCCAGACTGCACACAGTCTCTCTCGCGCTCAACTGTGTGCGGGGCGCCCAAGTAGCACCCAAGTGGCGCCCCGGTGGCGCCCGTCGACCTGGCGCGGCTTAGCTGCCCCACCAAATGGGCTCGTTTCGGCCTGAGGATGCATTTCAATTGCACTCTAAAGTGGGCCCCCTTGCCGGCCGGAAGTGGGCCGAGTGTTTCTTTTCATCATTAGGCGCCCCTTTCAGCCAACTGGCCGTCCACTTTGCTGGCCAACTGGCCTAACCAGCAGAGACTGGCCCTTCTCTCAGGCTGGCCACTTCTGAGCTTCTCTCGGGCGCTCGTCTTCGAGTGGGTGCGCCAATTCCGGCGACAATTTGCAATTTGACGAGCGCCCAATGGACGGAGAGAGAAAAAGTGGCCCCGCTCGCTCGCTCGCTCGCTTGGCGCACAGTCACGGCAGACTGTCGGTGGCGCGAAGGCCGCCCGCAGCTTAGGGGCCGCACGCGAAGCAGAGCAAGTGGCCAGCTTAGTGTGGGGTCAGGAAAAAGCAGGAAAAAAGCAGGAAAAAAGCCGCAAGGTCGGACGGAATCTGCCTGTCTCTGCTGCTCTTTGTCTCTCTCTCTCTCTCTTTCTGCCCTCATCCACCGCCAGAGACTAGCTCCAGTGACGGACGGCTCTTTTCCTTCCAGCCTGAGAGCTCTTTTTCAGCTCTTTTTCGGCCCCTTTTCAGCTCTTTGGAGAGTTTTCAATTTGCGCCCAACAATAACAATTGAATTTCAACAAGAAGCTAACTAATTTGTTTTTCATCAAAAAGAAATTGCTCATTGTAGTGAGTCTGTGTAGCTAAGCCAGTCTACAGTACTGTGGAGCGAGCAGGCTCACTCGTCAGCCTTCGCGAGACTGTGGCCGGCCAACTAAGCGCCAGACTGCTGGCCCACATATTTCAATGGTGGTCCCGCCGAGACAAAGCGCGGAGGGACAACGCCAGCGCAAACTGGCTGCCAGGCCACACGGGAGCTCAGCCATATGGGCCTGAAGCTGGGCACAGGCCAGAGACGTGCATTAAAGTGGCTCTCTTTGTGACATTGAATAATGGGCAGGCGAGAAGAACGAGGAGCCCAAATGCTAAAGAGGCGCCCATTGGTCAGTGTTTGTGGTGCTTGAAGGGCCAGAGTGCAGTGTGCATTGTTTATCGTTCAGTGTGCACTTTTGCGGCCTGAGCAACGCAATGGAGTGCAGTCTGCAGTGCAATGCAGAGTTCACAATGCACTGCAATGTGCACTATGCACTAGCAACAATGCACAGTGCACACCAAACACTGCATTCAATGATGCACACTTGGGCCCAATGAAACTGTGTCTCAGCTAATCCGCTGGGACGACAACAAACTGGCTTCGGGTGTCCAATTTGGGCGCACAACAAGTTGCCTATTTCGTTTTCAATTAATTTGGCCCCGAACACAATTTATCCACCGCCCGCCTTGCTCCCTCCAGCTCTCTGTTTGTCCAGCCATTTGAATACAAACTAGGGCCCCCCACTCGCTCCTGGTTACTTGGTACAGTGGCCGCCCCACTGGCGCCCACTGATCAGCTGGCCAGCCTAATCGAGTGTTTGCACTGTTTTGTTCCATTTCCAGTCGCGCAAGACCATTTGGGGCCCTAATTGTATCAGTGTAGCGGCGAGAGAGAGGCGGCAAAAGAAAACAGGAGAGGCTGGAACTGCGAATGGAATGGGGGAACTGGAATTGCAATTGCAACTGGAAGCACATGGCCACGTGACGGGCACCAGAGGCTGGCCTCCTTTGGCTGTCGTTAATTGCATCGCGCTTGATTTGCAGATTTCTCCGCCAAACTGGGCCAGCCGGACTGGCCGGCGGGCCTTCTTGCGGCCCCCAGTCTGCGGGCCGCATGAGGAGGGTGCAAATTGTCTTTACGCCCAGGGCGCTGGCTGGCTAGTTGCTGGCTGGCTAGCTGCTGGCCGGCCAATGCACACTGTGTGCGCCCCCATTCTCGCACACACTGGCCAGCAGCCCGCAAGGAACACCAAGCGCGCCAGGCCCGCAAGGAACACAAGGCACACAGAAACCGCAACGCCAACCGTCGGGCCGCTTGGCCAGCTCATTTCCGGTCATTAATTTGCGGCCAATCTGGGGCTGTGTAAACTGGGCGGCTGCATTGTGTGTGTGCCAGTTGGGCTGAAAAGAGGCCCAATTGGCCCGGCTCGCCACACGGACCACCCTTAGCTGCGGAGCGGCGTTCGCGTGCCGATGGGCGCCCATCGGAGACTGGCATGATGCGAGGCCCCAGAAGCCGGCCCGAGGAGGAAGCCAACCGGGCAGCCCCTGGGCGCTGGATCCGTCAGCTCCGCGGGCGCTTAGGGGGGACACAATTTGCAATTTTCAATCGCCAGCTTGGGGCCCAGAGGCGCCCCGCAGCAGCCAGCAGCGACTAGCGGTGTCTGGTGGGCAGTTGCCGGCGCCAGACGGCCGGCCGGGAACAAGTGGCGGCCGCACACAATGGGCCGTCGTCCAGCGGTGAGCTTGGGGCGGAGGAGAGTCTGCAGCTCCACTGGCTCGGTGTCGAGTGGGCGTAATTCGAGTGCGCCCCAATGCAAAGGAGCCAGCTCAGAGGGGCAAAAAATGGCCAAAACTGCGCCCGGCTGGCCAGCCAAGCAGCTGGCCGACGGCGCCAACTCGCCAACATTTCCCAAACGGCGCTTGCCAAGACCAAACGGCGCCCACAGACCAGCTTCCGGCGGGCGAGCTGCGGCCTGTGGACTCTTTGCGGCGCTTTCAGCTGAGATTGGAGCTCGAAACTGGCCAGAGATTAGGGCCGCCCGCAGGGCCGCTCTTCAAGTTCATTCAATCAGCCCAATTGGAAACAGTTGGCCACTCATGCAGCCTCTCAGAGGCGCCAAATACTCACCCAAACGGTTTAGTCTTACTCTTCTCTTCTGGAAACTTCACTTCCTGCGCCTTGCCGGCCGGCCTGCTGCTTGCATCTTGCTGGCCGCTCCTTGTCTTCGGTGATGCTATCCTAGTTTCTTGCCGCTTTCTCGCCTTGCCTTCTTTCCACCTTGCCTTCTTGCCGCCTTGTCGCCTCGCCGCGAGCTTGAGCTGCTCGCTCGCTCGCCGCTCAGTCTCGCCACCACTTGGCAAGCTCGCCGCTGGTGGCCCGCCGGAAGCTGGACTCTGCCCGCAGCTTGGGGGGCGCTTAATTAGTGTTGCTACTTTGCCTGTGGGCCTTGGCTGCGCGTTGGCCTTTGGGGCTGGCAGCTAGTGCATAGTTGAGTTGGCGAGCGCGCTTTCCAGCCGGCCGCTTGAGATGGCTGCTGGCGATCAGAGTGGGGAAAAAGTTGACGGGTTTGCGCGCAACTGTCTCTCGCTGTGTGTGGCCCCGGATGGCAAGGCCGGATGGCGAGCGCTTTGGGTGGCGCCAAGCTCGCTGGCTGGGCCGCCGCTCGCTCGCTGGGCGCCGCTCGGGATCTCGCCGGACGACCTGGCTGCCTGTGGGCGTGTTTGGGCGGCGCTGGCGTCCGCCGGGGACTGTCTGCGGCGTTTGGGCGGCTTCTCAGTGGGTCTCGGTGGGCGCCTGCGCAGTGGGCGCCGCGCAGGCGCCCCCACGACACGCCGGCGCTTAGGTGGGCCCGCATGGCCGCCGGCAGCTCCGCACAAATGGCTGGCCGCCCGGCCCGCAAATGGAGGCCTGCTGGGCGCAATGGGCGGCCCACTGTTGTCCGGACGTGGCCCCGTGAAAGTGAGAGGATCACGAAAGACGACAAACTCAATTGAATGGCGGCGAGGCCGCAAAGCGACGGACAAGCGTTTCGCTTGTAACTTTTTCCCCCTCGCTCGCCTTTCTCCATGCTGCTGGAGAAAGGCGGCCGCCAACGAGCCATGATTTGCGTCCGCTCATCACGTTTGGGGCGCCAAATGTGAGCCAGCACGTGCCAGTTCCAGTTCCAGTCCCAGACGAGAAACATGGCCCAGTGAGGGGCCCAAATGGCGCCCTAAGCGGTGCAAGCTCGCCGCTTGTCTCCGCCGTTTGTCCCCGTTCAGGATCCGCATCCGGTCGGCTGAGCGCCCGAACTGGCAAGGCCTGGGCGCCCCAACGGAGGCGGCAAGCTCTTTGGCAGTTGCAGCCAGCCCTCAGCTGGGCAAAAGTGGGCGCGCCCAATCACGTAGACCGAGCGCGCCCATCGGGAATCAATTTGCGGTCCTCGCGGGCCGGCCGGCCAGTGGGCGGCCGCGCCCAACGCCCCCAATTGGCCCGCGATCAATTTGGCTCCACATCCGCCCGGCGCTTAGCTCGGGCACCTAGAGACTCCTAGAGGCGCCCAGAGACTGCCAGAGACTCCCAGAGACTCCCAGCGGCTTCCTGAGGCTGCCTGAGATACTCATAGGCGCCACCCACGCCTGGAGAGCTCGCCAACACGCGGCAGTCTCACGCGAGCGAACCAGGCGATCAGCGGGCGATACAAAGCCCCCTGAAGGCGGAAACTCGGCCCGAGCTTAGCCGCGCGGCGAGCTCCAGTTTCCGGCGCTCGGCCCGAGCACTTGGCGCGGTCTCCAGACGAGCGCAGGTCCAAAACAACAACAACAAGGACAACTCGACAAGCTCATTAGCGCCCATCGGCAAGCGCAAACTCGGCCAACTTCGGCCAACTTCCACCGACTTCACGCCCACTTCGGGCCCCCCTTCGCGCCCCATCAGAGACGCCCCTCGGCGCCCGCAGCCACTGCTCAGGCGTCGCCCCTTTGGGACCGGCGCAGTTTTGAGCTGGCCGCGCGCAGTCCGCCACTCAGCTCATGGCCGACCAGCTCCAACCGGAACGCCAGCCCCACCGGAAGACGCAACAATGCAACTTGAGCCGCCGGCCTGCACCTGGCCGCTCGACTGGGCCCCCTCGAAGGGCCCCTCGACACCTCGTCTTCGGGCCTTGTCCTGGAGTGCCTCGTGCTCGGCGGGCGCCCCCACTGAGCTTGGGCGCCCCTCGGACGAGCCTGAGCGGCCCATCTCGCCGGCCCTAGTCAGCGCTGGTTTCCCGGAAAGTGGGCCGCACAGGCGCCCCTCAGGAGCCGCCGGAGAGCGCCAATGGGCCGCAAAGGCAGACACTCTTCGCCCACCGCCGAGGCTCAGGGCCGCCCGCATCGCCGGGGGTCCAAATGGAATCGCCCTGACCTCGAGGGGCCCGCTTCCGGCGCCCAGCAAGGCGGCCGCCCAGCAGCCAGCGGCTCACCAGGCGGCCAATCGGATTAGCCGCCGCGGCCAGCGCCAACCTTGGCAAGCTTGGGCGCAAACTCCTCATGGGGGCCCCCCTTAATCGATTCCCGTGGTGCGGGGCAAACAAGAAGGCGTCTTCTCGCGCTCGTCTGGCGCTCGTCCTGGGGCGCCGCTCGGCGGGCAGTCCTAAGCCGCGAGAGCCAAGCTTCGGCTTGTTGAGTGGCGAGCCGCCAGATGGCGCGACGTGCGCACCTTTGGGGCCCCGCGCGCAACTGCATGCGGCCCAACCAGATGGCGCGCGAGTGCCCCACTTTGCCCGCCGGCAAATTGCGCAAATGGCCCAGATTTCCGCCCAGACCTACTCTCTTTGGACGGTCGATCTCTTCCTTCGAAGAGCTCGCCTCGGGCCTGAAAGCTCCACTTTGGCCGACCACTTCCGGCCGAGTGGGTGGGCGGAGCCTCTGTGGCCACGAAGGTGCCATCTGCGCCGCTTGGGCACTCTGCAAGCCGAAGGTGTCTGGTTGCAGAGCTTCAATTCGGGCTCCATTTGGACTCTTGTGGAGCTGCCACTTGGCAAGCTGCACGAGCTGGACGTCCAGCAAGACGAGCCGAGATTTCCGGCGCGAGATTTTTGGGCGCGAGCCCTTAGGATTGGCGAGCGGGCGGCCCTTCGAGTGAGATTTCTTCGAGTGAGATTGTGAGACGCAGATTGTTGGCAGAAACATTTTCAGTCGAAAGCATGAGCTTCTTCCGGCTTCTGGCCGAGCGAGACAAGTCAGACTGTCTGGCGAGAGGCCGAGGAGTCATATTTGGGAGGAAAAGGAGTGGCGGCGAGTTTGCAGCGAGGGCGAATTGGAGGAAATTGGGCGAGACGAAAATTGGAGCAAAAGGGGGCCACTTTGGGCGGAAGAGGAGCGAATGGCGAGCTCAAGGCGAGCTGAAAGCGAGCTCAAATCGAGCAGAGCGACAAGATGAAAGAGGCCCAAGTTTTTGACGCCCATTTGCTGCGGCTGGGCCCCAGTGGGCGCCTCGTGAGCCCACCCTAAGGGCTGGGCGCCAATTCCGGTGGTTGAGTTTATTTGGCGGCCGTTCAGTGTGGGCCGCTCGCTGTGTGTGCACATGAACGCGGGGCTAAGGCAGCGTTCAGTTGGTGGTTTGGGGCGGCCATCTGGCCGAGATTATCATCATTTTGTCACAAACAGCGGCCGACGGGCGATTTGGCGCCCCCGGCCTGCTGGTGGCTCAGTTGTTGTTGCTGTTGCTGCTGCTGCTGGTCTGCGGAAGTGGCGGCCGCGGGCGAGCTTGAGGGCCGCTCGGCGTTGGCGGCCAGTCTGGCTCTGGACTCGCTGGCTTGGTGGGCGGCGCGCTGCAGTTGGCTGGCGTTCTGCAACAAAGGGTTCCTGTCGCGGGTCCAAATCTGGAGCACCAAACTGGACAGACAGGCGATATCCTCGGCCGACTTGGACTTCTTCTGGCTCAGCTGGTGGAGCATGGCGAAGCTGTCGCGGTGGCTGCTGTTGTAGGAGGGCGAGGCGGCGAAGACGGAGCAAATGCGCGGCCTCGCCGAGGAGGACAAGGCGGACACGGAGACCGAGGGCGAGCTTGGGCGCGGGTTGCGCCGCCCGCCCACCCCGCCCAACTGCGCGCACGCCCCGCCCACGCAGCCCGCACATTCGCACAGCGCGCACGCGGGCCCCTCGAGCAGCGCGTCCCCCGCGCTGAGCAGCAGCGGGCGCGGTCCCGCAGACGGTCGCCTTGGCTGCCCCTCCAGCTCGCCCGTCCAGGCGCCCGCCACGCCCACGGCGCCACAACAGAACGACCGGTGTCTGGGCGACCTGAGCGAGGGGTCCGCCTGGAGGCCGCAGGCAGCACACAGGGCCACCGTGGGGCCGCCCTCGCCGCCCGGCCCGCAGAGCCCGCACACGCCCCCCGCGCATCCCGCCGCCAGCTCGAGCGGCAGGGCGGCCAGGGAGCGCGCCTGGGCGAGGCGGCGCCGCTCGGCGCTCGCCCGGCACGAGCTGGCCAGCTCGGCGAACGCGTCCCGGTTCCTCTGGATGGTCTTGGAGTGCACGCTGGGCCCCCCGAAGGCGCGCGAGCCGCCCGCCGCCAGCCGCAGACTCTCGTCCGTCTCGAGCTGCAGACAGATCTCCGGCTGCTGCCCGACGCAGCCAAACGCAGCCTGCGGGTGGCCCCCGTCTGCCGGCAGCTCGCCGCCAGCAAGCCGCTGGCAAGGCGCTGGGCCGGCAAGACCCCAGCACGGCGTCTGAGTGCCCTCAACAGTCTGGCCCGCGCGGCCAATCATCGGCGGCTCCTCCTCGGCCGGCAACTGGTTGTGGGAGCGAAACTCCGATCCACCAAGACTGCCCTGGCTGAGCGTCTTGGGGCGGCCCTGCAGGGGCGCTGCTTCCGTCGTCTGGCCGGCGAAGTCGCAGCTCGCCGACGAGGACAGGGAGCTGCTTCCGCCGGCCGCCGTCCACGAGCGCTCGCCTTGAGCCTCCTCGCTTGTGGCCGTTCGCGCGGCTTCCTGCGCCCCCGGGACGCCCTTGGCAGCTGGCGGCGACGGCGGCTCGATGAGGATCTGGTGCTGCAGCTTAGGCTCGGCGGGGCGCAGCTCTGCGGGCCGCGACTGCCGCCTGGCCGATTCGCGGAGGGGCGTGTCGCGCGCGCTGCCCGCACTGTGCGCTTGGGCCGCTGGCAGTTGTGCGTGCGAGGCTGCAGATCTGTGCGCGTCGCTGCCGTCGGGCGCCACGCCCACCTGCTCGTGCGGGAACTCCTCTGCGATGGACCACTTGCTGGGCCCGAAGGAGGAGGCGCGCCGGGCGTCCGAATCCTCGACTGCGCTCGGCTGGCCACCGCCGCCGTCCAGACTGGAGCTGTTCTGAGGCGAAGCCTGGAGGAGGGCGCTGCCGGCGGGCGGCGCCGGTGCGGGCGCTGCAGGCGAGGGGGGCGGGACGCCGCCCGCCGAACCCGAACCCTGGTGGGTGAGCACGAGGGTGGAGGAGGAGGCCGATTGGGCCAGATGGTGGTGCTGGTGGGCCTTGCTGAGGAACTGGAGGCGACGCAGCCGGTTGGCCGACGAGCCGGGGTCCTCGGTGGCGAAGCGGTCGGCCAGCTGGGGCGGATGGGGCCGCTGCAGGGCGTGTGCGGGCGCTCCTTCCGGCCTGGTGTCTCGCTCGGCGCCCACCGACTTGGCCGACACCGAGCCGATGCTCTGTTGCTTCTCGAGCGAGCGAGCCACCATGCGCACCCTCTCCTGGCGGCCGGCCAGCTCGGCCGCCTGCCCCTGACCGCCCGGGAGTCCCTTCAGGACCTTGTGAGCGAGCTGGGCGTGGGCGCCCTCCAGCTCGGCCACCAGCTCGCCCTTGTGGCCAAGCTCGCCGGCCAGCGCCACCTGCTGCTGCTGGAACAGACCAGTGGCACCTGCAGCTCCACCAGCGCCGCCCAGACCGCCGTAGTCGAGCGTGAGGCCGCGCAGGTGCGCCCCCAGCGCCGCCCGAGGGCCGCCCGTGCCCAGCGACTGGCCCGCCGCCACGAAGCGCCGCCGCGCCGCCAAACACCTGCTCACCCGACACAGCGCCTCCAGGTCGTCCACGGCCACGGCCACGCCCCCCGCCGTTGCTTGCCCCTGGGCGTAGCGCGCGCGGTACTGCTCCTGCTTGAGGCGCTGGTTGAGGCGGCCGGCGAATGTGGCCGCGGCCGCCGCCTGGTTTCCCGCGCCACTTCCGGCGCCCCCAATGGTGGGCCACATGAGCGAGGCCTTGGCCAGGGCGCTGGCCTTGGACTGGAACAGGTAGTTGAGCTCGCCAGTGGCCAGCCGCTTGAGGGTGCGCGTCGTCGGGGGCTGGCCGGAAGTGGCGCCGGCCGCCCCCTGCGGAGCGCCGCTGGTGCGTCGGCCCAGAGTGGGCGGGGCGGCGCCCAGCGAGTCGGCGCGTTGGCCTTGCTGGGAGGAGCTCGTCTGGAGGCGCTTGAGGTTGAGGTTGAGGTTGGCGCCCGGGGGCTGAGGGCCGCCCGCATGCTCCAGGTCGGCGTGCGCGGGCGACTGCGGGCCGGCCGGCGGCGTGCAGGCACCTCCCTCGCTGGTGGCGGCCACACTTCCGGCGGCGCTGCCGCGCGACTCGGCGAGCGCGGCGGCCGCTGCGGCGGCGGCGGCAGCGGCGGCCAGCTGGTGCAGGTTGGCGCTGGACGGGTGGTGGGCGAGCGCGGCCGGCGAGGCGCTGGCGGCGGCGCCGGCGGCGCTTGGGGGCGAGCTGACGGCCTCGCGGTAGGCCGGCTGGTAGGGCTCGAGCATGCGGATCTTGCCCCACTTGTTGAAGAAGAGACAGATGGTGGCCAGCCAGAAGAGCAGTGCGATCAGCACCAGCGTGATCTCTTCGGAGCGCACCAGAGCTAGGCCCACCCGCCTTGGACCTGCAGCCTCCTGCTCGGGGTAGCGGTGGATTGGGCGGTAGGTGTTCTCCTTGAAGCGGCGCGACTCGTTGTCCGCCGGCGAGATGAAGGCCACCCGCTCGCTGTGCCGCACTCCAGCCGCCCCGTTCACGTAGACTGCGCTCACCCGCAACGAGTACTCAGTGGCCGGCTGCAGACGCTCCAGCTGCACTGAGCGCAGGTACGCCGGATACTCCTCCACGATCTTGAATCTGGTTTGTATTTAATGGTCATTTGTGCCAATTTTTGACCATTTTTGACCAATTTTCCATCAATTTTGACCATTTTTCCACCAATTAATGCAAATTGGCGTCCGATTCCGGGCAGGAAGCCGCGCATCGAGCAGAATTTCCAGTAATAAGGTCCAGAAGTGTGGAGATTTGGTTTGAAAAGAGGCCAATTTTGAGCCAAATTCAGGCAAAATTTGACCAATATTCATCATTCGAAGCCATATTTTGCAAGTTATATTTGCAATTTAGTGCATTTTTCCACCACATTTGGCCCAGTTGTGCGTCAGTTTGAGAGACAGTTGTCGTTAATTTGCGTCCTCTTCATGTGAAGGTGCTTTGTTTGCCGAGCGGCTGGTGTTTGTGCTTCTGTTTGGCTCGTGTTTGAGCATTTGAGCGTTTGAGCTCGCCCTTGTAGCTTGCTCTCAAGCGCGAGCGGCACGAGCCAAGAGAGTCAACCCTGTTTGGCGAGACGTCCAAGTCGGGCCGGCTTGCTGCCCATCGAGCTGGCTGTTCAGCTGGCCGGAAGGGTGGGGGAAACTGGAGCTTGGCGCAAGTTGGATGGACCTGTGCTGGCAGCTGGCCACTCGAGCGAGCACTTGGCCCTCGCTCGTGCTTGACCTTGCGCAGTGGCCGCCAACCAATTGGGCGAGTGGATCTGGCCAGCTTGGAGGGGGAGCACACCAGAGACTAGGGCCGCCCGGATTGCGGCCGCTCTCTATTCTCGTCTCGTCTGTGCAACCAACCAACCAAGGCTTGAGCTAAGGCTGCTTGAGCTGAGGCTGCCTCCATTGGGCGCCACTTGCTCGCGGCGACAAAAACAAACGCCAGCCAAACAAGTCGGGGACAAATTGTTGCCCACTCGAGGCAATCATTTCAGTCACGTCCACTGGCGAGCCTTGCCACTCGCCGTCTCGCTCGGCGCCCAGCTCGGCGGCCGCACTTCCGCCAAGTCAGCAGCCCAAGATGGCCGGCCAAGCTCCACTGCTCGCTAGGTGTCGGCGCGTGGCTGGGCCACCCTGAGCGCCACTTAAGCGCCGCTCACTGTCTGCGTGGGGCCGCTCCAAAGGGCCCCTTTTGGCGCCATTATTCAAATCAGCGCCCTCTGCCCTTAGCTCCCGCCAGTGCCCCTTAGCTGCGGCAAGGCCGCCGCCAATGCCCTCTCGCGGCGAGCCAGCCTCTCCAGCTGACGTGCTGCTCAGGGCCACTCGCGAGGGCCACCCGCGAGCACAATGGGCGCCTGGCCATTGTCTTGGCGCCTCGGCGGACGTTTCACTGGCGCCGGAGCGAATGCCAAATGAGCTCTCGGAGTCTAAGGAGAGAAAAGGGGCGCCCCTCCTTCTCGTGGGGCGCTCGCCAATTCAATTGGCCGCCCGAAGTCGAGCTCCGGCCAGAGACAGTTCGCGGCAGAGGCGCCAAATATCATCTGCGCCCCATTTAAATTCCGGCTCCTCAGCAGCTCCTCGGCAGCTCCTTGGCGGCCTGGTGGGCGTCTGCTCTTTGTCCGCGGCCGCAGCTAAGGGTCGGCCGCGCCCGCTGACCAAACAGCCCACGCCCAGACCTTAGGAGCTAAGGTCTGGCCTCCCCCAAGCTAAATGGACGCGCCTCTCCAGCGGCGCAATATGGGCGGAAGTGCCGCCGGCTCACTTCCGCCCGAGCAAAAAGGGGCCCAAGTCTCGCTCGCCTGACTCTTCAGCGCGCATCTCTGGGGGGCTCTGTTGCGCTCTGTTGGGCGCGCGAGCAGGAAGCTCCTCGAGGCTGCCGAGCAGCCACGCTAAGCTCTGGCCGGATCGACTTTGCGTCTTGCCGCTCGGCACCTAGTCTCTAGTGCTGCCGGATTGGCATCCTTCTTGCTTCTCGGCCTGATTTGCGGCTCCCAGCGAGTCGAAAACGCCGAGACGCAATTGGGCGGCGCGCAATTCGGCTGTCTGTTGGTGCAAACGAGCGGCTCGCAAAACAAACACACCGCCAGACCAAATGGGCCTTCCGCAGAGCTCTGTTCGCGGCCAAAATCCTGCCAGAGGGCCACAGACCGTCCTCGGCGGCCCACCGGCGGCAGACAGTCGCCGGCGGCGCCCACCGAGCCGGCAGGGCGGCCTGAACGCATCATCAATCACGAGCGCGAGCGGGCCGCTTTATTGCCGGCCGGCGCGTAACGAGCGCCGCCGCAGACAGTCTGCGGCCCACCTGATCCACGGCCGCCCGCTTAGGGTCGCCCGCAATTAGCAAGCCAACGCTCCTCCGCCGCACGCCAAGCCACTCGGGCGCCATTTCCTCCATTGCGGGCGCGTTTTGTCGCCGCCGGAAGTGGCGCCCATTCGGAAGGCGCCGCCAGACAGTCGTGCTCGACTGTGCCGCAGACTAGCTCTCCAGTCTTAGCGCAGACTGTCTCTAGTCTTAACGTAGACTAGGTCTCGCCCTCTCGCAGACTGTCTGTCGCCCTCGCGCAGACCTGGCCCGATTCGAGCAGGAACTCGGCCGGTTCCGCCGGAAGGAGAGGCCGCGCTCGAGTGACCAGAAGAGACAGGGCTGGCCCCCATCTCGAGTCGCGCCGAGACCGTTTCGGCGAGACGCAATAAGGCGCCCCGAGGGCGAGCGGCGGCCACAAGTGACCGTTGGGCAACGGCGAGGCGTCCTGAGGTTGCGCGACGACAAACGGCGCCAGCGAGGATGATTGATGAGCGCCAAGTTCGCCCGAGCGCCGCCAGAGCTCCGCCGGCGCCCACAACAGTCCGCGGGGCTGCCCAGCGGGCCACTCGAGGCGCCGGAACTGGTCTCAGTTCAATCCGGCTCGAATGGGCCCCATTTCCAAGCGGCAATTGTTTTCCCCTCGGCTCTTTGGGCGAGCGTGCGAGCGCGGCTGCAGAGACGCCTTGCCGCGCCGACAGGAAGGAGCGCGTAGGAGTTGGTGTCAAGCTCGCGGCCGGACTCAATTTATGCCGCCTGTCAAATGGTTTGGCTGCGTTTGGTGTTTGCGAGCGGGGCGCATTGTGGCGCGCGCGGCTCGTGGGCCCTGCAGACTGTAGCTAGAGAGTGCAGTGCGCACAGAGCAGCGGCACTTCGCTGGGCGCGTCTTGGGCGGCGCCCCAACGGCGTGTGTGTGTGTGTGTGACAATTTGTTGGCCGCTTGGCGAGGGGCGACGCATGCACACACACACGGCCAGACAGACGGGCACGCGCGAGGGGAAGTGGAAGTGGAAATGGAAAGGCGCTCTCGTGCAGGAGGGCGCCTTTCTATACCCACAAGGCCCAATATAAATGGGAAACGGGCGGCGGATAAATGGCATAAATGGCAGTTGGCGCCATTTATGCCATTCCGCAGCCAGTCCAACGCCGCTCAGTCCACACGGCCCAGCACATAGCTGCCCCAGACACAGAGAGGGGTCCTTGTTTTTGGCTCGTGGTTGGCGCTGGGCTGGCGGAAATTCGATAACGAAACGGGCAGGTGAGCTGAGCTGCAAGCAGGCCACTTGCGCCCCCGGCGGCCAAACAGGCGGCCGACTGGGCCGCTTGCTCGGCCAAATCGAATTATCAGCCGCGCTTTGGGGGCCAAGAAATAACGGAGCTTGAAATGGGGGAACCGAGATTGGGCGGGCGAAGTAAATGGGGGCCAGTTTTGTGGCTGCTCCAAAGGGTCCAAAGTGTCCAAGCTGGACAGTGGGCGGCCGGTTGCATTCGTCAACATGGCGCTCATTTGGCTTGGGCGCCGTTTTGGGCTTTCTCGACAAACGCCAGGCGAGAGTGGGGCCCAGTTTGCCAGTTCGCCGGTCTGCCAGTTTGCCGAGGAATAGGATTTCTGCCCGATAGAAATTTGATTAAATTTCCAGCCGAGCTAAGCGGCCGTCGAGCGAGCGGCCTCTTTATCTGAGCGGCCAAAGTAGCCTTGTGGTGCGCGGCGGGCGGCCGATCGATTGTGTGCGCGCGGCACAACCAAAACAAAACACAACAAACGCCGCTCTGCATGCGCCCGCACACAGTGGCTGGCGCGTGCACTGCGCCCGCACTCCAGTCTCCCGCAGTCTCCCCGCACTCGCCGCCAGCTCGCCCCAGCCAGTCCCAAATAGACAATGCTCAATGGACGGTGCTCAATCCGGCCCACACACTGTCCCCGGTGGCGAGTTTTACTTCGTGCTTCGTGCTGGTGCGCCACACCAGCCCAGCATGAACACCGGTAGCTTAGCGTGGCCGATAACTTAATGAGAAAGTGGGCCCCCGGCCAGGCAGCCAGCCGCAACGCTCTCGCTTGCGCCGCTCGCCCAAGCTCGTGCTCGCCCGGAACTGGAAACAAAAGGGCCCAGGGTGAAAGCTTTCTGACACATAGTGTGAAGCGGCCCCTCTGCACTTCCACTGCAACTCTACTGCGGCTCCACTGAGGCTCCACTGGGGCTCCATCGCCGATCGATTGCCAATGGCCTGCACGCAACGGCCGCACTGCAGCACAAGCTCCCATTCGGGGCAGACAGTCCGCGCGGGGCCGCCCATTTGGGGCCCACTCGTTTGTATCGATGGAAACAGCGACGGGCCCCAGAGACCGATGGCGAGCACACGCCAGCCGAGTCCCCTCTGCTCGCCTTTGCGGGGCGCCCCCTCAGCGCCCAGACGGCCCCGAAAGGAGCCAGAGGGGCCACTCAGCGAGCGAGGAGGCAAGAAAACTAATTAGAGAGAAGTGAGTTGCCCCATCGGGCCACTCAGAGGGGCCAGTTGGCGGCGCCCCAATGGATGATGGTGGCGGAGCTAGTCTGAGGCGGCGAGCAAGTGGACCGCGCACAATGGTCGCCCAGTGCATCATCTCATGCGGCGCTCATTGGCAGCCGCGCACTGTTTGGCGTGCACTGTTTGCCATAAGCAGCGCGTAAAAATACAGTAAGCATCCACACTGTACTGTACACTGTTGTTGGCCGCAGTCCAGTTCTGGTCTCTTTCTCTCGCCCACTTCTATCTGTCTCTCTGAGCCATTGTTTGGCCTTCGGAATAGATCCCGAAATAGATCCCGAATTAGATCCACCAATCGGCCAGCTCAATTGGAGCCAATTTCGGCTTAGCTCCGGAGCCCAGCCGAGCTTGGCAGCATTTTGTTTGTGCAAAAGAAAATTTGTGCATAAATTGGGACCACCACTCGAGCTGTAGAGGCGACACTTACCGCGAGTTGATTATGTTGTAAGTTATCTGGAAGCAAGTCAACGCTTTTTTGAGCAATAGTCGCCGTTGTTCGAGCCGCTCGAGCAGCTGTCTCTCCTCCGCATCCAAGTGGCCTCCCACTTGGCCAGTGTCCATCTCGTGCAAATTGTGGCCCCCACTTGGCGCCTCACTGGAGGCTCTCCAGAGGGCAAGATTGGGGTCCAATTGGTGCGAGCTGCCAGCAGCCAAATGGTCGCTGGCCAATGTTTGTCCATCTCTAAGGCCAATCTTCGAAGAAGAAGCGGCCCCCATTCCATTTGTTTCTGGCTCACTGTTCTGGTGTTCTAAATTGGTGAAATTGTGATAAAAGTCCAATTTGTTAACCAGCCTCAAATCGAGCTCGTTCAAGCTCCAGCTGAGGTTCAAAATTGGCGGATACCAAGAGTGTATGAGCACAGTGACGTTTTCCGGCGCCGGCAGCTGCTCCTTCTGCTGATGCGGGCCCTCCTCACTGGCTGGCTGGCTTGGCTCAGACTGAGACTGGGACTGCTCCAAAGGGGCGCCGCCTCGAGCTGGCTCGCCGGGGGGCGCCCAATTGTAAATGGGCAGCCTGAAATATCGATCCAAATCGGCCAAAATCTTGCGCTCCTCCATGGTGACCTCTTTGCTCGTCACACTGCCATCATGGTGGCCCATTTGTTGCCATTGGTGCCAGCACAATGGATTGTTGGGGCCGCTCTCGTTGGCCAGCGTTTCGTTGCGCCCAAATCGAGCTAAGGGACGACCTTGAACACCCAATGTGCCGGCGGACGATTTATCTTTATCTCCATCGCTCCTCCTCCAGCCGGGCCCCAAAGCTGAGCGCTTCTCAACCACTAAACTGGGCGCCTTGCCGCCAACTGGCCGGCGCCCCCGCGGCTCCAAAGCGGCCTGTCTAGGCGCCCAAAACTGGCCCGAGACTGGCCCCTCGGCGACTGGCCGTTGCAGTGCAGTAAAGGATAAGTTGCAGTTGCAGAGTCCAAGTGAGGAGTTGTGCAATTGTAGAGTGTGTGTGGATTCCATTCGTCGGTTAGTCTTGTTATCTTCTTCTATCTGCGCTAGACGACCACTTGCGCCGCTAACCCACGGCCAGACATCAATTAAAATTCCTCCCAACTTACCCGGCTCAAAGTGGCCCCCCTGCGAGACAGTGGGCCCTTTGGAGAGCTCATGCTGCTTGGAAGGCCGCCCCAAGGTGGCCATTACTGCGTCCACTCTGGCGCCCTCGTCTCTCTCTGGCGCCCCAATGTTCGGCCTCGTCCACTGCTGACCAGGGCGGCGATTATTACTCGTGCGGCCGCTAATACTATTATGGTGGTACTGTCTCTGGCCGCACACTTGGCCCACCAGCAGCAGCATTAAAAGCGGGGCCAGCATTAAAAGTGGAAGAAATCTCATCCTCAAACCGCGACCATTTCCTCTTTCTGCCTCTGCCTCTTCCTCCTCTTCTGCTTCTCCTCCTCCAAGCCGCCAAGCTCGCCCTCCTCCTGAAACAACACTCGCCTTCTCCATGGTGGGCCCCCAAGATCTCGGCTCGAAGCTTCGAGGCTTGGAGCGTAACTCGCGCCCTCTCCCAAGACTGTCTTGATCTGCTTCCGGCTTCAATATCACAGACGATGGCGGGCGACCAAGTGGTGCACTTGCATCCGATGGCTCGCTCTTCGTTCCAACTTTAGCTCTCGGTCTAAATTTCGCTCTCGGTCTAAATTTTGCTCTGGTTCTCCTTCTCTTTTCGAGCTTGAAACTTTTCCAAGGCAACTTAGAGGGGCAACTTGAACAGACTAGGCACCTAGTTGTTTGGAGAACACTTTTTCTTTGCGCTCCAATTTCGATCCCCTCGGCTTGTGTGCAAAATCCGCCCGCCGAGTGACAACACAAACAGCACAAATAATAACAACAACAACCACCACCAGCATCTCGCTTTTCCAATATCTTGCAACTCATCACGAGGGAAACAAACTGAGGCCCAGATCCAGCCTAAGAGACCCACGCCAACAATGCTGCCCCGTCGCAGGCCGCTGGCCAACAAGCAGTAGTCGAACAGGCAGCAGTCGAAGAAGGACGCCCCCACAAAGCCATTGGACTTGGGCCACAGTTTGGAGAGGAAAATTTTCCAGACAGTTAAACAGGAATGAAAGCACAGGCGCGATTGCGCCACTGGCTCCAAACGGACTCAATGGGCCGGCTAATTCCGCCTGGTGGCGCCATCTCACGTTGGGGCCCGACGTTTAGATTCTCTTATTCAGATCAGTCAGCAAAGGTCTAGAGACCTGCAAAGACGCCTAGGTAGAGGAAGACGCGTAGACGGAAAAACATGCATAGACAGATAAACATGCATGTAGACAGAAAACAAGACCAATGAGGGTGAAAAAGGGTACTCGAACTCTGCTACTTGTGCACTAAATGCCTTTTTATAAAGCTTCTTTATCTTGTTTCATCATTTTGACACAGTATGTAGTAATAGCACTTTGTTAATCGCAATCTTCTCAAGTTTCTCCTTAGTTTTTGTCAGATGTCAGATAATTCCAACGAACGGAAACGGATGGAGATTCAACCATTTTCTCTCCTCGCCCCATTCGCCCCCCAATTCTAATTAGATTAGATTTCTCTCTCCAACATAATCCTGAACCCATGTTCATATATTGTCACTGTTTGCTGGAGCATTGTCGATCTTTCATTTGGTTGGAACATTCTGTCTGTTTAAATAAACATTCTGCCTGTTTAAACAGTCTGTCTGTTCTATCAATTGTTTCTTGTGTGTCCCCAAAAGCCCAATGCGTCAATCCAATCGGTTTCGGTTTACACAAATGTTGCAACGCCCGGAGTCTGTATGGTCGGAAGCTCGTGCTTCCTCTTCACCCCGTACTGTCCAATGAACGATCCGTCCTCCTCGAACTTGGACCTCTCGCCCTCATAATCGGTCATCGAGTCCTCGTCCGATTCGTTCAAACTGTTTAGAGACGGACCACCGCCGCGCAGTGGCCTAGTCGCGCTAGCTTTATACTCATCAAAACCATCCTCCACATCGTCAGTGTCGCGGCCCAGCGCAACCTCCTTCTCGTGGACCAGATACTTTCCGCCCCGATTTTGTTTCACAAAACATACGAGGAAAAATATCACCAATAGGAGTGAGATTATGAATATCAATATTATCAACCAGGCGGGATCGTTGAGTGGATCTGAGGCCGATCGTGATATGTATCCATTATTGGTGATTTCCTCAATTTTGCTGGCAGTGTTCAGTTTTCCCTCCACGGAAACAACCCTCACCTCGTAGGCACTGCTCACATCTAATCCATCTATTCTCACCGTGTCTATATGCTCCTCAATGGGCGTTCTCTCCCAATGGGGTGAGCCCAACTTTCTCGATTGCACATAGAACGAGCTGCCTGGCCTTCCGTTGCGATAATTTGGCAACCAAGTGACACGAATACCAAAGGTGCCCTCAGTCTCGGGCAGCTTGGACCAAATGAATGACGGCTCGTCAGGAACTATTTCACCGGTTATGTCATTGGTTGAGGCCTCAACGAAATATGGGGCCCCCTCGCCAACGCGAGTCTTTGCATGTATGGTCACTCGGTACTTAGTTTTGGGCTTCAAATTGGCAATCTTTGCCTTAAATTCCGACGGATCGTCAACTGATGGTCGCCTCTTCACTCGTTCCTTTAGCTCAGTTCCGGCCACCTCCTCGTAGTAGATCTCGTATCCAATCAGTATACCATTGATCTTCTCGGGCCTCTTCCAGACGAGATAGAGCGCCGTCGAGCCCATGGGGGCGGCCACCAGCGAGGCCACTGCATCAGGCACACCCTCGTCGGTGGTCACCATGATGGGTCTTGAGGCGGGCCCGCTGAAGAGCTCGTTGGCTGCCATAATCTGCACAGTGTTGTTCGAAAATGGTTTCAATATTTCCACCTCGGCAGTGGTCACGTTGCTCAGCATCACCTCTTGCATCCTGAAATCTCTGTCCTCCTTGTCTGTCCAAGCTTGCATCTTGTAACCCTTGAAGCGGCCCCTGATTGAGTCCATGGGCACGGGATCCCAGGAGAAGATGGCCTTGCTTGGGGATATTAGTCTGACAAGGCGGAAATTTCTCGGCTCTTGAGTGGGCAAATCTTGGCCCGAATAACCAATCACCTCGTCTGGAGCCATTGAAGATTGGCCCAACGAATTGTGCGCCTCTACCTTAATTTTGTAAGGTACAAAAGTGGGCTGATTTGTCACCACAAATTTGCTCTCCTTCCAATCGTTGATTATGTGAGTGGTGTATTCTGAATTCGGGATGTCATCACGGCGCCAATAGACCTTGTAAAAGAAGCCCGGCGCATTGTGGTGTCTCCTGTCCATTGCAGTCCATGAGATCACTAGATTGTTGGGGGACGTGCCTCTTCCCTTAACATCGGTGGGATTTATATGGGGAACCGATTTCTCAGACGTACAAACTCCAGACGGTTCGCTGGGCAAACTTTGGCCAATCTTGTTCCTAGCGATCACTCTGAATGTATAATTTAACCAAGGCTGTAATCCAAGTGTAAATCTTGGATCAGATGCAGGAACATTGTAGAATGCGCTCTCCCAAACGTCCGGTCTGGCTGTGGTATTCTGTTGAATATCATAGCTAAGTATGGGCGCCCTTCTATCACCTGTTGATGTCCACTGGAGAGTGGCCTTGAAGCTGTCACACTCCAAACTTGTTATTCTTGGCGGATTTGGAACATCCTGCACCGTCAGAGTGGCCGACGCTGAGTCCTGGTCCAAGGGAGTCTTTGCCAAACAGGTATAATTGCCAGAGTCTAGCTCTTTCGTCTTGGTTATAGTCAACGAGTTGTCCTTGTTCTGGTTTATCCTTGGATCTGAATCAAAATCTATCTTCTTACCGTTGTACAACCAAATGACCTCCTGTGGTAAGGTGGGATCAGATTCTGCATTACACTTGAGCATGGCCATTCGTCCGGCAGGCAGCTCAATACTCTCTGGTCTTTGCAGTATTGCCGTTCGACTCTTCACATGAAGTTCACCCTCAACAGTAACCTCGTCGAACTTGTTGGCCGCCTTACACTGGTAAGTTCCTTGATCATTTGGGGCCACATAGTCAATCTGCAGGTCACCATTATCCAGCACTTTGTATCTACCTCCGCTGAGTTCAACATTTTCACGGCGCCATTTTATCTTGGGCTTGGGAGCGCCAAAAACTCTGCACCTCAAGGTGACTGTGGAAGATTGCACAGCATAGGCCACCTTTTCAGGTGGTTCAATAACTATCGGAGGTAAATCTAACACATTCAGATAGAAATCCCTGAACGCGTAGCCATGGATATTTGATGCGTTACATTGATAGACGCCCATGTCGGTTTTCTTCACCGCATCGATGTGCAGAGTGTTGCCATCGATTCTGATTGAGGGCCTCTTTTGTGTGCTCAAAGGTTGGCCATTTATGAGCCACTCGAGATTTGGTTTTGGGTCACCTTCTGCTAGGCACTCAAACTCCACAGCTTCATCTTGGGCCGCATTGGTGTTGTTCGGTGCTCGTATCCAATAGGGGGCAGAGGAAACCGAAACTTGCATAGCATGTGAGAGTTGCGACCCATGGCCACTTGCTGTACACTCATAGGTGCCTTCATCTTGCTCGTCAACGTGATGTATAACTAAGGTTTTTCCAAAGTTGATATATGAGATACGATTTCCTTCAAGGCTTCCACCCTTCTTTTTCCAGATGATTTCGGGCAACGGAGTGCCTCCATAAATACAATGCAGAACCAACTTTTGACCTCTCAATGCTTGAACTTGGGGTGGTGATAAATACTGAGCAACAGGCGCATGATGGTTTGCAAGACCGGCAGATCTATGCTGAACAATGAGCTTAGTCTTTCGGCCAACCTTATATTCTGTCCTATGATATGATGTGGCACTACAGGCATATAGGGCATTCTCCAATTGATCACTTTTTGTTACATTTGAGAAGTGGAGCTTGCCCTCCGGGTCGACCGTCAAACGTGAACTATTTATACTATGCAAGGCACCTGAACTTGAGAGTATCATCCAGAATATTATCGGTTTTGGGTAACCAGAGGGAGGGCTACACTCGATTGAGAATGGATCACCCTCTTCGACGACAAATTTTCGGGGACTCTCCTCGGGGAATGAGGATAATTCTGAGCGGCGAAGAAAAACCGAGTTTGACATTGAAATACCATATTCGTTTTCAGCAAAACATTGATACAAGCCCTCGTCGACATTTTCTGGTTTTGTAAATATGAGTGTGCCCAATTTAGGTTTTTGACTAATTCGTTTATCATATACAACATAATCGAATCTGGCACCATTTTTTGTCCACCAATAGCGTGGTTCTGGAGATCCTTGAGCCTCACATTCTAATGTGAATGGGTGATCAGTTTCATCACCTGTGGATACTTGGTAGAGTTGTTCATAAGCGGGTTGCTTTATCATTGTGGGAGGCGATGAGATATTTGTCGCGGCCAGAATGTTGGATCTAAGCATTTGGGCTGATAGGAGGGAGGGGAGGGAAATAATAAAAAATAGGGCGCCCAGATTCATGGCTAGGACAACGAGGGTTGCAGTTACACGTTTAGGCAGTGATAAATTGTTGTTAGATAAATTTTGATGGGTTTGTTTGGAGAAAGGTTTTTCTGTTGTTGTTGTTGTTGTTGTTGAAGATTTCTGTCGTTTAGCTGCCATGTTTTAAACAGCATTGTTGTGTGATCACACTTTTGTTATAGTTTCAATATTGAGAAAGTTTCAAATTTTATCCAAATTGAATAGTATGCATTGAGTATTAGAAATGTGTATCAACATGTATGAATAACGATCGTTATGGATCAGTATCGGTTGGGTGAGAGTTTGTCTATTATCTGAATGAGTTGTTCAGAAGTGTCTCTTCTCAATGAATGAGTTGTTGTTGTTGTTGTTGTGCTGCTGTTGCAAAGGCTACTCTAGGATGCATGATAAGCTTGTTAAGGCGATAGAAGATGATAATAAACAATGATGCTTGGATGGGTGGCCAACAATGGCGTGTAAGTGAGTGTGTGTGTGTGTTTGTGTGTACTTTTGTGGCCAGTGGTGTGGTGTTAATTGGATTTTTCAGGAGATCAATAGACGGCCAGCCGAGTGTGTCAATGAAGATAATGTGATGTTTTGTTAAAAATAGATGAATGAGAAGGCCGATGTTGGAGATGAGCTTGGAGCAGAAGTTTTGTGTGTCGCCATAAGTCAATTAGTGGAGGAGGAGTGTGTGTGTGATGGGCAATTGTGGAGTCTGGGCGGCGCGATTGGGAACTGCGAACTTCGAACTGCCAGCTGCCAGCTGCAGACTGCAGACTGCAGGCTGTGAGCTGTGAGCTGTGAGCTGCGAACCACGAACTGCAAGCCACGACGAGGAGCTGCGAACTGGCGTGGCCCGAGACTGAGGCGCGCGCGATGCAGTGAACAAGGGCAAAGTGTGGCCAGGCCAGCGCAGAAGAGTGGCACGCACTGGGCAGCTCGCGAGTCAGGCTGCCGAGCGGACGACTGAGGTTGGCAGCCGGCTGGCCGTGCTGCAAGCTGCAAGACTCAGGCGGAGCAGCCGGCAATGACTGCTCTTTGCTCTTTGCTCACTTCTGACTGCTGGCGGCGTCGCAATGGCTCGCCCTTGCCCACAAGGCTCGTGCACAATGGCCGGCCGGAGACTGCGTGCAGCGGGCGGCAGCAAGTGTTGCGGCCCCTCCGCAAAGGGATTTGTCTGATTTGTTGCTCTCGATGTTGTGTGCTGCCCGTTCCTCTGGGCGGCCCGGCGGCCCGGCGGCCCAGTTGGCTGGAAACTTTCTGGCCAGTTTTACGCCTTATTAGACACTCTCTTTAATATGCCGGCGGCGGCAATAGTATCTGGCCAGCAGCAAGCAAGCTGACCGGCAGAGAGAGAGAGAGAGAGAGATGAGGGCAGATGCTGCGGCCCGTTGGCATGGCAAACGTGATGCAAGACGCACGCAAAATGCACGGAGACTTCTCTGTGCACACAAAGCGCCGCACGCTCTGCTCTCCTCCATTGCACTCGAACGGGAAGCCAAGAGCGCGCGACAAGTGCAGCGCAGGGCCAATATAAAACTTTGGGTGCGGTTCTATGGGGTTCTGAGCGGCGCAAGCATCACACTCACACACACGAGAAGGCGCCACTCTTGAGCCTCTGGGCGGCCCGCCAAACGCATTAGAGACTAGCTGGCCTGGCCACTGGCTTGGCGTGCGGCTCAATGGGCAAACTTTCACACTTGCAAGCCGCCCGCCGACGCCCAAACGAGCTCGCCAGCCCAGTCGATTAGTATTCAATCGAAGGTTGCCCGAGCGGAAAGGGGCCGCCCTGCAAGCAGCCAACGAGCCGAGAGGCCCGCAGACAGTCTGTGGGAGCGATTGGCAATTGTTTACACGGCAGCAGTGGAGCGGCGCCTGAGCGTAGACGATTGGAGGTTGTTGGAAAAGAGATACAACGAGCGCTAATGAAAGAGCGCCCACTTTGGAGGATAATTTCATTCATTGCAGCTGCTCCAGAGCGGCTCCACTGCCGCCAATGTGAGTCTGAGTCTGAGTTGGAGTTGGAGTGCGTCTTAAGCCGGCCTGGAAACAGGCAGTTGGGGGCGTTCGAGTGGATGAGGGAAAGTACAATGAGCTTGGGTGGCTGCCGACCGCCTCCCATGGCGACCGGGCGGAATCTGCATTGAGCGCTGCACTGAGCGCTGCACTGAACGCTGCAGTGAGCCAATGGGAGCCAATGGGAGGCAGTGCGCTGTGCTGCGGCCGCAGACAGTCTGCGGCGGCGGCGCGTCTCGCACTGCGCGCACGCAGCGCCACCAAAGCGGCCGGCTTGCTGCGCCGACTTGCAGGCGACTTGCAAGCGACTCGCAAACACTTTTTCCTCCTCCTGGTCGGCCTCCAACTGTCCATCCTCCTTCCACGACCTCTCAAGTCGCGGGCCAGCGCCGCCGAGATGGCGAGACGGCGAGATGGCGAGCTCGATGAGCTCGATGAGCTCGACGAGAGAGATAAAAATAAATCACGGCCAGAGAGAGAGAGAGACGTCCGCCCCGCGCAGCTTCTCGTCTTGCATCACTTGAGGCCGGCAACTCTCTCACGAGGAGGGCGAATATTTATTTTCTCTTTATCTCGTTTCGGCGGAAAAAGGCCAGCCCAAAAGCGGCGTCGCAGCCAGAGAGGAGGGCAAAAAACGAGCATCCCAAGGGGACTCGATTCATCATCGTGTTTGCTCTCGACCTCCAGCCCGACTCAAGTTCTGTTTGCCCTCCTCGAGGCTCGCCGGACGAGGAAGTGGCGCCCAGAAGTGGGCGTGAAGGAGCTCCGTTTGGGCCCAGTCGAGTCGGGCCACTCTCGCGAGCTGGAACCCTTTGACTCCTGTCAGCCCTCGTCTTTGGAATGACTCTTTTGACTGCACTGGAGCGGCGCATCGTTGGGAATCGCGCTGCCTGCAGACGCGCGCGCCCGAGCTGCACACTGATGCTGGTCGAATAGCGCGCAGGAATCGCGCTGGAGCGAGACAGTCTCAGAAAGCGTTTCGCGCGCACACTGCGCCATCCAATGGACGTCGCGCGAGCTTTTCCATTGTTTTTGTTTTGGTTTTCTTTTGCCGCATCTTTTTGCTCTTGGCAACTCTTTTTTCGTCTTATATCATTTCCAGTCGTCCATCGAGGACGAAATAACGTTGATATAGAAATCGATCGATCAAAATATCGAGCTGAGCCGAATGCGCGGATAATGTCGCCTCCAGAATGAGAAATCTGAGCGCCAAATCGAGGCAAAAAAGCGAGAAAGATCGCAAAAAGTGTACTGCATCCACATGAGTGGTGCTTGTGGGAAGATTGGGCTCACTTTCCTTCCAGTGCAAGTGTTGCATTAAATGGAAAGAGTTGTCCCCAGTTTTCCGTTTGTTTATTTACTTAAAGAGATCATGCGCGAGAACAACTGTGAGAAATAAACTTTCCAGTTAACATTATCTAATATTCCCTGCTGCTCGCCTCAGGTGGGCAGGAGTGTTTTCGGCCGAGCCAGAAGAGGTTCCTCTAGGCGGCTGGTCCTCAGAGTGGCTTTGTGTGGGTGGTCCTAAGTGGTGGTTGTCTGGGGCATTGCAGATGCTGCTTCTAATTGCCCATTTTTTCGCTCATTTTATGCTGAATGCTCATCTACCCTCCAAGCTTGACGAAATATCACGATCAGAGTGATATAACCTCAAGGAAGCTCCACCCCGAAGTATAAATCCTAACTACTACCACACCTAAATACTATAATTCCATTTCTAGATCCTACCAAATCACAGGTAAATTTTGTTGGCCGCCGCGGCCGCCAGCGCGCCCCCACCAGCCGCACTGGCCGGGCCGCCGCTGAAGGAGCGCTGGTGCAACTTTGAGCTTCCGTTCGGGCCGGAAGTGGGCGCCTGAGCGGCCGCTTGGTTAAGGTAGAGTTGTTCGTGGTGGGCCTGTTGCTGAAGGTTGTTATTGTTATTATTGTTTGTCGACTGGCTTGAGGCGTGCGAGTTTGCCGAACTGGCCCCACTGGAGCTGGTGGGCGGGCTGAGCTGCGAGTGGCTTATGTGCGTGCTTATGGTCGTCGAAGGCCCATTTGAGTTGCTAACAAGTGGCTGCTGCTGCTGCTGCTGAGACAGTTGCTGCTGAGACAGTTGCTGCTGAGACTGTTGCTGGTGGGGCAGTGGGGGCAGAGCTCCGCTGCGCACGGGCCCACCCAGGGCGGCCAGGCCGAGCAGTTTGTGTCTGTCTGCGGCGAGCTGGAGCAGAAGGTGCTGCTGCTGGAGCTCGTCGGCGGCGGCGGCCGGCCTGCCGTTGCACTGGGCCTGGTGGTACTGGTTCTGGTTCTGGTGGGCGAGACTGTGGTTTGGGTGGCGGAGGAGCAACTGTTGCTGCTGCTGCTGCTGCTGCTGCTGTTGGCTAAACAGGTGGCTTGCCAGGTGGGGATTTAACTGCTGTTGCTGCTGCTGCTGCAGGGAGGCAGCGAGCGCGGCCTGGTGGGCGGCCGCCGAGCCAGTGGACGCCATGTACAGGTTGGTCTCGTCGAAGGTGGACGAGCAGACGGAGGAGTCGTGCTGCTTGCTCAGCGGGCCGGAAGTGCTGCCGCCGGCGCACAGCGAGTGGCGCACGCAGCCCGCCGACGGGGAGCCCAAACAGGCGCAGCGGCGGCCCGCCAGAAAGCCCAGCAGCAGCCCCAGGCAGAGGAGCGTGAGGGCGCCCACCAAGAGGCCAGCGGCGGCCGAGCTCTGGCCGCCAAGCTGCATGAGCCGCTGGTCGCGCGGCTGGCCGGAAAATAGCTGCTGCTGCTGCTGCTGGCCCAAGTAGTCCACGCAGACGGCCGGCAGCGCGGAGCTTGGCGGCCAACTGCCGGCCGGAAGTGGCGGCTGCTCGGCCCCCCCGAGCGGCACGGGCACGAGGCCGGCGCCGCAGAAGGTGAGACACTCGCTGACGGGCTGCTGGCGGGCGGCCGCCTGAGCTTGGCCCAGCGTCAAGCCGGCCTGCTGCTGGACCGGATGCGAGCCTGGCGTCTGGATGAAGAGGGGCGCACGGGCCAAGTGGTGGCCCGAGGCGAAGTCGAAGCGGCTGGGCACCTGCAGGTGCGAGGAGAACATGGACCGGAAGGGGGCGCCCACGCTTGAGGTTGGCTGGTCCTGGGCGAGACTGGCGCCCGTTGCCGCGCCGGCAGGACACGAGGCCCACCAGCCGAGCGTGAGGTTGCCTGGTGGGCCGCTCGCTGCCTGCTCGTTGGGCGTCCACTGACTGTTGGCCGGAAACCACTGGCCGCCGGAAGTGGACGAGAGTTGGGAGCGAGAATTGGAGGCGGAGGAGGAGCTGTAGAGGGAGCTCAGGTGGGGGATTTCGTTCTCGTTCCAGTGGGCCAGCGGGTCAGAGATTGGACCTAGAGGCGCCAGGGGCTCGCCGGGGGCTGGCCAGCGGCGCCTAAGGGTCGGCGAGTGCTGACTTGGAGTGGCCGGCGAGCGGCCAGCGGCCACACACGCCCCCTGGTGCAGGTCCCACGCGCAGTAAGGGTCGTAGAGAGCCAGACAGTCCGCGCAGCTGGGCGCCCGCTCGCACCTGCTCACTGGCACCGCCTTCAGCTGGCGGCCCGAGGCGACCAGCAGTCTCGCAACTTGGCCACTACTTCTCATTGGTGTTCCTGTTGAGCTTCCCATTCCAAAGACAGTTCCGCCCTCGAAGGCATTTCCGCTTCCGGCAGTTCCGCCCGAATTGCCATTGCCATTGCCAGTCAAGAGCAGCAAGCCGGTGACTGGGGTGCGCGCGTCGAACAGGTGCAGCTCCTCGATGACCAGGGTGCTGGCGCTCACGTCGACCACTGGCTCGCGCGCCGCAGACTGACCAGCAACACCGGCCACCTGCTGCTGGGCGAAGGGCGCCCGCGGGCCCGTCAGACTGGCTGGCGCCGGAAGGGGCGCCTGGTGCTGCCCCTGCTGTTGCTGCTGCTGGTGCAGAGCGGCCATCATGGGGGCAGAGAGTGGGAGTGGCGCTGGGCCGGAAGCGGAAGCGGAAGTGGCCGTTTGGGGGCGCATATTGCTGTTCATGGAGGCGCCGCGCAACAGGTGGAAGCTGTTGATCAGCTTGAAGACGCGTCCGTCGTCGGTGGCCACGAAGATGACGTCAGTGCGCATTTGGGGCGCCCCCCAGCCAGTCCCAGTCTGCACCTGCGCGTCCACGGCGATCTGGGTGAAGCGGAAGTTGATTGAGGCCATGGTGATGAGTGGCTGCGACCAGATGGGCTCCACCGCTTGGTCCATGAGCGGCGTGTCGCGGATAAAGTTCACATGCTCGTCTGGGAGGCGCCGCGAGTCGTTCACGCAGCGGCCGGGCCGCGTGGGCGACTGGGGCACGCGCGACTCTGGCACGGGCAGCCAGTTCGAGTGGGGCCCCTCCAGCTGCGACTTGAAGGGCCCCTCGAAGGCGGCCAAAATGTCCGACATCCGGTAGGCGCAAATGGCCGAGCCGCCGATGGAGTTCTGGGCGGTGGTGAACACTGCGTACAACAAGTCCTGCCCCCCGCCCGCATCACTCGCTGCGCCCCCATGCTGCCCCCAGTGCATCCGGTTTCCATTTCCATTTCCATTGCCTCCTGAACCGGAAGGAAACTCCGCGCTTGAGCTGTGGCTTGAAAGGGGGGCCGCCTGCTGGTAGGCGCTGGAGACCACGTGCGTGGAGGACTGTATCTCGTCGAAGGCGAAGGGGAACTCGCCGGGCACCGAACAGTTCAGGCGCGCCTTCACGAAACTGGTCCACCTCTCGCGCCCCAAACGCGTCGCTCCGCCCTGGTCGTTGAGACAGACGCGCGCAATTCGCGAGTAAATCGTCTTGCCACAGTTGATGTGCTCGATGGCGATCTCCTTGAACAGGAAGTACACGTGCTCGCCGTAGCGGAAGGAGCTCACGAAGTTGGGGGCTAATTATATTTTTTCGTGCATAAATATCAATTTTTCCGGCATTTTTATCATTTTTGTAACCATTTTTTCCGTTTTTGTGACCGTTTTTAACCATTTTTGACCATTTTTTGAGTTATTTTGCCATTTTCACCGTTTTTTACGTTCCCAATTGCGACATTTCCGTTTGTGGACAGTGATTTGGACTCGCTGGTTAGTGACCGATTACAGAAATGAGCTCACTGGATACAGTCTGTGGACAGTCTGCAAGTTGTCGCCCTCAGTCTCTTTTCTAGCAAACAGCAAAGTTTGCGAGAAAATTGCGAGAAAAGACAGATTTACATTTGTAACTGACACACGCAGTTAAAGTTGAGAGAAACTTTGACTTGAAAGCAAAAGTTGGCTCAGCGAAAATAATAGAAATAACTATTTCCACTAAGGACTTCCACTAAGAATCTCCAATAAGGATTTGCACTAGAAATTTTCGACTAAGAACCAGTAAGAATTTCCACTAAGAATCTCCACTGAGAGATAATAAAAAATGGCAATACTTACAGTTCAGCTGTTTGGGATTAAATTGTTCCGTTCTCAGTTGCGACCGATGAATCAGGCCGTCCATTCCGTTGAATTGGGCTGTGGTTGCGGAGTACAGTTGTCCATCTGTGTTTGGGGGTTTTATTTCAATCCAATTGATTTTATTCCAATCCACAATTGGCGTGCGTATTTTCGGGTTGCCGAAGAGTGTTTTTGGAAGGAGCAAAGTTTGGGCCACTTTCGGTTAGTTGAGCTGGTCAATTTGGTACAATTTGATCCAATTCGGTGCAAGTTGGTGCAAGTTTGTACAACTTTAGAGCTGCTTTGCCGGCGGTGCAGCCAGTCTCTCGCTCAGCTAAGCACCGGGAGCTCCTCTGGCTCCAATCTTGCAGTGTTCCAAGAGAACCAGAAGCGGAAGACAAGAGGAAAGCAAAGACAAAGAGTGACCGGCGGCCATTCTCTCACTTCATTTGTGTCGCCCCTTAGGCTGGCCGGTTGTCCAATCGGCCAAATTGGCGCTGCTCTTTTTAAAGGCCTCGATGGAGCTCGAAGGAGGCGGCTCCAAATCAGAGAAGCTTGAAGAAAGAGAGAAAGAGAGAGAGAAAAACACACACGGAGGCAGCCGAGCAAAAGAGCAAAGAGATAATTGGATAATTGGCCGCCATACATTTGGGCCGATAAGTTTGGGCTCTGTTCTCTGTTGTCTTTACGCAGCCGGCCGGCCACAGTCTCTGGCTCCTCTGCAGCCAGAGACTGTGGCTTTTGGGCGCCTCTTGCTGTGTGATAACATCGCGCAGACTGTGTGTCGGACGGAGACGGACAGAGAGCAGTGGAGGCAAAAGGCGGCAGAAAAGGCAAAAGAGGGAGCCAAAGAGAAGGCAAAAGCGGCAACTGCTTAATATCATCCGACAAGCAATCAATCAGTGGCAGTTGCTTTTGGCAACGCGCGCTGCGATGACGTCCAATTTACGCGCTCACTTGGACAGCTTGCAACTTAATGAGCTCCTTCTGTGTGTGTGTGTGTCTCCTTCTCTTTTGCAGATGGAAACAACGCCAGAAAGGAATCCAACAATGCACCAGTGGCCAAGCGGCCCTCAAGCAACATGGAGGCGCCTTCCTCTCATGCCTCCTCCTCCAGTGCAACATTGCTCGCCCGTTTCTCGTTTGCCGGCTTGGCATTGGCGTCAAATCGGCGTCAGATTCAGCTCGCCGTTCGCAGAAATGACGCCCAATGGAGTTCTACTTCCACAAGAAGTTTGGGGAACCAGCGCAGCCAGTCTCTAGCTCTACTCTCTCAGGCAGCAAGTCAACTTTCTGGCCTGTTAGGGGCCGCTACTTTTCACTTTGGCCGCCAGATGGCGCTGCGAGCGGCAAAATTGAGCCCCTTTGTTTTGGTTTGCGCGCTGCTGCTGCACTGTGGAAGCTAGTCTACCGCACACAGTCTGCCGCAACTTGCCCATTTTTCGCCCCTTTTTGGCTCCCTTTTGGGCTCACAATTTTGGGCGCAAACTTTCTCCGGCTCACAACTTTCGGCTCGCAATCACAAAGGCCCAGAGCGAATCTAAATCCAAATCAAAACGGAGCTGCCTCGCGATGGCGTGACCAGCCGGCGATTGTTTGGGCCCGTTCGAACGGCCTTCAGACGGGAGAGCCCAAACAAGTGTGCGCTAGTGTGCGACTTGTCAAAAGAGAGAGGCCATGATTAAATCTGGACGAAGTGGCGCGCACCTGGAGGAAGCGGACTTGCCTGGCCGAGAGGCCGAGGAGCCTGAGGAGCCTTAGGAGCGGGCCACGCAGGAGAGTTGTTGTTGTTGTTGTTGCTTTGGCGTTGGGCAAAAAAGCAGAAGCAGAGGCAGATTGTGTGGCTCGAGAAAGGCAGTGTTTGCGCCCCACTGATTTGGCGCCGCTTGGGGCTTGTTTCGCGGCTCGCACAACTCATCCTAAGGTCTAATGGGGACACAAGAAGAGAGGAGACAAACAGGCAGACAGACAGACACAGAGGCTCTTAATCGAATCATATCGAAGTTGCTCGCTCGGCCGCTTCTGGCCAGTCTCTAGTGGGCAGAGTGCAGACTAGGGCGCGTCTTTGCGGGCTTACACTCGGCGGCTTGATTTAGTCTTTAGCGCGCGGGAGTGCCCACAGACTAGGACTGGCCCCAGTCTGAAGTCTGTGGGCCGTCTTGCTGCCTCTTCCTTTGCTGGCCAACTGCGAGTGGGGCGCATTTTTTACCTGTCAATCAAACGGCCGACAGCAATCAGCCGGCAGAGCAGAACTCGGCCCCACAGAGCAAAGAAGAGGAACGCAAGGGCGACTTGCAGCCAAAGGAGCGGCCACTTTCTCGCTGGAACTTGTGGTTGGAGTGGTTGTAGTTGTCGTTGTTGTTCTTGTTCTTCTGTTGTGTGCTTGTGTTTGTGTTTGGGAGAAGAAGAGCAGAAGAAAAGCCGAAAAGAATTGTGCACTACGAGCCAATGGAATGGAGTGCTCGGTGCGCGGACCCTAAGCATTGGCGCACACTAAGCATTGGCGCGCGTCCAATGAACACTGCGCGCAAAACAACACAACAATGCACTGATGCCCATTCTCACGCGTGCAACTCACTCACAAGGCGAAGAGTAACGTGCCAGCTTTGTTTGATCTGATTTGCCTGGAGCTTTGTTTGCGTGCAAAATGCAAATTCTCATCCCATCGCAGTGCCAAACAATTCCCACTCAACCACTCGACGAGCACCACACACACTCTCACCTGAGCGCCACACCGAGTCCATCAGGGCCCATTGTTGTGAGTTTCTCGCTTCTGAGCGAGCAACTCATTGTAGCTGCGAGAGGCGCCCACCAGAGCGGCCTCCAAGTGGCCCCTCCTCCTGCTGGCCACCTTCTGCGCCCACTTCCGTCAGGTGGCGCCCAGTGGAGGCGAGCAGGCGGCTCTCGTTTGGCCGCTCTCCATAATCAGCCGAGCGAGCAATGAGCTGCAATGAGCTGCACTGGGCCGGCCCTAAGCCGGGAGAATGCGAGGGGGGCCCTCGCATTCCGGCCGGCTCGAGTAACAAACAAACGGGACAAACAAAGGCCAGAGGAGAGGAACTGGCCGGCCGGGCCCAAAGTGGCCGGCAACATGAGCCGGCCGGCGATGATGATGATGAGCAGCAGTCGAGGGAGCGGCCAAATTCGATTGTTGGTCTGCTCGAGAGGAAGCAAAGGGCCGGCACTGGCTTGCTCGCCGGCCGGCCGCCGATCTCCACAGTGCACACAAATTAATTAGAATCTGTGTGCCGAGCTTTGTTGGGCTGCTCTGAGTTGCTCTGGTTGCTCTGTGCTGCTCTGGGTTGCTCTGGGCAGCCGGCCGGCCGCACTAATTGGGCCCAGAGCCAATGGGTTGCGTCCAGGCGGCGAGAGAGGCGCGCAGTGCAGAGGATTCGGACGCGGAGCAGCCGCGCGCGAAAAAGGCCCGCACACAGTCTGCGGCGCACAGTCCGCAGCACACAGTCTGCCGTACACAGTCTGCCGCACACAGTCTGCAGAGCACACCAGAGGGGGCCAAAAAGGGCCTCTGCTCGCTCAAGTGGAGGCGACGAGAGCCAAATGGTGAACCAGTGCGCCCAATTTGGGCGCCCAAACGAATCAAATCGGCCGCATTGTTGTTCCTCCTAAGGGTGCTTGTTATTTTGTGCCACACGGCGCCCGCCAGCGACCAGTGCGGGGGCCTCCTCGGGCGTCCGGGCGCGCTGGGGGCCGGGGGAAAAGTCGCTTGTTATGCAAGCGACTCCGCCGCTGGACCCCATTTCCGCCGCCCGCTCAACTCCACGCGCGCAAATCCCCCGCTGGCCGGCGGCGCCCCGAGCGAGAGCGCCCCTGCACGCGATGAAATTTCAAACACGCTCGGCCCAAGACTGTCGGCGGGCTTCTTGCTCGCCGGCCGGCCGAGCGGCGAGAGGCGCGCAGGAGCAATCTGCAAACATGGAGGAACACGAATTGGGCCCCTCCAGGCCGGGCACTGTCCGAGCCAATCGACAGGCAGCGCCGACGATGATTGATGATCGGCGGCCGGCTTCCTGTTCCGCGCGGGCCGCTTGGCCCCCCACTTGCGAGTGGGGGCCGCTAACTGGGTCTGGGGAGGAGGGGCGGAAGCGGGCAGTTTAACAATAATATTGACTCAATTGCTGTGCTTGTGTGGGGCGGCTCGCGAGCGGCCTGCAGACAGTCTTTGCAATGGAGGGAGCAGAGTGGCAGTTTTGGTGGTGGCGCGAGTTTGCACGCGCACCTCGCACGCCGCAGACTAGGGCCGCTGGGCCGCAGACTAGCGCTGGCCGCACACAGTCGCGCGCCCACAATATTTACACTGCGCCACTGGGCCTCTGCAAAGCCCGAGCTTCATTACACTTCCATTCAAAGGGCGTCCATCCATTTTTGCACCACTCGCACCGGCGGCACCTAAGCTCTAGCTGGGCCGCCACACAAGCCCCCAAATCGAGGAGCCCTCCACTGCAGCCAATCGGCCGCACGGGAGCACACAAGATGGCCATCATTATGACAGAGTAACAGCCGCCCGTTTTGCTCATCCACTTGGCGCGCCGCTGGCCAGCGCCAAGTGGCCGCCGCGAACAGGCGGCAAACATAAGCCAATTATGCGCCGCTCGAGGAGGCGCGAGCGCGCCCAAACTGCCCCCACAGAAGACTGGCCAGCACAGACTGGCTGCAGACTAGCTGCAGACTAGCCGTAAAGTCTGGCCCACAAAATCGCTCGTGAAATGGCCGCCTTGCAGACTGCCAGAAGGGCCCCAAACTTCTGCTTCTTGCCGAAATTGCGCCTCGCTGAAGGCCGGCTGGAAAAGGGAGAGCAAAAGGCGCAAAGCGGAAAGCACAGAGCAGCCCAAAAGAGCAAACCAAGAACTCCTTCCGGGAACCTTGGGGCTTCCAAAGTTCCAGCAAAAGTTCCAGAGACTAGCTCGACCAAAGGCCCAGTTTTGGGGCCGAAAAATGGCCAGTTGCAGAGCTGCTCACTTTTGGCCGTTGCGCAAACAGCAACGAACAGATTCAATCAATCATTCACTTGGGCCCAATCATTTGATTTGCATCCAATTGCAGCGGCGGAAGGAATTCTGTTCTCGCTGAGCACAATCTGCGAGAGCAAAATGCAACTTTTTGGCCCCAATTTTGGGCCGAAAACTTGCTCCTTTGGACGGAAAACTTGCTCTTTTCTGCTCAAAGGGCCAAAAATGGGCAAAAAGTTGCAACAAAATGGCCATTTGGAAGCGGAGAAGAAGGCGGACTCTAAGGGAGAGTGAAAAATTTGCACAAACCGCAGAGAACAGTGTCGAATGGTGGAAAAAGCAGAGGGAAAAAGGGGCCAGAATTGAGTCTGCCTTTCGCCTAAATGTGCGACTGCGTATCGCTTGACTCGCGTGGGCGCCTAATTGATTTTGGTCACGTGACGCCAAATCGGCCGGACGGAAGTGGGCGACAAATGGGCGCTGGAGGAGAGTGTTTGGGGCGGCCGGAGGAGAGTCTGTGGCGGTGGGGGAGAAATGGGCAAGCGAGGCGAGTAATTAAAGTGGAGCGACTTTAGTGCAACTGGCCCGTTTTGTGCCTCTTTCCAGCGGGCCGCAGTTCAGCTCTTGGGCTTCGGAGCACAAAAGTGGAGCTTCGAAAGAGGCGGCCCAAAGTGAAAGACCAATCCAATTGGATTGGCGGCTTTCCATTTGGCCGGCGAGTTCATTTCAAGGCTCCACAGACTGTGTGTGGAAGCTCAAAGCTCGCAACTTACAATTGCCAACCAACTGGCCTAAGCTCTGCGGCTCTGCGGCTCTGCGGCTCTGCGGCTCTGTGGCTCTGTGGGCGCCCTAACGGCAAACTGAACGAGAGACTGGGGTCGCCGGCAAGCTCGACAGGCAGCAAGCGAGCCCCCAAATGACGATCATTATTTTGAAAATTGGCAACAAAATGGAATGGGCGGCAAAAAGGCGGCCCAATTGGAGGAATTGCCACTCCAAAGGGGCAAAGAGAGCGGCCCAATGCAGCAGGAGAGGCCGCAGACTGCCACTGGCAACTGCAGGCGAGCGAGCGGCCCCAAATGTCCACTGGCCAAGCTAAGCAGCTAGCTTCTAATAGGCCATTAATGGGCCTCTCAGTCGCCTCAAAAGTGGACCCAAAACAGTTGTTTCCGGCCCCCAACTTGGCCCACTCTCAATCGGTCACAGTGGGCGCCCAGACCACCCAGGCGGCGTCTTAGTTGAGCTCGACAAGAGAGCGATATTTGCGCCAGATTTTTGGCCACCTTCTGGCACTCGAGCTCGAGCTTGTGGCTGGCCAAGAGGCTTAGGTGGGCTCCAAATGGGGGCCCACCTAAGGACTGGTGAGCTCTAGCGAGTCGAGAAGACGGCGCCAAGCTCGAGTGGAAAGTTTCTCGGCTTCTTCGTCTCGAACCGAGACGGACAAGCTTCCGTTTGGGCGCATCTTTTCGGGGGCATCTTTTTGCACGTCGAGATGTCGCGCCAAGATCGGCTCAACGAGCGACGAGATGGCAGCACCACTTCGGCAATAATTTCTCCACTCGGTTCAAATTTATACAACACGAGGGGCGAAATTGGGCCAGAATTTGGGCGGAAATTCCAACTTTTGCGACCCCAAACGAGCCAACTTCCTCCCCAATTGGCTCCTCCTCCAGCTCGCTTTTCCATTTTTCAACTCTGCTCCTCGACCACACAGCAGCCACACAGCGGCCACACAGCGGCCACTCATCGGCGCCCCATCGCCGGTGTCGAGTTACAGGCTGCAACAGAAGCAGAAGCAGAAGCAGAAGCAGAGCCAGAGCCAGAGACTGTCATCGTTTGGGCCCCATTTGGGCCCCCCAACTTTGCGCCTCTTGCACGCAGGGAATAGCGCGCGCTGCAGACGAGCTCGCGTTCGGGGCAGCAGGCGGCCTCTTCTGCGTGCGTGTTTGTTGTGAAACGACGAACTGGCATGCGCGGGCGCTACTCTGCACGGAGATTACTCATACGCGCGAGCCACTGCGCACCACTGATAAATGGACCAGCTGAGGGGCCGCGAGATGCACACTTGGCGGCAACCTGTGCGAATTGTTTTGTCTTTATTGTGCCACTTGAGAGCAAAAAAGCCAAAGTAAAAAATGATGAATCCAAATCGACGGCGCCCCAAACTCGAGTCCAAGTGGCGCCCCTTTTGTAGCAGCAAGCTCCAGAGAAGAAGTTGCTCGCAAGAGTGGCTGCCAGAGACAGTCGGCGGCAGCAAGAGAGACAGACTGTCTAAGCCAATGGTGCCCTCTCGCCGGCCAGGATGTGTGTTTTTTGTCCGTCTCCTGTTCGGGAACCATTTTAAAGCGGCCCAAATTGACAGGCCAGAGCTCCATTAATCACACACACACACAGAGAGAAACAGTTGCTGCATGGGCGGCCCGCTGGGCTGGGGCGCAACACAAAACACACACAGAAGAAGGTCGCGCGCCCTAAGGAGCGGCCGGCCGAGCGTTGGAAACGGAAATTATCTCGCCGCCTTGGCGAGCTGCAAGACGGCCAGCCCAACGTTCAGACTCTCGCACAGAGCCTGAACGACAGAGCTACACACAGTCTGTAGCTCACTGCAAGCTCTGCACGCTGCTCCTTTGCGGCTCCTTTTTTGCAAATTTCCACCAAGCTTCCTGGGCGACGGGCGGCCCAAAGTGGAGGCGAAAGGAATGCTATTAGATCACGTATTTGGAAGGCGGTTGAAAAGTGGAAAAGTCGTTTGCTTTGTTTCGACTTGCTCGATTAATCATTGTGCGTGTGTGGCCCTTTGGCTTCCCCAAAGAGACGTGCTCTGTTGGCCACTTTTGGGCGCGCTCAACTGAGCCAAAGAGTGTCTCTGTTGCACGAGGCCAACAGTGTGGAGTGTCTCTCTGCGTTTGGGCGCAACAGACAGAGACACTCCACAGCTGAAGGAGTGAAAGCGCTGCAGAAACTCGCTCACATCAGTCCAGCCGAGACAGTGTAGTGCGCGACTGAGCTTAGGGTGGGCGCTGATTTGGCTCTCTGTCGTCGACTTTTGATCGTCCATTCGTCTGTCTGTCTGTCTAAGATAATGGGCCGCAGTTTGGGGCGCGTGCGAGCGCCCAAATTGGACGCCAAAATGGGCCAATGGGAGTCGAGTTTTAGTTGCAGTTTTAGTTGCAGAGTTTAGGTTTGAGTTTGAGTTTCACTTTGGCCCCAAACTTGCAGCCCAAACTCGCACACTGAAGCCGGCCTGGTGCAACTGGCGCCGGTGGTCTTTTGCCAAAAAAGGTTCCCCATCGAGCGGCTCATTGTGTTTGGCGGCGCCCAAAGGCGCACTAACGAGTGGCGTGCGCGTTTGGGCGCCCATTCATCATGGTCAAGGATGACGAGGGTCTGCCAGCGACAAACACAGACAGAGAGAGAGAGACTGTGCATGCTTTTCGGCCTGAGAGTGAGAGTGAGACTGAGAGCCAAAGAGCCAGAGAGCCGAAGGGAGACAGAGACTGGCTGGCGAGCCGGGAAATTGCTTATTGTGTGCGCCTCTCGCACACTCACTGCGCGCTTGTGGCCGCTTCTAGAGACTGGGACGCGCGCCAGTCTGCGAGCGGCGCACAAGTTTGGCCCAAAAGTTTTGGGCCAAAACCAACACAAAACCAACGGAGAGCTAAGCTGAGGCTGAAGCTGCACTGGAAACTGGAAACTGGAGGGGCAGCTTCGGGCCAGCATTGAAATTGCACAATTGACAAGGACAAAGTTTTGCCAATTTGGCCGCCAGGCGCAAAGTCAACCAAAGATCCAGCTTGGGCCGCTCTCTGTCTCTGTTGCTGGCCAAAGCAAACAGGGGCCCAGATTAGCGGCCAGAATGCATCTCGCGGCCCAGCAGCTCGCGAGCGTTCATCTGAAATGATGGATTCGAATTGGATTGGCCCAGCTAGACGGCTCTCATTGTGGCCCTAAGGGCGCGCCTCTGTGCCTCTTTCGGTGCGTGTGTGTTGCCCGTGCGTCTGGTGGCCGTTTGGAGTCCAAACAGCGCAGGAGGGCCAATTTGACTCTTGCTGCGCGCCTTCCGCCACCTCAGGCGGACACTCTGCAGTCGAGCTTGTGCTTGTGTGTGTCTGAGTCAGACACAGACAGACAGACAGACAGACACACAGACAGACAGACTGGTGAAAGTGGGCACAAATTCGCAGACACGAAATGATTTTGATGCAAATCGCACACTAGGCGCCCCAAGTGAGTGGGCCACTTTTGGTGATTTGCGGATTCTTTTCCTCTTTTCCTCTGCCATTTCCTCATTTCCTCTCTCGCTCGCTCGTTTCCTCGAGCGCGCAAAAGCAGTTGGCGGCCGCGCGGCTGGAGGCTAAGCTCCGGCCGAGCGTCGAAGTGAGTTTGCTCAAAACTTGTTGTCTCCGGCCGGCGAGCGCCAACTCGAGCCGATCTGTGAAGCCCAGACCGCTTTGGGTCCGCCCAACCGCTGAGCTGCTGAGCCGCAAAGCTCGCGGCTGAGCACGTCGAGTTTTGGCGACGAGCAGGCGCGAGTTGGCCGAAAGGAAAAGAGGCGAAAGTGGGCGAAGAGAGAGAAGAGGGGAAGGGAAAAAAGGAAAAGGAAATATATTAATGACAAAAACTGATAATGATTAATGGAATCAAATGCGTGCTTTTCGGCCGCCTCACAGACAAGGCTGCGTGGGCTCACTGCACACAGTCTGCCCGCTGCACACAGTCTTCTCATTGCAAACACACTCTGCTTACTGCACACAGTCCGCCCAGCAAGCACAGCGCGCACAGTGGGCGCCCACTGCAGACAGTCTGCGGCCCGACCGATGCACACTCTTTGCCCTTCTCCTTAGGGCCACTTCCACGCGCCCCCAAAGCTCAGTGTCGCCGCCCAAATGCAAGCAAGTCGCCACTCGCCAACCATAATGCTCCGCCAACTGCAAGTGGCCCCATTTCGAAGTCCCCGACAGGCCACACACTGAGCCCGATTCGCAAGAATGGGCCGGCTAATTAAAAGCACTCTTCCTGCTCGCGTGCTGGAAATAAGCAGCCCGCCCAGTTTGGGGCCTGAAAATTGAAAGCCGACCAAGGCAAACAGGCGGCCAAGGCAGCCAGACAGCCAGACATGCGGCCAATTAATTAACTGGACGCCACCTGTTTCGCCTGTTTACTTAAGCAGACAAGCTAAGGGTCGCCCGCATCCAAGCGGCTCGAGCATCTCGTTTGCTCGGAGCGACAACAAAGGCGCCTCACACGCGCGGCCAAAGTCTCCTTGTTTTGTGGGTGAAACTTGCAAGATTGAAACCGAATTTCTCCACAGAAAAGGCTCCAGATTGCTGATTAATTGAATAACTCTGGAACTTCGAACTTGGAAAGCAGATTTGCAGATTATCAACTGGCCAACTAATTGGGGCCAGCCGGCCAGTTAATGATTCAAGACTTTTGCTGAGCAACTTTTGACATTCTGCCACTTGAAAGACTTGGAAACTTTGACGTTTGGATGAGATTTGCCTCATGTCGAATTGGCGAAAACTCTCTCAACTTTTAACAATGCTCAAGTCAAGAGCCACAGTTCAATTTGTTTTGGAAGTTTCCGATCCTAAGCTCCGAGAGGCTGAGAGAAAAGAGCTTTTTCGGCTCTCAACTTGAAGCGGAAATGTTGCAAAATTTGGGCAAAATTTGGCCTCAATGGGCTCGAAATGGAGCAAATGTGCCCGACGAAGTGGAGGAAAAAGGTGCAAAAGGTGAAAGCTGGTGGCCGAGCTAAGCTGGAGCGCCAATTTCAAATTGAGACTTCAATCGCGTGGGCCCAAATTGGACGCAAAGGGCGCAAAGAAAAGAGGGAAAACAGACGAACAATGATTGCTTGTTGTTGTTTGGGTGCAGCTGGAAAGTGTTTGTCGAAATTTGGTTGCACAAAATGGACAAAATGCACAAAATGGAAGAGTGAAAAGCGCAATGAAATTGGGTTTCTCATCAAATTTGCATCACAAGCAGAAGAGTTGCTCTGCAAACGCAAGTGCAAGTGCAAAAGCAAGTGCGGCCATGGACTAGCATTGGTGGTGCACTTGTGGTGCAGTTGCGGTGCAGCTATGGTGTCGCGCCTGGGCCACAGACTGGGGGCGAGGGTGGAAAAGGAAAAAGAAGAGGAAGAAATGCAAATCAATTTTGGCACTAACTCGATTTGCCATAACACTAATGCGAGAGAGCAAGCGCCATCAGGAGCCAGCGAGTGTGTGTGTGCTTGTGATTGATGGAGCCCTTTGGGCTTGCGGCGGCGGCGGCGGTGGAGGCGGCCACTCGAGTCCATTGGGGTGCCTCGGGTTGCTTTGGGCCATGGGCGGCCCTTAGGTCGTGTGGCCCAAAGCAGCGGCGTGGAGTTTGCGCTGGACGGAGGCGAATGTGCTTATCGCGGAAGTTGGATCAAACAAGTTCGGCTTGAACTGGAGTTGAGTTGAGTTGAGTTGAGATTTGGGGGACAAAAGCGGAAGAGGTTGGGGCCGAGTGGCGAAATACAAACAATGGAGGCGAGCGTGAAGAGCAATGCAGGCGAGCGGGCGGCTCTTTTGCACAGTGCAGAGTGCAGGGAATGGAGCAGCGCGCAGCAGTAGTGCGCTGGAGTGGGGCCGCTCCTAAGGGTGAGCGATGAAGCGAAACAAGTCGAGCCAGTGGGCGAATTGTTATGCGCTAGCATATTGTTGTTGCTCGCACAGAAGTGTGTGCACAGTGCACAGTGCATTGTGCATTCTGCGTTGTGTGCTGCTGCTGCGGGCCGACCTTATCAAGAGCGCGCACTCCACGCGGCTGCAGACAGACCGGTGCTCTGTGCTCTGCGCGCTTTGGGGCCCACTCACCACTCGAGCCGCCGGAGAGTGTGTCTGGCCAGCGAGCGAGCCCAGTAATTGGCCCCTCTTCGCTCTGGGAACGAGCTCGAATTGGGGCCCTCGAGCCTCGTCCCAGACTGGCCGGCGAGCAGGCAAATCTGGCCACACACACAGACACACTGACGAGCTGGGGCAGACTGACGAAAGACTGGGCGCCGCTCCTGCCCCACCGTGGCCTCATGGCCCCGCTGAAACGGGAGACAAATCGCAATGATCTTGTCGCGGCGAGCAGCAAAAGCGGCCAGCCTCATCAGGGACAGTCTGCGGCCCCAAACAAGCGGCCTGAGTGGAGCCCAAGTTGAGCTGCAGTGACCAGGCGGAGAAAAACAACAATCGATCATTGTTGTCCACGGCAGAGCAGCGGCCCCATTCCAGTGCAGCTGAGTGCTAGAGACGAGCTCTCCAATGGTGAAAGACACACAGACGAGCACACACGAACACAAAGCGGCGAGCTGTCGTCAGCTCGTTTGGCCCACTCGCAACTTGCAACTGTCCCTGGCAAGTTTCGAGCAGCCCGGCCAGCACTTCCGTTGCGGCAATTTCGCTCCTCTGCTTCTTGTTTCGGCCTCTTTGGCCTCTTTGCTCTGCTGGACGGCAGCAAATCATCAGAGGGACTCAATCTCGAGCTGAGCGCGCGATTGAAATTGAATTTGGCAAGCTAGTTTGGAGCTTCCAGTGTGCTAGACAAGTGCACAGTGGAGGACTGTCTCTTTGCAGCAGAGACAGTCTCTGCAAAGACAGTCTCTGCTGCAAAGAGCAACAAAGAGAGACTCACTTTGCCAAAAGGGCCAAGCTCAAGAGAGGCTCTTGATTTGGGGCCAACTTTGTTGATGCCTCTCCAGCTGGCCGCTGATTAATGAAGCATGACGAGCGCGCCGGCCAGACACAGTCTCTGGTCGGCTGTTTATGTGAATTTTTTGCCCCACTTGCCTGCGCTTGGCCACTGACGAATGGCTCAAACTGGCCCCAAACACACAGACATAGACACACACACACAGTGTCCAGTGGAAGGGAAACCTTCTCGAGTGGACAAGATAAATGCGCGCCGTTGATCAAGTGGACAGACGCGAGCTCGAGCTTGGCGGTGGGGCCACAGACACTCTCTGGCCGCTTTTGGCCCCTTTTGGCCGCTTTGGGCGTCTCGGCGGGCAGGCCACTGGAGCTAAGGGCTAAATGGGAAGTTCAACCTCGAGGTCTTGGCGCCGGAGTGTGTCCTGATCACAAAGGGAATCAATTCATCTCGTCGCAAAGGGGCCCCTCTCCTGCTTGTCCCACGTCCAGCCGGAACAAGCGGCCAACGAGTGGCCTCTGGTCCAGTGGAGCACAAAGTTCAACAAAGTTCATCAATATTCATGCCAGTTGGCCAGTGGGGGCGCCTCTTCGTCTCTTCGTCTCAGTTCGGGAGGCCAAGCTGGAGTTGGAGCGCGGAAATCGCGTCTCGGCCAGAGGGAGACAAACGTAAACAAAGGGCGACAAATGGCGGCCGACAACTATTTAAAAAGAGCTGCAGGCAGACCGATGCCGCGCAGTGTGCACTGTGCGCGCCTCTTGCACTCGCACTTGAGCCGGCCGAACCTTAGGCTGCCCTTAGGTCGCGCACATTTCTGCCTTGCAATTCGCGCGCACGCTTAGGGCCCGCAGCTAAGGGCTTGAACCTAAGGGCACACAACAAGCGCAGATTTGCCTCCACTTCTCGGTCACTCGAACGGCTCCATTTGTACTACGCTGTTTTGGCTTATTTTGGCTCCTCTCGAGCTCACTTTCGCCTCTCCACAATCCCAGTCACACCTGCAACTTGACACAGTCTCGCGCCAAAGTGCACGGCCAAGTGCCGCTCACTCAAAGGGGCGAGTCGAGACGCGCGATCTGCAGCTCGTGCGGCGCGGAAAGCGCCATGCAAACGCTCACAGTGGACTCCTGGTATCATGTCGAGAGCTCGCCCACAAGACGTCGAGACGACAAAAAGCACCAAGCGAGCTCAAGTTTGAGCCCCAACGGGAGGCTCTGGTTGCCGTGCTCTGAGCTGGGCAAGTGTCTCTGTTGGTTTGAGCGCCAAGAGAGACTCAAAGCAAGGGAGCGACAGAGCCAATTGCGCCGTTACGTGACATCTGCCCGCGACACGAACTGGGCCGGGGACACGTCGGCGCTCTGTTGCTTATAAATCATGTTAAAATTTTTTCTCTAAACGCGTGCCTCTCGCAATCGGAGGCCAAATTGGGTGCGCCCAAGTTGCTGGGCAGAAAAGGCGAGCGAGAAAGGCGAAGTTGGGCGCAGACGTGCGAGCCAAAAAGAGGCGAGCAAAGAGGCGAGCGGCAAAAGTGTGTGCGCGCCCGCCAGACCTAAGGAGCGGGAGGCGCGCGCACACATTTCTGTTCGCCAATTAAAACTCGCGCGCTCTGCTGGCTCGCCTCACTCGCCGCACTCGCCGCACTGGGCTCCTCCTTTTTGGCCAAAGAGTTGCCGCAAAGCGAGCGAAACAATTTGACATTTATATTATTTCATTATTATTGTTTTCCCCATTTTGCCTCCATTTCCTCCGCCCGACTCAACCTCTTCTCTTCTAGCCCAAATGGCGGCCCACACACAGTCCTCAGCAATGCCGAGCGAGCACTAGGAGGCAGCTCTGCTTTGGGCGGCGACTTGAGGGCCGCCTCAATGCAACTCGAACGACAACAACAACAACAACAAGCGAAACTGTCAAGCTTCCATTGGCGAGCTAAATTGGACAGTTGGACAGTTAAATCTAGCATTGGATTGAGAAGAAGCCAGGCAGGCGGGCTTCCTTTGGAGCCTCCTTTTGGAGAGAGTCTTCTCTTGCGAATAAATAAGAGCCAGGCTCAATTGGCGTGGCCGAATGGAGGAGGAGGATTGGGAGAGAGAGAGAGAGAAGTGGAGAATGGAGAAAAGTGGCAGACGGGCGAGTCATTGAGTCACGTCTCTCTCTTTCTGGTTTGAGCTAAGGGGCGGCTGCTTTGTCGCCAACACTGGCCGCTCGGCTCGAGAATTGTCGCCGGGCAGCAATCTTGAACAGTTGCAGCTAAGGAGCGGCGGCAGCTAAGGAGCAGAAGAGGGCCAGCAAAAGAGGAGCTCATTGTAATGAATCATCACGTTCATTTTGGCCAAAGTGTTCGTGTTGGGGCAAAAAGTAAACTCGATTGAGTGGGCGCCTCTCGAGCTCTGTGGAAGCTCTAAGGATGAGGCGGCGGAATTGTGTGCGCGTTGTGTGCACGAAAAGCGCACTTCTGCGCGCACAACCAAAGAGTCCAAATGCGCGCCGTGCAAATACTGCACACTTTTGCCTCAGTTCTTGTGTGCCTCTCATTACTTTGCCAACGGGCGCTCCAGATTAGCCCAATTGAGTTAGACGCCCAACTCAATTGGGTCTCAACGCCACTTCAGCAGCCCAATTGTGCATCCCCAAACTCAGACTCTTGCTCTAGGTCGGCGAGAGGCGAAAAACACACGCCTCCTGCCGCCCTTCTGGACCTCCAGCTTTGGTCGGGCGCCGCTTGGGCCGCTCGAGAGCCGGTCCTAAGCATTGGGAGATTTGTGGCCAGCACACCAAACAGATCTAAGGGTAGGGAGACAAAAGACAGTGAGAGGAAAACCCGCAGATTTCGCCCCTTTCAGCTGCTCAGTCTCAACTTGAACTTCAACCCCTTAGCTCTGGGGACTTTTTGATCTGCTCGCTTGGGAATTGCAAGACGTTCAGAGCAGAGGAACGACAGTTCGAATTGCGAGGATGCAGCCCTTTTTGTTTTTCTTCTGTTTTTCTTCTGTTTTTGCTCCGTTTTTTGCCAAGATTCATCTCGAGAGTCTTGCCAAGATTCAGCGGCGAGAAAAGCACGACAAAATGCAGAAAAAATCGGCGAAAAATCGGCAAAAAATCGGACACAATCTGACTGAATTTTGCAGTCGATTGACTGCAAATAAGGTTTTGATTGTTCCAAGAGAGAAAATTCAGAAACATTCCGAATTTTCGAATTTCTAAAATCGAAAAAGTATGAAAATTTTGATAATCATGAGCTGCAATTTTCCAATTTTCGAGCCCAAACTGTACTTACCGACAACCAAAGAAGTGACATTCTGCGTCTCTTGATAAGGACAAATTCCCTCGCCAGTGTACTCCTGGACCAGTTCGTATCCGTCGGACTGTATTTAATACAAGTTGATAGTGAAATTGGATAAAATCGGAGATTTATTTTGTTTTTTCCGAGTGACCAGAGTCGAAATTTGTCGAATTTGGATTCAATGAGATCATTGAATGTCACAAAAATGGGGTTCGAATTTTCCATTTTTCCATTTTTTCCATTTCGTCCATTTGATGCAACGAAAAGTGGCCAATCGGTCGCACAGGTTAGGTTTAGCGCAGGACCAAAAGCCATTGAGTTTTGGTGCGCGATTTCCATTTTTCGTTTGTTTTGGGTGTTGGAATTTTTCGTAATTTTTCGCTCGTTAGATCTTAGCTTGGCCGAGTTTTTCTCAAAGACAAAAACAATCCAAAGGCGCACTCTTGCAGCCAGTCTGTGCAGTCTGTGTGTCTCATTTTCGTTGCTCGCCGGCAAGCTTGTTCAAGTGGAGAAGCTTACCAGAGGAGAGAAGAGAAAGGGTCAGATTAAACAGATTGAGCCGTTCGCCCACTCGTCAAATTGCCAGCAAAGAGCGCGGGGAGAGAACTGGGTGGAAAGTAAAACTGGCAAGACCGCCGTGTGATGAACTTGATATGATAAGCTTGTTTGCTGAGATGTTTGCCAGAAATGTGCTCTTGTTTGATTCTCTTCTTGATCTGGTTCGCTCATGTTTCGAGAGACAGAGGCGAGCAGATTGCTCTTTTGGCGAGGTGGAAAAAATGGAGTAAATCTCAGCGTGCGAGAAACGAGGAATCAGATTTTTGCTCGCACACTTCTGGCCCTCAGCTTAGGTCTGCTTTGCCAAGTGCCATGCAAACAAGTGGAGCTAGAAAGCAAAGAGCTAAGAGCAAACTCCAACTGCCTAAGCGAAACCGAAAGGAAAACCGAAAGCAAAACCGAAAGCAAAGCAGTTCAATTTCATAAGACACGAAATTTGGAGTTTGTGCAAATTGTGAGCGCACATTTTTGGGCCACGACGCAAAAGGTGCTCAGAAAGTGGCCGAAAGTTGCTGGAGAAGAGAAAGAGAAGACTGTCTGTGGCGAGAAAGAAGAAGAAAAAGGAAAACTGGCAGAGAGAAATGAGGCAAAAAGGGCCAAAGAAGATCGCTGATTGCTTATTGTGTGTGTCTCTCTGGCTGCATTTCAGACTGTCCAGCGGCCAGTTACTTGGCCTGCGAGCTGAGCTGAGCTGAGCAAACGTTTGAGGAGAGCCAGTTTGTTTATGCGCTGCCATGGGTCAAATTAATTGAATTTGCTCCCAATTCATTGCGAGCTTTTGCTCGCTCGAGATCTCCAGCCGCCAATCCAAAGCCGCAACAACAACAACAACGAAACAATAGTGTGCCGAGGAATCAGATTGGAATCTCGAGCCTCAGGTGTGTGCGAGTGGCAAAAAGGAGGAAAGAGGAATTGCTCCAATTGGTCATCATGAGAAGGAGATCTTCATCTCGGGCGAGCATTCTTGGCAAAGAGCTGGCAAAAGTAAATCCCCCTCTCTTGAAACTTGGTAAAATCAAATTTGCTCAAATTTGCAAAAAACAGTCAAATTTTGCAAAAAATTCGAGTTTCTCGAATTTAAACAAAGCCAAATTGCGCAAAAAGGCTTACCTTAACGAAGTAAACTCGACACTTGGGCTTGTAGGCGTTTGTTCCGCAAATTGTGATCGTGTCCTGCGAGTCCCTTTCGATCACTTTGATGTAATTCTGGCACTGTTCAGACGTTTTCCCCTTCATCTGACATATTTCCACGTCCTCGCTGGTCGAGGGCCACTCGATTCTCTGGATGAGAAAGATTTTTGAATAGGAAAATTTCGTTTTTTGCCCGAAAAGTTTTGCCGCAAAAGTTTTTCCAAAAGTTTCGACCATTTGACCATGTTATTTCGCAGCGAGATATCAAGTTTCGCAAAAAGGGAAAGAGAAATTGGTCGGTTAGTTAGCTGGTTAGAGACAGTCTTCGGGAAGTGTGTTTTGTGCACTGTGTTTCGTGCACTCTGTTTCGTGCAGCGTCAAATTGTTCAAATGCGTCAAATGCTGCATCCAATGACCTCAAATTGGCCGCTCAAATTGATCTTACTTCCACCCGCAATACTCATTATTGAGCTGCCAAGACAGACGATCAATTTCCTTCACCTGAGCAGAAGGCTTGTTGTTGTCGGTTTTTCTCTGCAATTCTCTGCAATTTTCTCAATTTTGTCCATTTTCTCATGCCAAAAGGAGGAGAAAAGGGAACTTTTCCACTCCAAAAGTGGCGCCTCGTTTCGTCCAGTGCACTGGAAATGGTGGCGGCATTTCAAAGTCGAGACTTCAAAGTCAAGTAAGTTGTCCAGCTTTTCCTCTTCTTGCTTTTTTCAGAATTTTTCACAAGCCAGAAGGAAGCAAAGGAAGCCTCGAAGAGGAGCAAAAGCAGCAGAGGTCAGCTGGAGCTAATCAGTGGCAGTTAATGGCAGTCAAATTAATGAAAATTAATGGGCGCCCAATGGAGAGAGCCGGTCCGAGTTTGGAGCCAGTTTGGAAAGTCTTTGTCTCTGTCTGGTTGCTGCACACAGTCTCCAACACTTGGCGCTTGTTGTGTGCAAACTGCATGCATGGAAAAGGCAAACACTTTTGCAATATTCAAATTTCCATCTGCCCAAAAAAGCCGCTCTCCTTCTTTTGGGGCCACTTGGGAAATGTTTGCTCGGCACGCAAATTCAATTGAACGCTCGCTTTTCGAGTGGCCACAAGGAGCAAAGAGGAACCACCACCACCTGTGGCGCTGAAAAGGCGCCAAACTCGCTGGCTTTCTGGCTCCTAATGAGCAGTGTGGCTCACACTAATTGGCGTAACAGTTTGCTAACCTTGCAGCTCGGCAAGCTGCCCCACAATGTCAGTGTGAAACTTGGGCCGCAGACTGTGTGTAGTGCCAGAGAGCAGTGCACGCATTGCTCTGCGCGCATTTCATTGCACTGCTGCCCCTCAGTGCAATGAAACCGCAGCTATGGATCGGCCTCTCTGCTGCGGCCCAGCGCGAAAAGAGGGGCCACCACTTGGCGTGGAAAAGGCCCTTTTCCCTCTTCAAAAGGGGCTGCAAATTTCCACAAGCCACACAACTCCACCATTATTCCTTGTCTCGAATCGGGCAGAGAATTGCCCATTCGAGACACTAGGCGCGAGCTTCTTCTATTTGAAAGCTGGCTCAAAAAGCGCCCACTTGCAGCCGCGCAGGTCCCCCTCCATCACGAGCAACTGGTGGCCAGTGATCCTGAGGGTCGGCCGGCCGAGAGAGAAGGCAACTTGTGAACTCCACAAGTGTGTCCAATACACACACTTGCAACCGACTAGAAGAAGGCCAGAAGGTTGCGCAAGAGAAGGAGAAAGACAAAAACAGATTAAAGTTTGCCAGAAGTTGGCGCATTGTGTGCTCGTGTCTCTGTGTCTGAATCTGTGTCTGTGTCTATCTGTGTCTGCGTCTATCTGTCTGTGTGAGCGCCCATGACTGTGATTGCGAGCAAGTGGCAGACTGCGAGCTGCTAATCGCATTTCGGCGCATTTTGGTGCTCCAAGTGAGGCAATTAACTTGGCTTATGTCTCTCCTCTTGGATTGCACACTGAGCTCCACACTGAGCCGCACTGAAGACGCAAAAGACTCACAAGACGTACAAGAAGAACAAGACGTTGGCCGCCGGACACAAAGACGAGCCATAAAGTGTGCTTTCCTTGCTCCTTTTCTTGCTCTTCTCCTTCGCTCAGCCTCGTCCAGCGGCTCGTCCTTCTGTCCAGCTCGAAGGCCCAAAGCTTCCAGCCCAAAGCTTCGGGCGCCAAAAAAGCTCTCCCGCTCGATCCAACAAAGACCATTGCACACTGGAACTGGGCCAAAAGCCGCCGGAGAGTGTGATTTATTGATTCTGCCCATTTGATCGGCCTATTGCGCTGGAGGAAATCATGCCCAGTCCTAAGCAGTGGCCGAGAGAGAGAACAGGCGAACAAGTAAGTAACAAGTTTTCCGCAACAACCATGTGGAACACCTCTGCTCAGCCTCCGGTCGAGCCGGTCTTGCTGATCCGGCGAGACGAGCTCACAGTTCGGAGCTCAGAGCTGGAGCTGAAGACGAAAACCACGACGACAAGCTCGCCTCCAACGAGACAGGCCTCTTGGAGGGGGCGGAAAGGCAAACAAAAAGTGTCGAACAAGCGGCCCAGTGTGTCCGTCCGTCTGTCTGTCTGTCTGTCTGTCTGTGTGATGGGAACAGGCTAGCTCCAGAGAGAAAGAGAAAGGAAATCTTTCCATTTTTGATCCAATGATTGCGCCTCAAAGTGAAGTGGCCCTCACGCTTCGGTTCCCAAGCGAGACACAGAGGCAAATGATGGTGGCGCAGAGTGTGTGCTGCGGCCTGCAGACTGTGTGCAGTAAAAGTTGGGCCGCCTTTTTGAGCGGCCAGCGAAAAAGGTAAACAAACAGACAAAGAGGCACTGTGCTACACTGCAGACAGTCTGCACTGCAAACTGCACACAGTCTGCGCTGCAAACTACACACAGTCTGTGGGCTCGCTGGCCGCCCAGCACACAATGCCTAATGTGCGGTTCTCACGCTTCGGTATTCAGAGACAGACAGACAGACACTTCTACTTGACTTCACTTGAGGCTCGAAATTCTGGTGCCTTCTCGCTCACAACAAACGGAAAGCGCCCACCAAACGGCACACAAGGATCAAGGCAAACAACAGGTGAAATTTGAAATAAATAAAGGAACAAGCACTGTCCAGTCTCGCTTGCCTCTCTTCTCTCTTTTTCGGGACTCGGATCTCGACACACACACACAGACAATCAGTCTTGCTCCTCTCTAAATTCTCCTTTCTTTTACCCAGCGAACTCTGCTCGCCAAGACAGCCAACTGCTCGGCCTTGCCAACTGTTTGGGCGCACAGTCCAAGGGGTTAAACACAGTCCAAGGGGGACGAGCGGCGATAAAAAAGCATCGCCTGCCAATGTGGTCGCGTTAATTGGCGCTTACAACAAGTGACCAATCGATTTTCCGCCCACACACAAAAGGAAGGGCCACTTCTTCGGTTGGGAGAATATTTTGCCAATTGCTATTCTGGAAAATCTGCACTCGCCTCTTTGGACTCGCTTCTTCTTGGAAACTCCTCCTCTTTTGGAGGACTTTTCAAAAGAGAGAGATGTGCTTCTCCTTCGAAAGGAGCAAAAAATTCACTTTTGGGGGCGGAAATTCGAACAAAAAGCCGCCCTCTTTGGAGAAGCACAAGTGGCCGAGTGATTGGCCACTGAGCCACTGACTGTGTCTGGTGGCTCAGACCAGCCAGACACAGTCAGTGGCCAACAAGTGAGGCTTGCGAAAAGCTCGCAAGGTTAAAGGTGGGCTAAGGTTAGGCGAGTCAAAGTTTGCCGCTTTTGGCAGAGCTTTTTCTTTTTTTTGAAGCAAGAAATTGAAGTTGACAAGCACACGAGCAGCACACTTTTGCCGCTACCCAAGCGCAGCTCAGGGCCAAAGAGGAGCTGGTTGAGACTATTGAGAGGACTCTCTTCATCTTCTTTTGGATATTCTTCAGATATTCTTCAGATATTATTCCACAAGTTGCCTGAGCTTGGCACTTAGCTTAGCTCAACTCAACTCGCCTGCACAATAGTCTCGATTTTGCCAAGTCGAACTATTGTGCAAAAGGAGAAGAAGTCTTCTCCTTTCGCAAGCTTTTTCGATGCTTTTTTTGGTCTTATTTTTCGATATTTCAAAATGGTGGCTTTATGCAAATTTGGCTCGTTTGCGCAACGATGCGACATTGGGCTGCAATTATTTTGCCCAAAGGAGAGAAGAGGGCAGAAAATAAAGAGGAGGGCGCGTGACGAATCGAGAGAGCTCGTGCGGCCATTGTTCTTCTTTTGTATGAGATGCAAGAGGTGGCCTCTCTCTGCACATTGGGAGCTCCAACTCTGCACTCTTCTAGGTTGCTGTTCGTGGCGAGAAATGGCCGCCATTTGGGCGCCTCCCGCGAGCTCGCCCCGAGGTTTAACAATTCCATTTCCCCCCAGTCCAGCCCAGCCCAGAATCAGTGTCTGGCAAAATGGGTCGACCTTAGGCGCAATTGATTGATAGGTTCGTGGGGGGATTTGGCGGAAAAAAAGAAAAGCTAAAGAAGAGAGACACAAACTCGACTGGGCTCATTTGAATGTGTCGCCAGCCACTTTTTGGGCCCCCAAAAAGTGTTCTCATTGGAGCCGAAAAGCTGCCCTCAGTCTCGCTCAGTCTCGCTCAGTCTCGGCGGAATTGGAGCGCGAGTTCAAGTTTGGATAGTTCGAATTGTGTGTACGTCAACCATCTGAAATCTCCGGTTAAAGTGGGCCAGTTGGGAAGAAGTGTGCGAGCTTAGAGAAGCAGTTGAGCTTACTGTAGAAGGAAAAGGATGAGAAATCCGCTAAATAAAATCGATTTGCGACTCTTTTCCGCTCACACTCTTCCCCATTTGGCCCTTTTGGCGCAATCGGCGGCGAACTGTTGCGATGAACAACAAAAGCTGGTGATTGATTCGAAATTTGGCCAAGACATTCGGAGACTAAGGGGGGAGGAAAAGGGTGGCAAAGAGTGGCAAAGAGTGGCAGAGAGAAGGAGAGAGAGTCTGCCTCTCATTGGTCACCTGCGGCAAAAGTAAACAGCGAGATGATTTATTTGCGCCCCTTCAGTTTGTGCGTGTGCGCCCTGCAAAAGCGCGCGCGTCTAAAGAGAGCACAAATCCTCGCACAGACACTTTTCCTCAACAAGCGCGCTTTCCAATGGGGCAAAAAGGCTTGTTAAGCCTTTTTCTCCAGTGGCCTCTTGAAATGCGAAACGAAATTGGGCCAGTTTTATTGCGAGAAAGAGAAGAGAAGAAGAGAAAGAGAGAAAGAAAGAAGAATTTTATTGGCAATTCCAAAGAGTGTGTGTGGGGGCATAAAAGCGGCACGGAAACTGCTAAGCTAGGAGACTTTTTCTTGTTCTAGCAAGCCAGTCTTTCTTGCTTGAAATACTCGCTTTGTCCGCCAGGCTAGCTGAGGGCTGGCACTTGTGGCCACTCGAGCCAAGTGGCCGCCAGCAGCCAGCCAGCAGCCAGCCGCTCTCTCCAGTGGAGAGGAGCACACACAGTTGAGAGACAAATAAAGCGTCAAAACGAGAGCGGCGTAACAATTGAACATTTGAAACAACAACAACAACAACAACTAAAACTAAAACGGCAACAAAAATGGCCAAAAGTGCGCGCCCCCAAAGCAGCGATGATGAAGCTGGAGTGAAGCAGATTGAGCAGGAAGCAGAGGCGAGCGAGCGGGCGGGCCAAGTTGCAGCCAAGGAGGAACACATAAAATTGATTAATAGTTAGTGTGCGTATTTCTGCACTGGCCAGACCTACACACACACACAGAGAGAAGGGGCCCTGGTGTGTGACGAGCTTGTGTGACTGGGCGCCCAAAATGCGCCCGCTGGAAAGGCCACTGGAAATGCACACACGAGCCTTCCAATCGAGCAGGAAAAAGGGCCCCCCGATTTTTCGCACCCCCAAATGTAGACAGTCTCTGCTGGATGATGGGCCAGCCAAGCGAGCCTCTTTTGAACAGCTTCTGCTCGCCCTTTTGGGGCCTCCTAGTTTGCTTTTCATCATCGTTGCGTCGGCGGCAAGCTGGCCAACTGGGCGGAATTAGGCCAATTTCAATCGCAACTCAGTCTCAGTTCAGCCTCAGTTCTGTCTCAGTTTTCCTAAAGGAAAGCCAAGCGAGCGGGAAATGTTTCCTCCAAGCTCAGGAGCAACAGCTCGCAGACTGCCAGAAAGTGGAAACATTTTTTTAATTGGACTCTCAGGGGGCACAAATTGGGCCCCTCGTGCGCCGTTTTGGGCGCCCAATGTTTGCCTCGCCCGTTTGGGCTGCCCCACGAGCACGACACGGCTCAGGATTGGCCGAGGGGAACGAGCAGGCAGACAGACAGGCAGACAGACAGGCAGCACGAGAGACAGACTGTGTGTGCAAAAGATTGACTGGAGATTGTGATTTATGGCCAATCAAAAGGAATTCTCTCCCTCGTTTAGTCTGCCTTAGTAGTTGTGCTGCTCTTCTTCATCGGCGAGCCCAAATCTCTGGCCCACAGCTCTCACGTGGCCGCAACAGCTAAGGATTGGCCGCCCAAAACAGTGCCCTTCGCCTTGCAACAAATGCAACACTCTGCTCAGCCTCCTCACTTCTGCGGCCCCTCAGCTCTGGCCGGCCGGTGCCCGCCGCTCGCCAATTGCCGCTCGCCAATTGCTCCAAAGTGCAAGCAGAGGCCAAAGAAGAAGCTCTCAATTTCACGCTTGTTTGCATTGACCGAATCACATCACTTCCAGCTTTCAGCCTACGTCTTAGGCTCCAAGCCAAAAGCAAACCTAAGCAACCACCAGACGAGCAAGAGAAACAGAAACAACAACAACAACCAGAGAAATTGGCGCATTCTAATTCAAACTTTTCCCTCTTTGATCGCACCAGTTTCGCAATAGAAAAGTAATTGGCATTTAAATTGGCAACTAGATTTGATTTGTTGAGAATTATCACTCAACTTCCACTCAAACTCGAACTCAAACTCAAACTCAAAGCCAAACTCAAAGCTCGACTTCTTGCTCCTTCCTGCTCTGCCTCCTTTTCTTCCTCCCTCGACTCCACTGGAGCTGCCAACTGGCAGCTCCAAATTGGCGTGCCTGGCAGACTGACAAGAGTTGTGTGCATCAGAAAATGCCATCGATCTTGTTGGAAAATGTGGCCAAATGTCGCCAATTGCGAATTGCAAATTGCACTTCCAAAGCGTCCGCCTCACAGCAACTGCTGCTCAGCATAAGCCGCCGACTCACAATGGAGATGGCATTGAAATATTGGCCAATTCCAGCCGACGATTGCAAGCAGCATATTGGGAGCCACCCAAACAGTGACCAAGCAACATACCTTCTACCGTTTCTGGCCCAAACGGAGCACGACCCACTTTTGGGCCCGTGCGACTTTTGGGCCTCCCAAAACCACCAGAGACAGACGCCTTAGGATGCCCGAAAAAACTAACTGTGATCACCATTTTGGGCGCCAACTTTTTGGTCCCCCCCAAAAAAAGGCTCGTTGGCGAACAAGCGAAGCGAAAATGACACCAACCTCAGAACGCGACCTCAACTGGCCAGTCAGTCAGCCAGCCAGCCAGCCAGTTGAGGTCGCGTTTTGCCAGCCGAAAAGAGATCAATCATTGCGCAATCATTCTGGCCCGCTGTGTGATTGTGGCACACTTTTGGGCCAAAAAAGGGGCGCCCAAACCCTGCGAGATGAGTGTGGGCGCGGCGAGCTGAGCGCGCCGGCAAACCAATTGAATTTGCGTGCCAACAAGACACACAGCAGCTGGCCCACAAGCACACACATTTGCCGCCGCCTCAAAGCTCAAAGCTGCAAAATAATGCGACATGGGGCCCCATTTTCCAACCATGTAGACACTGCTGCTGCTCCTCCTCCTAATGTGCTGCATGGTGGCTGCTTGGCCGCCGGTCACGTTCTCGAGTGTATCTGGCGAGCTGGCTGGCAAGCTGGCAAGCTGGCTGGGGGCATGCAAATTAATTGCATGGATTACATTTGGCGCGGCAACATTTGCGCTCCTCGCTTGGCCAGGGGCCCCCGTTCCAGATTGGCTAGATTGGTGGCAGAGCAAAAATGGGCAGGGGGGAAAAAATTCAAATTTAAATCCGGGCCAAAAAGTGAATTATTGAAAAGGGGGAGAGATTTCCACTTGGCGCACGCGAGCTCAGTGGATCCACACAAGGCAGACAGAGTGAGTGGCACTCTCGCCAATTCCTCGTCTCCCCACTTGAAGACTCTTTGCTTAGCCTAGTCTCTCGTGCTCGGCTTGCTTGGCCTCTCCCTCTCTCTATGCCTAAACAAGCAGAGTACCCACCAGCAGCTAGCTCGCCAGAGTCTCAGTTCTGCCAGCTTGGCAGAATAAGTTATTCAATTTGAGTGCTGGGGCCAAGGTTTAAAAGATTTGCCTCTGATCCAACAATTGAATTTGGATCCAACTTGGGCCCCAAAAGCAGCGGGCCGCAACCGTCGCCTGCGTTTGACACGACGAACAACTTCCGGAAGCGTGAAGCGAACCAGTGTATGAGTCATGGGGCAAGACTGGGGCGACTTTTGTCTGTGTGTGTGTGCGTGTGTTCCTGAGTGAGTTTCTGGGCATGGGGGCAGATGCAAGCTAAGGGCGGGCACAGCTGAGGGGCGATAAGAAATAAGAAGAAATAGACAAGCCAAAAGGATTGCCGGCGTCTCTTGTTAAGCTAAGCGGGCTATTTATCTTTCCCACACAGTTTGCGCCAGGCAGTCAGCCGGCCAGCCAGCCAGCCAGCTAGCGAGAGCAAGAAGTAGGGCCGAGAAATGGCCCGCTCGTTTGCAAGCGAACGGCCAGGCGGCGCCGCGGCCAGCCAATGCCAGCCAGCCAGCTCCTAAGGAAGCCTGTGCTCCAAGGAAGCTCAAAGCCCATTAAATGTATTAAGGCGCCGGAGATCAAAACACTCGGACGTTTGGGGGCCCAGTGGGCGCACACAACAAGGACTCCCAAAAAGAGCCTTGCGAGGGGGAGCCAAACGAACGGGTTCATTATCATTAAACGGCCACCAGAGGGAGAGGAGAGCCATGTGAAAGTGTGCGGGAGCCCTCCTCTGGCGGCGCTGGTGTGGCGTCGTGTTCTTCTGGCTCGCTGTTGCTGTGCTGTTATTGTCGCCCTGCGTTGTCGATTTTTGCTCGCCCACCGCCGCCGCCGCCGCCCAAGTTCCGGGCAAACAAGGGGAAACGATAAAGCAGATAGCTTAACGCTTGTTTACCTAATGGCCGGCCGCACTCGACAGGCGACAATTCGCCAGTAGCCCGCCGCCGGCGCAGCTCGGCAAGGCTTGAATTCAATTGGATTAGATTGGATTGGATTGGATCTCATCAGTGCAGTGGGTCTTTTTTTCTCACCCGCCCTCCTTGATGCGTGCGCCTTGCTCTGCCAAGGAGCAACCAAGGAACCACGCGGCGAACAAGTCGCCTCTGCCTCTATCCTAATGTGTGCTCCTAATTTGACTTGACAACTTTCCGACGGCAGAAAACCAAGACAAGAGGCAAAAAAGAGAGAAAGTCCTCCTCTTTTTATCGCACAATCTTCTCTCCTACGGCTTCAGTTTCCTCTTCTCTCTAACTAACAAATAAATTACAACACTTCTCAAAGCACTTACCCTCTGCTCTCGCAGTGTCGTCGAGCTCAAGTTGTAGAGGAAATTTCTATCATTATTTTGTTATGATTTTCATTTCAGCCCAGCGTTTGTTTCCATTTTTCGTTTTGTCGTTTTCCATGGCCACAATTCGCGTCCAATGCAAACCGAGGTCCAGTTTTGTGTTCGTGTTGATGTTTTGTAGTAGTAGTTGTTGTTTTGTTTTTGTTTTCGTTGTTGTTGTTGTTTGTTCCGTTTCGTTTCCGGTGCATTGAAATTTAGATGCATTGTCGGGTTGCATCGCGCGCGCAGCATCATTGGATTTTGTAATCAGAAAACGGCAAAAGGGGGAAAGACAGTGTGAGGGGGAAGAATTAGTTCATCAGCTGGTATTATTTGCGTTGAAATTTTAAATGAATTCTGTCCTGCTCTGCTCTGCTTTGCCTTCGCCGACAAGAATGGCGAGCTGGCCAAATGTTCATTAGGCGAAAAAAAGCTATTAATCTGTTTAGCACCTTTGTGAGCTTGTCTCTCTCATTTTCTCTCTTTCCATTTCTATTCTCTTGTCTTTTTTTGATAGCGATTTTCCAGAAATTGCAATATGAGAGCTTGGGTGAAAAATGCGGACGATTATTCGACGCGGCGCTAAATAATCAACGAGCTTGAGAGAGTGGAGACAGAGAAAAAGAGGGAGAGGAAGAGGCGAGTTTAAGGGACAAGCTTAAACTCGTTCGCAATGCAAAGAAAGCCGCAACGAAAGAGGAAACTCTCAATGCAAAGTGCTCAGTGATGGCCATTCCTGTCGTCTCCTTTTCGCATTTTGTGCCACTCTCTCTCGCTGTTGAACAAAGCCCAAGTGAGATGAGACACAACACTCCATTGCCAAAGAACAATGCAAACTGGTTCGCCCACACAACAACAACAACAATGTCCACCGACAATTGTCACCACAAAACACTCAGGCAACAACTTCATCATCAACTCAAATGGCCGCTCCTTGAATACTGTTGCTCAAAAAACCAATGACAAAGCGACAGTTAGAGCTAGAATTAGGTCCCCTTTCTTCGAAGCTCGTTGCTTCATTTCCTCGCGTTACGCTAGAGCAACCCCATCGAACCAAACGGTCAGGCACTATTTATCATTAATCTTAATTTCACTCATTGCACTGAACCTGCTTGGACGCCACTTAGAGACAGTCGAGGGTCAGCAATTGTTTCAATCGAAACAACAGAACAACAACCAGAACCACAACAATGATCAACAAAGGAAACAGAGAACTGCGAGCATCAAGCCGGCGTCAGAATTGAGGCCCGATTCTTCGTCCTCCTTCTTTGCCGAGGTTGAGGATTTGCAAGATTCCAGCATCAGAACCAAATTTGGCACTGTGCTCCCAATGATTGCCCTTGACCAAACGTCGCTGGCCGCACAAAATGCCCAACACCTTCGAGCAAGCTCAATCGAACACCTGGGCACTGAGACGGACAGTTTCGATCGGCTAATCGAGAGATTGCTGCCCAACGAGGGCAAGATTCTGCAACAGAACCAAGCGAAACAGCAAATCAATAACAAGGTTGCCATCCAACAAACTCAACCACAACAACAGCAACTACCACAACTACAGGACCATGTGTTTGCTGATGCAAATAACAAAACATCAATGCGCTTCTTCAGGAACAACAAAACATTTGCCTCGGTTGTTTATACAAACAGAATTGATGATAAGCAACCGCGGCGTCTCATCAATTGTCATCTGGTTGATTTGGAGAGACACTCGAGCGACGTTGCTCTGTATGAGGCCAAATATGATATCAAAACTATGGACGTTGAGTTCAGGGAAATGATGCAACTCATTGAGGCCTGCACAAACATTGCCCGCTTCAAGAGGAAACCGGTGCTTCTAATCTCCGGCGGCAATAAGGAAACCTCGCAGGGGAATAGCCCCAAGGGTCCACCTCAACAGTCGACGAGTCCGCTTGTTATTGTGCGCCCACCACTCGCCGGACCGCAACCACAACAAGCCCAACAACTACAACTACAACAACAACCAGTGTCGAACAATCCGCAGTCCTTGTCTTCGTTCCACAAGATCATGAGTGGTGCTCTTAATAACGAGCTCAAACGTCTCGGGCAGCCAATAGACGATTCCAACAGACTCGATTTGCCCTCCTCCTATCCAACCTCCCAGAGCGGCAATCTAGCACAAGGGCGCACTCGAAGAACCACCAACAGCGGCGCGCTCTTTCCCCTCCCACAGGGCACACAACCGACACAGCAGCAGAGGCAGCAGCAGCACCACCAACAGCAACAACAACAACAACAACCACAGCGCAAAGAGCAGAAGCTCTTTCTTGCCGAAGTTACAGCCCCACCGTCGCCGCCGCCGCCGCCCCCTCCAAATGGGCCCAACGCTGGCAACGCTGGACACAAGCACGCTGCTGGACAAAATGGGAGCCTCAGGGAGGCGATTCAAGAGATAACTAGCTACGATACTAGCGATCTGCTTTCCATTTGGAGGGGAATATTACCAGGAACAAATTGGTGCGGAATGGGCGATCGGGCAACCTCATACAATGACTTGGGCTTCGAGTCGGACATCGACATTTGCTGCCGAGCGCACGACTTCTGTCCAATTCGTCTGTCCGCCTTTAGCGCTGGCTATGGCCTCTTCAATTGGTCATTCTACACGCGCTCTCATTGCTGGTGCGACCAAAACTTTCTCGACTGTCTCCAACAGGCCGAGTCTCCATTGTCTTCGGTTGTGATGAAATTCTATTTCTCCATTATGAAAACTACCTGCCTGAATGACAATGAGACTCACGTGCGCAAACGCGAGCCCCAAAATGGCAGCACATCACCGGCCTCTTTTGCTTCTAATAATAACAACAGCAAGGAAAAACAGCAACAAAATTCGCATAACCAATGGAAACCAAATTTCGTTACAAGAGTGACGCAACCCCGCCAACAGAGTTCTAAACAATCGTTTGGGGAACAAACATTTCCACAACAATTCACTGTTCAACCGCCCAAGATTCGTGCCTTGTCCCATTCGCAAATGTTGTCTTCAACTACGGTACTTGCCGAAGGTAGACGACAACAAGCCGGTCTCAACAAGGGAAAATAAACATTCTAACTTGCGAACTAGTGTTTGTGCTGCTTTCAAATTTTCTAATTCTCAAATTGAACTGCTAACCACGGCCAATACAACAAGCGATCGGCAATAAATCAGTGTGAGTAGTGTGCGCCTCCATCATGCGAGCTATAAATCGAGAGAGTGGGAGAGATGGTAAATCCTTGGCCACAAATGGCGTTTGTTTGTTTAGCTGAGCGCTAGGTTCTAGGAGGAGAAAGTTGATAAGAACAGTAGGAATGGAGTCGAAAAAGGAATAAACAAGCTAGCTGGAGACAGTGGGCCTGTGTCAATCCAGAGTCTAGAATCAGAATGTTGAGCAATTTGAGTGTCTGGCAAATGGATAGAATGTTTCAGACGAAATATCTAAAAAAAGCCTCTACTTACCGTGCACCAACTAGTATGTGATCACCGTCGAGTTTGACAACTTTGAAATGATTTGCTTCTAATTGATTTGAGTCATTGCCATTGAAGACTTGTAGCATCTGAGCGATGGCTTGAATGTTGGCGCCCGTTTGTTCTTGTTGCTGAATGGCTGTGGCTTGGTCTGGAAATGGATTGAGAAGATATAAGGTGGCCGCGAGGAGAAAGATATGAGGCACCATAGTTTTTGGTGGATCACTAGGGATTTTGAATTTGCTATTACGTTTACAACTCGACGCTTGGTCGTCTAATGGGGAACTATTGTTTGGCACTTGACATGTGGATATTTCCCCGCCTGTTTGGACCCCCGGCTGGCCCCTTGATGTTCGTCTTCGTTTGCGTTTGATTTGGCAGGCTGTGACTGTAAGCTGGTTGTTGATATCGGGCGATGAATTTGTTGGCAACGATAAGCGAGGCCGGCGGTGGTGGTGAGAAAGATGATGATAATGATTATTAGAGAGCCCCATGTTGCTCGTGTTGATTCTTGTCGAGTGGTCTTGAAATGGGGTGTTCAGTTTCGACTATGTGGGCTCATTGTTGCTTGTGGGTAAATTTGACTTTGTGCATCCTGACGATTGCGATGGCTAATTTGATTGGGCCCAAGCACACGACAGCTTGTGTCTGACTGGATTGACTGTCTCAGCTGACAAGGTGTCTGGTGGACATGGCTAAATGTAATAACGAAATCCGATGGGAAAGGATAAGCTTGTTGTGTGTCGCAATGGGGCGACAATTGCGCGGCGAACGGCGGAAAGTGTGTTGCGTTCCCTTTGAGCAGGCAAAGCGAATTGAGCCGAGCGAATGTGTGGGACATTCGCTGGCAACGAACTTGGCCGACCGAGCGTGGTGCTGTGTGCGCGCTGCCGGTCGGCGGGTGCGCGTGCGTCAACTTGTTCAGGGCACGCGAGCGGGCCCGTTCGTGTGTTTGTCTGCGAGCGGCGCCAAGCTGCGTGCTGTGGCGGGCGCGCATGCCCAGAGCTGAGCGAGGCGCAAAAGGGGGTGCAAAAGGCGACAGACTGCGGCTGAAGGGGGCGGCCGCCTGTCTGCCGCGCGAGAGCGGCGGCCGTGCGAGCGCAGCGCCCTCTGTCCGCGCGAGGCCACACTAGTGGGCGGAAAAGAGGCGCCTAGTTGCAGGCGCACTTTGCAGGTCTTGGGTGGCCAAGTGGGGGCGCCCACTGGAGGAGGCGACCTGCTGGCTGGCTCGTGGGGGGCACGCGAGTTGGTTGTGTGGCGCGCAAATCAGATAAGTTGGCCAGTATGACGAGAGGAAGAAGGAGAAAAAGCGCATTCATCGATAGCCAATTAATGAGGAGGAGAGATGGAAAGTGGGAAAAGTTGTCTACTTGTGTGATTAGAAATTTGCCTTTTCACACAAAAGAGCATTGAATTTATTCTCGTTTGATTGATCAGCATTTGCGGCGGCAAAGCATAGAAAGCAAGCAAGCGAGCGAGCTACAGAGAGTCTCTGGCAGACACAAGGGCACGAAGCAGCGAGCAGAGGAGGCAAAGAGCAGCAAGCGAGATGAAATGAAATGATCCCAAGCGAGCGAGTTGCCTTTGGCGCTAGACCCAAAGGCAAGTGGCCAGCAGCAAGCGTTGGAGCAAACGTTTCGTTTGTTTGGCGGACAAACATTGGCGCCGCAGTTGTTGCTCGACTGTTTGGCCGCTCTGTTGCGTGCCTTTATTTGTTTAGCAATTAATGAAAAGCCCAGAAAGCAATTGGTGAATGAATGAACGAGTGGCCACATTGGAGCCGCTCATTTCCAGGCCCTCCAGAGACAATGAGCGGCCCTTCATTCAGGCCCGTTTTCTTCACTCTGCGCCCACCCAAAGCGGAGCCTAAGCAACAGAGAGACAAAGAGAAGGAGAAGCGCTGCTCATGATCGCCAAACAGATGTCAACTTGAAGCAAAAAGTGCCATCGAGCTCAAGCTTGTTTGATTGAGCTGGCGGGAAAACACTCGCCGAGAGTGTTTTTGTGCGCTGGAAAATGAGGCAAAAAACGGGCCAATGTTTGTCTCTCGATGTTTCCTCTCCATGAATGCCCAATCTCCAGCCAGTGTCTCCACTTGGGCCGCCTCTCTGCCGCTCGTCCTAGTCCACCGCAGGCCACACACTTGGCCAAGCTGCTCGCCGCCCCGCCAAGACGCTTCTCCAGACCCTTGAGCTTTGCTGAAACTCTTGGCCGAGCGCGAAAGTGGCGCTCAAAGTGCACGTCCGGCCGCTAATTGGCAGCGAGCAGCTCGCCACACACTGTCTCTGGGCCACTTTCCACGGCCAGAAGGGCGCTCCAGCTCGACAGGACTGGCTCCAAATCGATTTCTTCGCCCACTGACGAGCCGCGACCGCAAACCTTGAGCGTGAAATGTTGCCGCTTTCCACTCATTGTCGCCCGCTTGTCGTCGCCCGCTTGTTGTCCAGCCTCCTCGGGCGGCCAATCTCCAGCAAGAGCCCACTGTCCAGCTAGCGCCCAATGTCCAGCGAGCGCCCACTGTCCAGCCGGAAGGAGTGCGGGTTCGCGCGAGCTCAGCTTGGCGGCCTGGCGGGCACGTCGAGCCACTCGGACCTGCTCGCCGAGGGCAACAGGTGTGCGCGCGTGTGAGTCACGAGCTGAGTCAGAGACTGCGCCCAGTAGGGACTGTCTGCAGCGTTTGGCTGCACTGGCGCGCGGCCGGGCGGCTCTCGCAGCTCGGCGCGCACTGCGCGACAAAAGTTAGGTAACACTTTTACGCAGCATTGCAAGGGAATTTATCATCTTACTTTTGCCGGATCGTGCCCGTCGAGCAATGGCCGCAAGTGCGCCTGGCCCAAAGGCGTTGGGCATGAGTCAGACTCTTTGCAGGCACCAAGCGCCTTCCAGTGATGCAAGAGTTGCTCTTGCAGGCTCGCCGCAAAACACTGCTCGTCCAGCGGGCAACCTTGCGCTTGGACTGGCCGAGCTGTTGGAGGATAAGCAAACCAGCAACAACAAGAAGCGGCCAAAAGCGCAACAACATTGTCACTGGCCTTCATGCGGAGGTGCAAGCTTTGTTGCCGGCCGGACCTTTGTTGCCGGCGGGCAGCTGCACGAGTGGCCAGAGACTGTGTGCAGTGAGGAGAGACTCGTTGGAGTCTGTACATGGAGTGTCTAGACTCTAGGGAGTGTGTGTAGTGTCTGAAGATTGTATGCAGCCCACTGGGAGCACTCTTGTGGACTGTTGGCGGATTTTTCCCGCAACCTAAGGAGCACCAATTCCAATTCCAAAGACGCTGCCCAGTTTGTCGCTTTTGAATCGAGTTTGAATTTCCAATCTCATTCCACCAAATGGAATAAGTTTGGAATCAAATTTGGAGTCGAAATGAAATTTTTCGCCCAATGAACAAGCCGTTTAATGTCCAATTTCTGTGCTCCTCTTCGCCTGTTTGCCTTTTTTCCATGCCCTTTGGAGGTGAAATTCGCACGCGCTCTCAACCTAATGCACAAACTGGCACTGCTCATCCTTGCAAGAGACTGGCCCACACTCGACAAGCTTGCCAACAATGTCTTGCCAGAGCGGCCACACTCACGACGCGGACGCCCAATTGTGAATTCATTCGCTTGAGAAAATCGATTCACCTCAAAGGCTGTGTCAAATGCTCATTGGCGTTCGTTGGCCGCTTGCTTCCGTTGGCCAGCGACTGAGAAAGTAGACAGAAAAGCGGCAAGAGTTTTCATTCGGCTCTCAGTCTGAGAGAGTTGCAGCAGGAGAAAGAGCGGCAACAACAATGCAATCTCTTGGCCAACCAGAGCAACAATTGAATTATCTTTATTGCGCCTGTTGCTCGTTATCCTGTGCCTCTGGTGTCTTGGCTCGCTCTTGGCTGAGTGCTGCTTTGTTGCTGAGCTTTGCTCCTTTTCCTATGCTGCCGCACTGCTGCTGCCCACTGGCCACTGGCTGGCCGCGAGCAAATGCGCTGCAAATGGTGCGCGAGTGTGTCTCAAATTTGGCATTGTTATAGAGGTTAGGTGGCCAATAGGTGGCTGGAATTGAAGTGAGAGTGCACAGGGCCAGTTGGAGAGTGTTTTGTGAGCTAGTCTATGTATGTGAGTGTGCAAGTTTGCTGGGCATGAGAATGTGCATGAGAATGGAAGGAGCAGAATAAGCATGAGAACGAGTGAGAGAGTTGCCAGGAGGAGATGGCCAAGAGAGATGGATGTAAAGGAGGTGGAAAAGGAGGTGGAAAAAGGAGGTGGAAAATAACAACAATGAATCCGACGGGAAGGTCAATCGCTTTGGGCTGCCGAGCTAAGTGTCTGCTGGGCGCCTGGTCAGTCGCTTGGTCAGTTAGCTTGCCAGGCGCGTCTTTACGTTTTTATTTAGTGGTTTTGGGGAGCAAAGTGGCAACTGGAAGCCGCCAGATCGTCTTCGGCCAGATTTTCAATTAAGCGCTCACTTGTGCTTACTCCTTTGGGCAGCCACAAGCTGTCGACAGAGAGCGCCTCTCGCGCGCGCTAAGGAAAACAAAACAAACGAAAACAAAACAAAAGCCCCACTCTCTAGCGCTGCTCTGCCAGAGGGCTCAACTGTGTGCGTGTTGCGCTGCGCTGAGGGCCCACAAGCACAGTTTTGCGGCCCACAGTCTTGCACTACGCCAGACTGTATGCAGTGTCTCTCTCTCTCTCGGCACCCCTAAAACACTTGCCGCCGCTTCTGCAGGGCTGTCCCTTGTCTCTGCTGCCAAGTCTGCCTCTGCCTCTGCTGCTCTTGCAAGTGGCGCCGGTGGCCAGAGTGCAAGTTGGAGTGAAAGAGAGTGAAAGTGAAAGTGTATCAGAGCAAACGGGCTCACTCTTGGCCATGTTTTTTTATTATGCTGATTGAGTTGGCCAGCTCGCCAGCCAGCCAGCCAGCCAGCTAGCTAACCAGCTGAGCAGCTTGCCAGCCCACTGGCCTGCTGGCTCACAATTCACAACTCACAGCTCACAACTCGCGAGCTCACGGCTAAGAGCTAACAGTTCACACAGCAAGCAGAGCAAATGGACCAAATGGCCGCCGCCAAATGGAGAGCCACCAATTGTGCCACCAATGCGGAGCGCCAAGACAACTGGCCGCCAACTTGCACTAGTCCACTTTCGCTCTCGGGCATCAATTAGACTCGCTTATCCGTTCAGGAAGCACACGCGAGACCGTTTGGCGTGATGCAGCTCGCGTCAAGCGCGCCAACTGTCCGCCCGCCACTCGGCCCATCTGTCCGACTGTCTGTCCGTTCGTCTGCCTGTCTGTCTGGGCGCCGGCGCGGCATCGAGTCGACCCAACAGTGTCATGTCGTCGGGCGACGAGCGATTGCGCCAGGCGAGGTTGCGCAGTTGTGATAAGTTATTAGCGGCGATTAGAGAGAGCACCTTAGAGCACCTGTTGCATGGGGCGAGGCTGCAGCGCGCGTGCACTGAATGGGGAATCTGCATTGGAAATGCGCAAACAGTAGCCCAGCTCTATGGAGTAGCGCGCGTGTTTGGAGCGCGCAGTACAGCACTGCAGTGGAGTACTGAACTGCTAGACCACTGGGCGCTTAGAAAAGGGTGGCCATCCAGCAGATTGGCGGCCAGTCCACTGCTCTTTAGCTCCATTATGTCACATTTGTGCCTGACATTTACCTTTTTACTTTTGAGAAGCCTCTTTTGAAAAGCCTCGCCCGCCAGACACTAGCTTAAAGCGGGCCGTCTGGCGAGGTGGCGAGCAATTTAACAGGTGCCAATAATCAGAGTCGGCAGCTGTTAGTTTGCAACTGTCAGGCCAAATGCTGCAAGTGAACTACCACTGGCCAGTGAAATATGAGCGGCCAGAGGTGAACGAAAAGAGAGCAGCCCAAAGTCGACGAGCAGGATCTGATTCGGAGGGAAAAGGAAAAAAAAATCAGGAAGAGGGAAAAGAGAGGCTTTTTTGGAGCCTCTGCTCTGTAGTTCTTGGCTGGCTGAGCGGACATTTTGTTTCCAAAAAGCCTTCTCGCTCGCCGATACTCCTCGAGACAAACTGCCGCCCCCTATTTGGCGATCCGTTGGAGGCGTCGTTCGGCGGCAGTTAATTGGCCAATCTTGATTATTGAAATGGAAGCTTGGTGGAGCTGGAGGTTGGAAGCTAAGAGTGAGAGCTGAGCTCAACGCGAGGAGGAAAAGGGCAAAAAGGCGCACCTAAACGAAAGGCAAAGAGAGCAGGCAGAGTGAAGGGCTGCCAATTAGGGCTGGCTGCTAAATTGGGCGAGAATTGGAGCGAAAGTGATGGTCTGGCGGAGTGGAGAGTGTGGAAAGGGGAGGAATAGTTTTGGGAAAACTATTTGAGAAAACTATTTGAGAGAGAAAAAAGAAAGTGGAACAATTTCTCGCTTGTTTAAGAAAATTTTCTCCCTTTCACTTGCTTTTGGTCGATCTCTTGACCAAAAGCGTCCATTGCAGAGGAAGAAAGGCAACTCTCTCTCTCTCTCTGGCCGTCAAACAAAATTGATCGCCCACTGACCAGCTCCGTGGGCACACACCTGTGGCAGCTCGCGGCCCCCAACCTGCGCCAAGTGTTGGCCGCTAATGCACGAGCCCGCCTGGCGCCTGCTGGTCTCGAGCAGCGGAACAGACCAGGACAAATGCAGACAGACGAGCATAAATACAGACAGACAGATGAGAGAAAAAAGACAGACAGACAGACAGACAGACGGGCAAAAGGACCACCAGGCGTGTCAATTTGCTGGCCGCGTGCACGAGCGTTGAGGGCCAGTCTTTTAGGGCAAAATGGTGGTGCTGGTTGGTTGGCGGCAGCTGACGAGTAGTTGCTAATGATGCGTAATTGATTTTCACTCAGCTTATCACTGTTCCCTCTGGTTCGTTCCAAGTTCAACGCGAGCGACAAAACGCCACCAGCACTCAGCGAGCGGCCGTGATAAGAGGCGAAAAGGAGGAGGAATTGAAAATGGAAATTGAAATGGAAATGGAAGTCGAAATGGAGCCGGACGAGCAGGAAGGCCAAAGGGCGAGAGGCAGAGACTAGGAGGAGCCTTGCAGGAGACCTGGACGAGACTTGGAGACTTGGAGACTTGGAGAGTCTAGAGCTTAGAGCTTAGAGTCCCGCTAGCTTGCCGGCCGCAAAGTGGCTCCTCAGCACTTTGCGGCCATCAGATGCAAGCTCGCCAATTGTGCGCCACCGACTCGCTGGTGGTCAGTGCAACGAGCGCCGCTCCTTTGCACTGGCCAGCAGCACTTGGCACTGGCCTACGGTTGGAGGCATCAATGCAAATGGTTGCAAATGGCCGCATGCAAGTGGGCATCGCCAAGCAACGAGAAGCAAGAAGATGCACCTCGTTACTTCCTACTGATTTGCGCCAGCCACTGAGCAGTCCATTTGGGCTTTGCTCTGCTCGAAACGCTTCCCACAACTGTTTCAACTGCATCAACACTGCGCCCTGGGGATGCACTTTGTTGCAGAGAAACCGCAACCACAAGAGACACTCTCCCCGTTCGGCTCCTCGTCCAGCTCGTCGGCTCTTCATCTGGGCTTCATAGCTCGTCACTTAGGCACTTCGCAATGCACGAGGGCCGAGCAGGAGCCGCCAGCAGAACGCGAGCTCAATGGAAAGTGAACGCCACGGAGACAGACACAAAGAGCGCCCATGCTGTCTGCTTAGCTCTGGCTGGCCTGGTCTCGGCCAAACTGGTTGGTCGGCGAGAAATTTGAGACTGTCTGAAGAGGAAACTTGCGAAAGTTGGCCACCTAATCGGCGGCTAAGTTTCGCCCGTTCAGCCAATGGGACTGACTCAGCAATGAGGAAGCAAGAAATGGGGAATAATGCGGAGGGCGAAATATTGTTTCACTTTTTCCACCTTTGCCCTCCGATCCAGATCTCTGGCCGGCCACTTGTTGCCTATGGAAAGTGAGCTCATGGACAGCGAGGAGACACATTTGGGGGAGAGCTCGATTTGGGCTCGCCTTTTGGGTTGTTGCCAAATTGTGGAACTAGTTTCATCTTTCGCCCTTCAAGCTTCGCTCCGCTTAGCCCTTCAAGCGGCCAGCCAGCCAGCAAGCCAGCTAAACGGAGCTCCAATTCCACGGCTCATTTTTCACTGCTCGTCTCCGTCGGCCGCCAACTGGCAAGCCGGCGGCATGCAAATGAGCTCCAAATGCATCCCTTTTCACCGAGCGCCAGTGCTAGTCTGTGGCCACATTATGGCCGCCCGCTTCTTCGCCCATTGATGAAAGCCATTTGTTGCTCGGCTTTGAGGCTCGTCAAAGCGAACTGGGCACAACTCTTTCTCTTCCGCCTCTTGTGGGCACCAAGCAGCCAGCCAAAATAATTGTCAGAGCCGAGGAAAAGGAGCCGCAACTTGGCGGCTCTGCACTGGCCCTAGTCTGCGGCTCCACCAAAGTGACCAAGACACTTTCCAGAGCTCAGCGGCGGGCCAAAAAAGGACAACCTTTTTCACCAACAAGGCTTCCTCCAAGAGGCGCCCCTCTACAGACAGTCTTCGACTTGGTGGCCCTTCTTGGGCTGGTTGCACTTGAAAACATGCATACACATGTGCAGAGGGCGCAGCTTAGGCCGCACCAAAGGGCTCGCCGTGGAGTGCAGATCATTTATCATTGGTCGTGGTGGGCTGGTTGGATATTTTTGAATTGGAGAAAAATGATGTGTTCATTGCCTACAGCTAATCTCTGGCTGGTGAAAGTGGGAGAAAGTGAATTCCAGTACAACATGGAAACCGCTGGACAATTCTGGCTCGCTTACTAGCTCTGCTCGCTTGCTCTTGCTACGAGCGGCATTATCTGGCGTGCATCATCACATTGGTGTTTGCATAAGCACCAGTGGAGAGAGACAAGTGGAAAGAACCAGTTGAATGGATGCTCGTTCACTTGCACGCCTTTTTAACTACACCACGACCACCCAAATGGACGAGGAACCACATCCACGGGCCAACTTCAAGCCCAACTGGCCGTGTCCGAGCAAAGCAAAGCCTCTCTCTCTCTCTCTCGCGCTCTCTTTGGCTCCTTATCTCAAATGAGCCGAGGGCAAGAGAGAGTGTGTGTGGCGTGTGTGAAAGTGAGATTGAAAGTGGACGAAAAATCGGCCAACTCTTTTGAGGCAGCCCGACTGGCTGGCCGCAAAAAGCTGGACGGGCGAGCAACGAGCACCAAAACGATCACCAGCCCCTCACACACTGTCTTTCCTTCCTTCTTGTGGGACAAGAACCACCACCACCACCACTTGCACTCTCACTACTACCACTTTTCGGGCTAATCTAATCGGTCAAGCGCGCGCAGGCAACCCCCAACACCGCCAGACAGGCTCACTAGTGGTCAGCTCAACGGCTGGCAACTTGTTGTTCGAGAGCCAACTTGTTAGCGCTCCATATCTCAAGAGCATCCCGCCCAGCAGCGGGGGCAACGGAAACAAAGTGAACATGTTTCACTCAATTAAAACACTCTCACGGACAAAAAGTCACTTAACTTAGCTTAACTCGTCCGCCTCCTCCGCTTCTTCAACTAAAACAACACTCTTTATCTTCATCAACACATAATCTCCCAACATTTACACTAGGATCAAACGGCTCAAGTGGGTCCGTCTTGCCTCCGGGAGACGAAATTTGGAGATGGCGAGGAGAACTAAATGGAGGAAGAAAGTTGCAAATTTGTTTCCAATGAGTCGATGTCTTGAAAAAGGGGAGCTGCCATTTAAATGGCAGTCCTTGGCCTCGGGCTAGAAGGAGCATATGTGAGAGAGAGAGGCTCTCTTTTCCACAGGAAAATCAATCGTTGCCATCATTATATCCAATTGGTGCTATTATCTCATCCCTCGAGCAACATTGCAACTCTACATTGCTTCATCTAAGGCCCGTCGACTCGTTGACAGATCTCTCACCCGGATCCACCGATTTGAGTTTCCCACTCGGATAGATTGGTCTTCCCCACCCATTGTGTCTTTCTCTCCCGTCGATAGCTCGAGCAACAAACTCCATGCGAGAGACCGATCTCGGGTTGGGTAGAGGAACATCAGAGCAACGGGTTAGGCTCGATGAGTCAAGGGAGATAACTACTTTGTATGCTGTCCTCTCGCAAAGATCAAAGGCAATCATCGTGCCAATTGGGCTCTGAGCCGAAGTCCAGAGGACAATCCAACATTGATTACTTGTGAGATTCTTACAATTTGATTTGTATCTGGCCATATGCAGAGGATAGTCAGACAAGTCGTATGACCATATGGAGAAGGTATGAAAATGGCCCTTAGCTTTATCAGAGTGCATAACTGTTTCTTGCTTCGTGTGCACTGTTGCTTGTGTCACGAGCGCGCGTTACGCTGAGCTGGCAGCAATGCACAGCTGTAGTGTTAAATCGCACAAGCGGAGGCGACGCAAATAAACAACAACTACACTGATAGAAAAAACAACAACAACAAAACAGAATGACTACAACACTACTATCTATCCAGAACCAATTGTGTATTACTCATAATTATTGCCCAAATATTCATCATCCATACACTTTGGATCGTTATTTCAAACACTAGTTCCAAACTATTAGCGATCCTCGGGGATCCTTTGAACATTTGTTGACAATCCTAGTCATAGGGCTCAGGTGTGTGATAAAAAGAATATCCAAAATGGATCACAAACAAACTTCAATCTCCATCGGAGGGTATATGTCAATAGCTTTGATCGTGGTAACTTTCCTACTATCATATCATGTTTCCCTCGCCGCTGAAACCAAATCCAAAGTACTACCAAACTGCACAATAAGATACGATAAGTTGGGCCTCGATCTCGATGTTCGACGGATAACACGCAATCTAACTCAAGTCGAAGTGCCAAATATTGGGGCTCCCAATAAGAAGATGGTTCTCAATTTGTGCAAAGGATTACCTCTATCCCTCAAATGCGAGGGAAAGGAAAGGCGGTCCACCAGTGCTTGTTTACTTGAAACAAGTAAGACGGGAGTGAAGATTGAGAACACAGCGAACAATTCGCAAATTGTCGCTAATATCATGAACTCAACATTAAGAATATCCAATGAGAAGCTGTATCTGGAATCTTTCACTTTAGATAGAAACTGCACCTCAAGAGGAAACGATAGTGCGTCTAACGTCACGAAACATGTTGGATTTCAGGTTGAATTTTTCTGCTCCATGCAGGAACAAGACGCGCCAACTTATCTTCACTTTGATGATTGTAGATATCTGTTCAAGTGGGGCTCACCTCTGATGTGTCTAAACTTGCCCAAGTCGAACGTCACAAAAGAATCCAACGGCACTATTCCAGCTCCGGTGATCAACCCGACAAGTCAACCTCCTGGCCACGCCACCAGCCATGATCAACCTGATACTATTAAGAAGCCCGTTGACCAGCACCGAGAGACCTTAAACGAAGCGACGAAGATCAACCAGTCGGTGGCGCATGATCAAGATAACTCTCCTCACCAGCACAGTTCCTCTCAATCTGTCCCACAGGCCCCAAGTGGCAACTCAGAACAGCCTTCCGTAAAACAGACCGTTCCCCAGCCTCCGAAGATGGATTTCAGCCATAAGCTCTTCATGATAAGTTTGATCACTATGTCCCTTGTTGCATTTTTGGTCTTGATTCTTGTTTTGGATAAGAAGACTAGATTAAGAGTTCAGCTCGGCTCAATAAGACATCATGTGCGGCAAGCTCCTCCAGTTCCATACTCCCGAGTTGTTAATGACCTTGATCTTTAACCTGACTAAATTCACCTATCATCGATGCTGTTACCATACGAAAATTCAAATAAAGTAGTAGAGAACAAAAAGAAGTTGTGATTCAGTTCGTCAGATTGTTTATTTTGTGTCCCTATAGAGCTTATGTCAACCGCTGGTGGAATTAGCTGTCTCCTCAGCGGCGAGAGATTGCTTGACGATCAACTTGGTGACTTCGCTCATTTTATCCAAGAAGTCCCGCACCTGAGCCTTGGAGAACTCTTTATACAATCCTAGATCTTCGTCAGCTAACAGGTGTGATAATTTGAGACAATCTTCATATCGGTTGGTGAGGTGTAGAATATTAAAACAAATTGAGATCATGTAGGGAACAAAATTAAGTCTCAGATCGGACAACTGTTGCAACCTGATTTGCGATCTCTGGTCTGGATTTGAGGTTCCATTTACATTGGATATGTTTGTGTTAATTGTCTGATCGGCAACATCATCTGCCTCGCTATCATTTGATTGCAAATCTCGCATCCAACCACCAGGAAAATAAAACATTTGACTTATCTTGTCTATAAGTGAATTCGTTCTGGCCTCACGTATCTCGCGCCAAACTCCCAGATCTTGATGATACTGTTTCATCCTTTGTTCATAGTTAACATTATCACAAAATTTCGACATGTTGGCTGGCTTCCTCGGCTCTTCTGGTTTCTTATGATGCCACTCTGACCACTGGGCGAGTTCTTCTTGCACTTCAAGTAGCGCTCTAAAACTATCTAATTCACGGATGTTATTTCTCAACATGTTTGGAATGTCACTGTTGGTATGAACTTTCCAAAGCTCTTCAACACTCTTATTCAAGTTAGCTGGAAGTTTCAAGAAAGTCTCTTTAACAGCATCCATCTTACGTTGGAGAGCAAAATGTCTCAACAGTATATTTCCATTGTGCAATATCGCAATGTAATTTTTGACATCTAGCAGTAATAAATAATCTAATGCATCAATCTTACGCTTATCAAATTGGCTAGTCTTGGGGGTGACTTCGTCGCTATTTGTAGATGGAAACATGAAGTTGCTTGTATTAGAGGCCGCTGCTTCGGGAGTTTCGTTTCTTATCAGTTCAACCACAGTCTGAGTGATTTCATCAACATCGAGCTTCGACTCTTTGGCCACCCTCAGACAGTGGCGCCTCTCTTCCCTATCTGTTATGGTGGCCAATAATCGAGCGAAGCTCAATGTTTGGTTGTCTTTAGGTAAGAAGCTAGAGTAGTAAGCGACACCCTCGACCATTTTCAATTTGGTTAAAAGAGAGATGTAGGATTCTAATATTTTGGTCGCCCGAGCATCCTCATGAGAGACGAGATCTAGTTCCCTCAAGAACAATACTACGTGGGCGAAACATCTTAGAAAATGCGGTGACAAAGATCTGTCACAGGTGTCGAAGTCAAGTGTTGCACACCAATCCGAGAGTTGACTAAGTAAACCGTCGACGTTGTTCAATATGATATATCTCTGGATGGTCTGATGTATCGTAGCTTCCTTGTATGGTGAAACGATCTTTTGGTCACGCATAGACTTGAAGATATTCTCAAGGTTCTGATAGTTCTCATAAAATTCTCGAGGTAGGTCTATGAGATTACGATTATCCTGAGCTATGACGTTAGGGTCCCGAAGAGCTCTCTCAATCTTAACATCAATCGAGCATTTGATACGCGCCCAAAGTTGATCAGCCCAAGAGTGGCACACCGGGAGAACGCTCTTAAGATTGCCACCCAGAACTCCTAACACAGCTTTCTCACATGAATTCAGGCCCTGAGTCCTGGCAGCAATGAAACATGTCCTCTTCCAGACATCACGTTTTCTATTGCCGGTGATGGGTCTTATTTCATTGGGATGGTGTATGGCAGTCGTTCCTAGATTCTCTTGGTCCAGATTAGGATCCGAATATGGCAACCAGCCCTCGAGGCTAGCCGACAGCCAGTAATATCCCACTCTTTGCGCCAGTTCCTGTCCCTCATCAAGTTTGCCAGCCCTGATGAATCTCAGCAGATGCTTAAAAAGTCGTATCTCAACCTCTTTGTCTTGGTGCGCGAGGGACTTTTTCGTCCTAAAGGGTGCATCAGGGTCCATTGATGAACAGAGCTCTAATCCACAATCAGGGTTGACGGTGATGTCCAGATCAAGGATTTCGGTATTATAGTTTGCTTTGAGAGCATGGAAGGTATTTTCCCAAGCCATTGGACCCTCAGCATAGAACTCAACTTTGTCTTCTTCATCCTTGTAAGCGAGATCACTAGCATCGTTAGCTTCGAGCCAATCGACGATAACTTGCATCCTTCTGATTTCAGGATTGTTCACGTAATAGTTTCCGATAAGTTGATCTTCAGAAAAGTTCACATATTCACCATTCATACTAATGTGATGATCGGTTCCATTTTGATGGGAGAATGTTTCGTCGCTGTCATCCATCCTATTGGAGTCACGGGAGATTTCAGTTTGATCGAAGTTGCGACTACCATTAACTGATTCAGATGAGGAATCACCGGTTAATAATCGATCCTTGGTGAACGCTTTCAAGAGCCGCCATGTGTTCCTCTCCTCCTTCACCATGACCCCATTGAGCTTGTCTTCTTCAGACAGAGGTCTCTTGGATCGGGGGTTCATGAGAACCTGAAAGTGCCCATCGGTCAAACCCTCATATTCGTTAGCTTTCTCTAATGAGTCGTACTCGTCACGCTTTTCTAGGCCATGATGCTGTTGATGAACCTCAATGAATTGCTGATAAAGGTCGTCTAAGTCAGACATGTTGACGAGTATATTATGAGAGAAAACCTAACACATAAGTTATCTATCATATATTTTCCAACCAAGTTCAACCGCCACACGTGTATTTGTCCACTGCGGTCGCGTGGGTTTCCCGAGTTCATCTAGATGGGCGTGGCGTTTTCGCTCGTATTCCCGAAACTCGAAGTGGATCCGAAGGGAATCGAGAGGAACTAGGATAAATGCTAGGGAGGGAAAACAACACAGTTTTTGAATCTAAAGAATCGAGGTCGATGGCTAGCCAAAAAGGATATTGACCTTACTCGGAACAATTCGAACGAGCTGGCGATAAATGGAGACCTCTCTTTTCGCATCTCTTGAACGCTAGTTCCTCTCCGTGTGCCTCTGGCTTTCCCTTTGCCTTCTCGTGGACACAACCCAAAGTGCCAGACCCTTTTTTCCCGTTTTTTTTGGGATCTACGGTGACCAATGGACACTATGGGTGATGGAAGGCTTCTAGATATCAATGGCGATAGGACTTTGCGAAATCAGCGTTCTAGTTATTTTCGTGCTTGCTAGCAGCGGAAACTGTCTTCGGGTCACTCATTGAGGTCTCAAGCGAGTTCGATCATCTCCTCAAAGAGGATCAATTTGGAGGAGCGAAGTGAATGGCTAGAGTATATCATCTCGTGCCGATCTTGAGA
>Ga0058701_10000038_pt1 | contig 97683 bp, 62 predicted proteins | sample AgamicOrMae_FD_97039 | JGI IMG/M metagenome (GOLD analysis project Ga0058701, IMG submission 97039) | Agave microbial communities from Guanajuato, Mexico - Or.Ma.e | ecosystem: Host-associated > Plants > Phyllosphere > Phylloplane/Leaf | place: Guanajuato, Mexico | collected 2012-06-04
TCATAAAGTTTTTAAACTTTCTCGGGAGTCCTGCAACGATCTTTCCTACGAGAGTCGGCTCGTCAATCGTCACACCAACATCTAGCAGCTGTCCTGAGAGATACTCCGCTCTTGAAATGTAATCACACGCCTTCTCGTCTAATCTCATTCTCAACTCGAAGAACTCTCTTTGTAACCTCGCCCTATTTGATGCTGTTCTCTGCTCATTATATTGGACCAATCTTTCCCAAATCGCCTTACTAGATTCCAAACTGATCACTTGCCGGGCGATCTTTGTGTCCAGAGAATCCAAAAGGTCAGAGCGGACCAGAAGATCATCTTCTACATATTTCTCTCTCTCACGCTCAGCTGATCTGGTTTTATTTGTTTGTTTTTCTGTAGTGACAGTACTATCAGGTTTTGGCACCTGAACGTCTTTCGTCTGGGTTGAATACGCAATCGGAGGTCGTTTTTCTGAAATAACCTTCTCGAGCTTTCTCGAGTTCAATTTCGCTAATACTTTCGATTTCCATACCAGAAAATCTTCTCCTCTAAACGTAGGATACTTCAACTCATTGCCTCTCCCTTCCATTGTCTCAATTTCCATAAATTAGACAGATAAGAAAAAACAGTGAAACGAATTTCCCTAAACTACGCTAAAAAGGCGAGCCGTGCTTTTGGCTGTTAACCTGTTAAGTTTGATGACAAGACTACAAGGTTTATTGTGCGCTGCGTGCTTTATATACACGGCAAAGTGCGGTACGCAGACCGCGAGTGCAGAAGGGGCGTGGTAATGTGCCTGAGCCCGACAGAGTCCTTTCGTATATCTCAACTAGGGATGAGACTTTTCTGGGTCCCAAAATCCCACCCAAAAAAACTGAATTGTTCATTTCTGCCGACAGAGCTCAATTTTTTGGGCGAAGCCCAGATAATGCGCTTTTAGGATTCACTTATGCGGGTAATTCGCTGCATTTGCAGGCATAGAACCCCACCCTGCGCAGAGTAGCCTAGGGTTGAACCAGCTTCAAACTTGCTCCCGGGAATAATCAAAAATCCCTGGGCTTCCGCCCAGAATTATTGCCTTTTTGGGCCCAATGCCCAGCACAGAATTGTGACTTTTTTCCTCTGAAAAGTTCCATTCGTAGTGCAGAGTAAACATCGGGTTGAAACAGCTCCAAACTGGCTCCTGGAGATGCTAAAAATTCTTGGGCTTCCGCCCAGAATTGTGCCTTTTTCGCCCTGAAAAGTCACATCCCTAATCTCAACACACATACAGTGTACATGTGGGGCACCTTGTAGCTGCATCGATTCGATGCATGATCGATGCCCACTTGTTGCAGTGGGTGCGCATTGTGCCTTCAATTCTTGTGGCGGAGGGCCTTCGTACGCGTGTAAGCTTCACCTCGCTGGTGCTGATGGCACTGCTTCGCTCACGCTGATGGCGTGGCACCAGGTGTCGCTCGGAGTGGTAGAAAAAAAATTGTAGTCGGCAATAGTTTTCCTTTAGAGTGCTCTGTTCTTGCTGCTCCAATAGGGGATCCAATAGGGGCAATCGCAACAATTTCTATCCTTGTCATTCTCTTGCTCCAATCCGCATGCGGAGCAGCGGGCTGCTAGCTAATCTATGAATAAATGAGAGCGACAGTGAAACCAATAGAAGTAGGCGTGCGATCAACAGCGATCCCCTTCTGGAATGAGTGTGCAAACTTCATTTAGCCCTCCTTGCTAATGGAGCCGATTTGAAGGAGCGCGGCTAGAGAGATCTCAGCACAAATCATGAGGGCTAAGGTTGGTTGGTCTGGTAGACCAACCAAACCAACTAAATGTGCGCATCGGGTAAGAGATTTATGCTACCTACAGACATTCAGCCGGACAAAGACACGAAGGCGCGGCTAGACCCGGCATAGAAATAGTGCTGTCCGTCCCGAAACGCACAAGTAAGCGGCGACGTTTACTTCTGTTACAACTTCCGTAACAAATTGTCAAAATCAAAATCTCAAACGTATCCACGTTAAAATGACTGAACAAAAGACGAAATATCGAGCCAAGTGTACCTCCAAGCCTCCGTTCTCGATTGGCACTCCGATGAGCATGACGAAGCATTCTCAACACATAGCAGTTGAAATGAATGAGTTATCAGCCTTTCTCGACCTATCCGTTCATTGGAGACGGGATATGCAGGCAGCTGTTTGACCCTTGCATCTGTACTGGATGCGATCCGGGGTGGTAGGTCGACAAGCGTGGGTAATCATATGGATATAGTTCAATTTCGGGGCCTAAGATACTACTCGACAACTTCCTCCACGACGACAGACTGGACGTATCGAAACTGAAGTTACATCTATCTAGATAGAAAACTTGGAACGCGAGAACAGAGATTTTCAATTTGTGGATGATTCGGATCTGAAGTTTAGTCGAGCCCCAATTGAAGCTCATCGGTGAGTCTCTAGGTTCGTCTTGCGAACATTCAATCCTCTGCTCGTCTATTTAGAGGCCTATCCTGGACCCTGGATTTTATTTCGTGTAGCTCTAACGGGCGCCCTAAAAGTGATGTTGAGAGCACTCCAATTCAACAAATGCCTGGCCAGCATCTCCCTCGGCCGTTGGTCAGTTTTGGCAGTTGGTCTACCAAACCTGTAAAATTTGCCGCTCAAGATAGATACACATCCTCGATCAGACCTTCAGGGATACTGCTGATGAATTTCGCCAGCAGGATCCTCGTCCTTCTGAATCACATGCCTCACGTTGTATTTGCTTGCTGACCTTCGACATCCCATGTCACCTATCGACATCGATAGGTGACATGGGAATGGACTTCGCACATTCGATTGTAGGGTGTCTCGATCAATCCATAATGTTTGCTGAATCCTTGCTAACAACCTCTCTCGGCTGATGTCCAATTACTTCTCAAATCTCCTGAGTGATTCTTCGCAAAAAAGAAAGGGAAAAAGCCAATTGTCTAAACCTACTTGTCAGCAATCGGATCCGTTTTTGCTCAGCCACAACTGCTCCTCGACTCCTCGTCCTGCACGCCACCAGGATGTCGCTCACCTGGAATGATTTTAACACTTGCCGAGGTGACGATATCGGAGTGCCTTCTCGGTTGCTCGACATTGTGAGTTGACAAGCTGGAGCTTGCTTTAACGAGCTCTTGTTTTCTGATGGTACCAATGTTGGTGCCATTGTTACTGTTATGATCTGTGCCGCTTCCAAGCAGACTGGCTGAGCCGGGTCTCCTTCTGAGCTGTTGTTGTTTCAGTTGGTTATCTCGTAGCGATGCCAAAAAGGCTCCCTTGTCAGAAAGTTCCAGGTCAGCAACTGTTGGTCTGTGCTGCTGAAAGCGGCGTGCAGCACTCAGCGCGAGTCCACCACCAGCCGACAAACCAGATGGTCCCAGCCGCTGCTGCACGAACGCACTTGGGCCCCCAACACCAACAGCCAGGTTGGAAAAGTTCTGGTAAAAGTTCCTCTGCTGCTGCATTGCGATAGCCGGATTAAGATAAACTGGCTGGAATGCGGGCAACGACTGTTGCTGGTGGGATCGTTCATTAGATTGTTCGCTTGTTGCTTGGCCCGCCAGCTGCATGCTGAGAGGCTGCAACTCGAGCGGATAGGCTGCCGCCGAGTAAGCCGCGTTGTAGGGATTCACGAAGGGCAAGAAAGGCACCTGTTGATGCAGCTCAATCGATTGAGCTGAGTCACTATGTGAGCCGAGAGACTGTGGTGCAGCCACTTCGCTCAGGACGCCCGATTGCTGGACACTGGTGGGCACCAAATTGGCGCCGCTTTGTCGGAGCGGCAGAGCGCCAGGCGCCATAAGATGGGGCAGCGAGTAGCGCGAGTAGGCAAACATAGCCCTATCTTCGGGCCCCAACTGGTGGTGGCCAGCTATTTGCTGCTGCTGCTGACTCAGCGGCGGAACCGATGGAGGGGGAGGCGGCGGCGGAGGGGGCGGCGGCGGGGCAGGCGGAAGGAGCTTTTCGACTGGCGACAAGGCGGCTGCTGGTTGGCTGCTTTCACTTCTCTTGGGAGTTTTTCTCGTCCCCTCTTCATGGGCGGGCCTGATGTGTCTACCTTTGGAGTTGCTCTGCTCGCCAGAACTGTGCGGCCGCAGCTCCATCTCGGACTCCTCCTCTTCCTTGCCACTCGACTTGGACACTGTCGGAGAGGGCAAGGTTACAGTTACGGAAGTTGGTCGCTCCATCTCGGCTTGCTGGTCGGCCTTTGATTTGTTGCCACTGGTTGCCTGTTTTGAGGGCACCACTCTTGACTGGTGTCCCTTGTTTGTCTGAGTGGTACCGGAAGAGCCCGAGCTCAATGCTTGGGCGTGGCTTTCGGGGCCAGTGGCAACATCGATCGCCGGTGTTGGCTGCTGAATTTGTTGCAGTGGAGGCTGGCCAATGAGGATGTAGTTTGAGTATTTGCGCGGCTGGCTGGAGGCAATTGGATACATAGGCACTCCAAGGCCCACCGAGGAAACCGACCGATGAGAACGGCCCTGGGGTAGAGCCACGGGACTGGCGCACAGGTCAATCAGGTGGGTCGTCGGACTAACTGCGGCCGAGGCGTCCAAAGTGGGCACCATGTTCATTGAATCTATTGCATAAGTGTTCGCCGGGCCACCTTCCTCTCTGATGCTCACGGCAATCGAGCTCCTCTTGCTTGGACGCCTCGAGCCGGGCATGCTCAGCGTCACTGTACCTGAGGTTCCCCCACTTGGCCCGCAAACCGACTTCCTGGCCGAATGGGAGCCAGCTTTCGCAACCTTAACTGGAACTCTCTGTTCGCTACTAGTCGAGTCCAATTGGTCTGTTGGTTCCTGTTTTTGTTTCGGTTCGTTTGACTTTTGGTGCACTTCCGCCGACGAGTGTTTGTGCAACTTGCTGCAACTCCTCCCAGTTTCGTTGTTGCCCGTTGTTTTCTTTTTGTTACTCTTCTGTATCTTGTCCTCGGCTTTGCTCGTCGTAGGCTGGGCGTTCTTTTCCCGCTTCTGGCTACTTGTTTCCTCCTGGGCCCCACTCCTGGCCACCGAAACTCGTCTCGATACGTCGCCACCAGAGCCTTGGGTGAGGGAGGAAAAGGAGGGCGAAGACGAGGAGCTGGATGATCGCGATACTCCAGCGGGCGATCCCGAACGAGCGGCCGCTGAGCCGTCTGACGAGTGGTCAGATTGCGAGCTCGACTGGTGTTGCCTGCGACTCAAGTCCATCGAGGCTGGACATTGGGTTGGCATGTAAGGGCAAGCAGTCACGTGCTGGTTCTCGCCCATCGTCATGTCGTCATTTTCGTTCTCCCTACGGTAGAAGTAGGAAAAGTTTGACACAATGACCGGCACTGGAAGAGCAATGGTTAGCACGCCCGCAATGGCACACATTGAGCCCACTATCTTGCCCCAAACGCCCACCGGTCTCATATCTCCGTAGCCAACCGTTGTCATGGTCACCACTGCCCACCAGAAGGCATCGGGAATTGATTTAAAATTGGACTTTTCTGAGTCCGCCTCGGCATAATAGACCGCCGAACTGAAAAGAATCACTCCAATGAATAGAAAAAATATCAGCAGGCCCAATTCGCGCATTGAAGCCCTCAGGGTCCGGCCTAAAATCTGCAACCCTTTCGAGTGGCGACTCAATTTGAATATCCTAAACACCCTAACTAGTCTAATAACTCTCAAAATGGCCAAAGACATTGCCTGATTGGATTGAGCCGATCCAGCGGCTCTCGCAGAGGCCAAGGGGTCGAGTTGTTGCTGGAAATTTCCAACATTATTCCCTCCTAAGTCCATTGGCTGTTGTCCTAATGTGAGACCGCCTCCTGAAATGGTGCTCGACGAAAACAACTCGGTGCCCTGTTGGTGAGCAGCTAAAATTTGCGATCCAGTTAGGCGCAATTTGAGCTCCTCTTCACGTTTGTCTGCAATTATGGTGGCCAATGTGATGAACTGGAGATTATATGCGATTCATTAGGCGTGATTCATTTGCAAATCGTCGGTCAGTCTAATTTCTTTGAATTTAATCTAGCACAACAAGAAAGCTCTTTCATGATCAGATGGTTTTGATCGTTCTGATCAAGAGCCCTCGAATATCATTGGATATCATTAGACCAAACCAAAGACATCCAGTGAGAAGAGGGACGTAAAACTTCGTATTGGTGGATCTCTTTTTTGGCCGTCTCCGTTCTCATATGTCCACCTGCACTGAGGCTGAATTGATTGCCTCAGTGAGCCAGTTTTGAGTGGTCTCAACATTGGCCAGTTCAGGAGGGTCAAATTCTAGTTTGCTCCTCTCTTTTGGTTGCCCTCGTCCAGAGAGGAAATGACATACTTACGTATGGAACGATTGCAACGAAATCTATGATATTCATTATGTCTTTTAGGAAGGCAATTTTACTTGGACAAGCGCCAAATCTGACAATCAGTTCAAGAGAAAACCAAATCTGCATTTGAATTTCGGTACATTTTAAATTTGGTTCAGTTATCAATTGAGGAAACGATTTGTGGGGATTGTTTCATGCAAAGATTATCGGAAGTTAGTTCGATACTGTTGATAGTTTATCGACAGTGAAGAACTGATTTGGTGACACAGTGGCCAGATGAATACTTACGATACAAGTTGTCTCAATCAAGAAGAAGGAATCAGTCAGAGTTGGGACCTGATCCTCAACTATTCTCGTTACGTTGGACGTCATATTGTAAATTGTATAATGTTTGAATTCTGGCAAAGTCTCCAGACAGAAGATAACAATTGAGAGTAAAATGACAACCACTGAGATAATTGCAACCACGCGGGCTCCTATAACATTTGCGTGTGTCCACGAGGTGTTCAGATTCATTTATAAAGTTAGTATTGATGGTTGTCGGATGCCTCATCGACTTATCTGAATCGATAAAATTGATTCAGCCTCTGTTAGCGAGTCTGACGGTGCCAGAGACTTACCCTGCGACGATTCGGGATACTCAAAGAGTAGCCAAATATTCCGTTGAGTCTCTCCCTCCGGCAGAGGTTTTTCGGCCTCCTTGATGAAGCCCTCGTCTTCTCGAAACTTCAACAAGGTTGCCTCACCAAGCTCGTAAAACTTGATCTCCTCAACGAAAACATCCAATGGTATGTTGACTGGTCTGCGCAGTTTTCCTCCACTTTGGTAATAGTATAAGATTGCCTCAAAACACAGACGGTTCCTATCGAAAAAGTACTCATTATTTACTGGATCGTAATACCTGATTGGATAAAATTTTTTCAAATATTACGATGGTTGGTTAGAGGTTAGAGCGAAAATGGGATTGCTTACTTTGATAAGTGGGTAAGTTCATTGCAGGATATATTCACAAAAGCAGAAGATGGAATCAATAAGGCTCCGAGAGAGGATGGAGGTTGAAGAATTGGTCCAGAGAGAAAGATGTGAATTTTCTCCGACCCAGCTCGCCTCTTGGCCCTTGCAGGTCGGTTCTTCTCAAGAAATTGGGGGCGGAGAACATTGCCCGAGAAGTGTCTTTTGGAAAGCAGATGTTCGAAGACAAGAGCGAATAGCTGGAGATGAAGATGACGTGATTTCCCAGAAAAGGAAAAGAGCCAGACAATGATGATGGTCTAAAATTGGTCACGTGATTTGGGGGCATTAAAAAGACAAACGACACAAGAGGATCTGAGTTGTGTCTGAATTTGATTGTGCGCGCCAGTGCGTGTTCATTAGTGAATGCACAAGTTTCCGCATTGAACATTGGAGCAATTTATCAGTTGCAAACATAATGATCTCGTTTCAATGGGAGAAACCTTGTCCTCTCCGGCCTAACTGGGGGCGCAAGCACAAAAGGGCAGGAACTTGGATTCTATTTCCTCTTTTTTCTCTCTCTCTCTTTCTCTCTCTGCTTGCCGGCGGAAAAAATTGGAACCAAATGATTGAGACATCCATTATACGATTGCGAGCTCGAACAAGAGAGAATAATAATTATAGTCAGTGTCTGAAAGTGTGCATGGCAATGTGGGGCCGGCTTGGTATGTGGGGCTAGGCAGGCAGAAGATGGGCCAAGACTGTTTCCACTAAGTGCACTGGATGATGAGCAAAAACTCAGGGCAGAGCTTTGAGAATGGGTCCAAGTTAAAAGAAGCACAATGGCAACACGGTCTTGAGCAGCAGCGACGAAAGCTGGTCCCTTGGCGAAGTTTCCGCGTCATCATTAAATAATCTCCTCATCTCCATCACCATCATTTGATACAAGCTTACAATCGTGACGTTCGCCGCCTTTTTTGGCCGGCCCCTTAGGTCCGGCCGAAATTTGCCAGTTCTTCTGATTTGCGGCGGAAAACTGCGTGCAAAATCATCGGCCGGGCTCGTTTGTACTTTTGCCAACAGAGAGTCTTAGCTTGAAAGGAAGGGAGGAAATTGTGTGGCCAAGCAAGCAAGTAAATTGTTCAACGAGGATGAGCAAAACTTTAGCCCTCAGACCTTCTCTTGGAGCCTTTTTTCTCTCCTCAGACTCTCTCTACTCTGAGAGTTTCTGAAACAGTATTGCGTGAACTTGTCTGCCCGTAAGACTGTCTCTCTACAGAGACTTTGGAGACTTTGGATTGGGCGCTCGTTGTTCATTTGCTTAACAGCAACAAGAAGGACCGAGGCAGACGAGAAATGCCATCGAAGTTCCAATCTTGTTTCTCTTTTTTGCTGCTCCACTCGGCTGCTCGCCACCATCGCAACGAGCGGCTCTTGTCCAGAAGGAGCAGAGGAGAAAAGGGTCCCCATTCTCTAAAGAAGCTTAGCCAAATTAAGTGGATGGCAGAGAGAGAGAGAGAGAGACAGTTTTTTAAGTACTTGGTTGTGTGAGTGGCACGCACATCTTGGGCATGAACGTGGTCTTATCTCTGGCGAGCAACAACAATGCGCCCCCATGAGGCCAAACTAGATGCAAGTTAGAGAGGATTGGCCGACACATTTTGGCATTCTGGTGGCCTCTTTTGTGACAATAACGAGTCAAAATGGCGGGGAATGTGCCCTGCAACTTGAGTCCATTGCTCGCCGTTCATGGTCTTTGGGGCGCGCGTGAATCGGCCGAGGTGGAAGGGGAAAGCAAACGACAAACTACGGACTCTCAGTGGACGAAATAGATTTCCCTCCTGATTAGGCAGAGTCAATCAATTTTCTCTCCGCCTCTCGACAAGCTGAGCACATTGCCCTGCAGAGCAGCTGGTCGAGGGGCCAACTTGGTGCATCCAACTTGCTCGGCGCCAGGCAATCACAGCAACTGGCCCAAATTGTCGCCTCTGTCCGTCTGTCTGTCTCTGTGAGTGTGTGGCACAGTTCAGGGCACAGTTCAGGGCTGGCTGTCAGAGTGGCGTCAGGCGAGTAATTGGTGCAAAAGGCGGTGCTTGAGTGGGAAAATTGGAGGCCCAAATGGAGCGGCCAAGTGGAATGGCAGAGCGAGCAACTCGGACGGCTAGTCTGCAGCTGCCCTTGAAGCGCGCCCACTGCCTCACTGAATGCTCTCCGCTGGAAACTTGCTCTCTCCTCTTTTCCCTCCACCAAGCTCGGCAAAGTTTGCCGAGCTAGTGAATCTAAGCAAATTGAGTTAAACTCACCTAATTCGTTTTCGTTGGTCGCCCAAAAGCGAATCGGGAAACTGATTGAGCGTTCGCAAAGTTGTTTCAAACTTCAAGCCGCCCACATTGATTGTGCACCGCTGACAAAGGTCGTGCCTGTGCTTGAGTGGCTCGAAACGTTGGGCCAAATATTGGCCTGGTCCGCCCTTGTGCTTGCTTGGGACCACCAACTGTTTCTGGCCGCCTCCAAGCTGGTCTTCGTGCTGCGAGCAAGAGCACTCGTCAGCCGCCTCTTCCGGTGGGCCATCCTCCACCGATTTGGTTTCCTCTTGGCCCGGCCGGTGCTTGTGTCTGCTGGCTCGCTGGTGGCTGTGGCTGTGGCTGTGGTTGTGGCGGTGTTGGTGGCTGTGGCTGTGGTTCCGGTGGTGGCCGTGCTCATGGTGCTGTCTGTCTGGCTCGCCGTGAGCCAAATATTCTTGCGACTGTTGCAACTGATGGTGAGGTCTGCTGGTGTGCACGTAGAATTGGCGGTAAGCTTCACTTGGCGCCAGGCCGGCCGCCTCCAAATCGAACTCGAACTGGTCACGAAACTCGACCGGCTGTCCAAACTCGTCCACTAGTTCTTCAACGCCGCCTGGCCCGTGTTGCTGCTGGCCCGACTTGCCGGCCGGCAGTGCTCTGAGAATGAGATAAATGATCAGAAGTATTGCGAAGCAGATGATTAGACTGAAGGTTAGCATATTTCTCTTCCATTTAATGATGATAATTGGCCGATTTTTCACTTCATTTGCTTTCATCTTCCTCAAGCAGAAATTGCTCTTTTGCCCGGCCCACTTGCTTCCTTCTTCCACCTCCAAGCACACTTCTCTCCCTCATTTTGGCGCGAGAACAATCCCTCATTCTAGTGGTTCATTTTTGCTCGCTTCTTTCCGGCTGGCTCACTCGTTTGGCTCTCTTCGTCGGTGGCCAATCTCGTGCTCGTGCCACCCACTGGCCCGTCAAGACGAGCAATTGGATCGCATGGGTCGCATGTGAATGGAGACACGCACTCGCAGTTGCTCACCAGCCGGTCTCAGTGGGACGACTGAGGCGGCCCATCACTCGCCAATTTGCAAGAGTCGCACACAAATTGGCCCAACAACTCTCACACTTGCACTCTGCGTCCAACTCGATTGGCCACTGACAATCTATTTGCCTTTGATGCGGACCGCCGAGTTCAAAATCAATGTCCAATTTGGACCAACTCTGGGCCCAAACTCTTCTGGAGCCTCAGACACAACTGCTGACCGAGCGGCGGCTTTTGAATGCCTCCTTTTGCTTGCCCGGCCCAGCAGCTTCAACGAGAAAGGAAAGACAATGGACTTGCTCGCTCGATTGGCAACACTGCCATTTTGTCGCCTCGTGTGGTTGCCGAACAACTCGCTGCATCCATTTAGCCGAGACAGAGACCGCCAGGAAGGAGACTTGCACGAACACACAGAGTCCCGCTCTCTTGGGTCCCAACTAGTGCAGGGAAGAGCATGCAAAGCCCAGAGGCCGTCTCTGATGATGGTCCCGATGGTGGTGGGCCTCTCTTGGTGGCGCTCCTTTGCGGCAAAGCGACGGAATGAGAGTGGTGCGCGCATGTGCGGCCGGCAAGCCGCAATCGCAAATAGAGTTCTGCTTCATCTGTCTCGCTCTCTCTCTCTCTCTCTCAGTCTCCAAACTAGTCCTGCCGTTTCGCTTTTCGGCCCCGCCGCTGCCCCACCGTCGTCCGCTCTTTGCCCCATCCCACCGGAGGGGCGCCACTCGTTCGCTCAGATGAGCGGCCTACTCTCTTTTCCCTCAGACGCGCCTCTTCCTGCGCTAGGCCGCCTAGTTCTAGACACTCAAACTCGAGTCCGGCTCTAGTGCGACCGCAAATGAGGCTGATTTATTGTCGCAGCCTCCGAGCATGGAAGAGAGCTGAGCACTATTTTTTCCTCCGCCTTTGCTTCACTCGCTCGCTCGCTCGCCACAGACAGTCCTCGGCCGCCAAGTCGCTATGTACCTTTTCGTAAATGTTCCATCCGAAGACTGTCTGCAACTGTTTCGGCGTCACATAATCGAAGCTTAAAGCGACGCACGCACAACAAAGTGTCGAACTTGGACCATTACTTTGCACTTTGCTGGCCGAGTATCTTTGCCATGCGAAAGGAGAAGAGAGAGTGATTCATTCTCTTTCATTGTTGCACTCGCTTCTGAGCCCTGCGATCATTGCAAAGAGAAATACTCGTCCATTTCTCACCAACTTCCGTCGCTGATTTTTGCCGATAACTCAAATGACCATCAACGAACAAAATCAGCTTCCTCTCAGCTGCTTCCCTTGGATGACAACTGTATTAGGCTTAGCTTCTTTTGCCTCTTGCTCATCGATCATTGTTGATTGTGGCCAGATAATTGTCCACCTTCAGCTTCTTTGGACAGAACCAACAGTTTTCATGCTTAGAACTCGATTCATTTGTCCTAAGGATTCAGAATCACACCAATAACCAACTCGTGTCTCTAAATCAGGCTGGCTAGAGTTCGGTAAAGCAGGCAGAAATTTGATCGATACTATGCACAATTTGTCAAGCGACCGACCAATCGTCAAATTTGCCATTTTTTTCGAAAAATTGGAAGATGAAGAGATGCTCGAGGACTATTGAGAGAAAAGAAGTGGGAGAAGAATGATCAAATCTGTCAGCAGTAGGCAGCCTCGATTAGATTTCAGCCGATAGGTTTTGAGTGAAACAACTGGAATTCGACTCATCGGTTATTTGGTCATCGGTTTGGCTAGCGCAATTTGGACTCTAATCTGCTGCACTGGCCAGTAGACCGAAGCTGTGGACAATTATTGGTCGAGGGAGAGTTGGCCTTTTGCACATATTGCTCAGCGACAACCGATGGTCGCAGTTCGTTCATTGGCGTGCTGGCTCGCCAGATGTCGCCCCAAGTTGCTGAAATTGGGGCCAACTCTTGTTCAGGGTTTTCTCAGCTCAACAAAAGTTCATTGAATCCAAGTGTCGGTTTGTTTCCCTACTTTGCTCAGTGTTGGTCTCTTTTTGTATCAAACGGCAAGGCTTGTGCCTCCTTGCAGATCAATTGGCTAGAACCAACGAATTGAGCGAGGATAACGAGCCAGCTTGTCGGCCAGTCTGTGTGAACGCTGAAAACGTGTCCACAATTGGGGCTTGCTCGTTGAGCTGAGGCACGAAATCATTGGACTTGAAGAATTTCACTTGATTGGGACTCGCCTTTCAGTTGAGAGCATTGCAATTCCGCTAAGCTCGCCGACTGAGCTTCTCTATGTCTCCCATTTGCAGCATCGTGCACTGAAAAGAGCGCGCCCTCTTCTTATCAGCAACTCAATGCACCTCCCAACACACAGAGGCCCCATTTGAACTTGCACTAACCGCAGGCAGCAGATTCACTTTCCACTCTAGCATTTTTGATACGAATGGCCACAAAGTTCAAAAGAGAGCCACAGAGATTAATTTTATGTGCCTCTACTCTACTCAGAGAAGAGCTATCTTTTCTCTTTGGCCGTCTGTGGCCAGTTGCAGCTCCCCGGGGGCGCCTCTTTGCCGGCAGAAGTCTCTTTCGGCGAGCGAAAATATTGAGACTTGTGGCGGCTTTTGGACGATCTCGAGGACTATGACAGAGAAGAAGAGAAAAGGGGAAGAGTGTGGATAATGACGACACTCAGTCTTCTCGTTTGGAGAGTGCCCTCTGGATTGGTGGAAATCCGGGGCCAGAAAGTGGAAACAGTGCAGGCTGAGCCATTAGATTGCCGGATTTCTGTGGCCGAAAGAGGCCAGAGATCAATCCATTAGTGTGTTTAGGGCATTCCGCTCGTCTGGCTGGTGAGACTTGCGCCACAACTGCTCAATGGGTGTGCAAGATGAATTGAAAACGGATGAAAACTAGTGACCAGCTTGTGAGGAGCAAAATTTGAGCGTGAAGCTGTAGTTGTTGTGCAATGTTGCGCCGGGAGACGAGCATTGGGCGCCAAAAGACCGCCCAAACGGGCGACATGAAACTCCAATTTGGCCGCAGGAGGCGCGCGACAGAATTAGCTCTTCTGGTGCCCAAAATGATCGCATCGTCTCAATTTGGCCCACACGCTTCCTTAATATTGATTTGATAATAATGGCCCAGTCTTGGTGGTGCCAGTTGTCGACGTTCGGAGGAAGAGGACGCGTTTCAAGAAGGCAAACTTCAGAGGGACTCCGTTTGCCTAATCTGAGGGGTCGCCGAGCTTGCCCAAGATGGAAAGCTGCGAAGGAGTGTTTCCTCGAGTCTGCGAAGAGCGCTCTTTATCCCTTTTTGTGGGGGCTTTTTTGTCGACAAGACGGGCGGCCACTTGACTGGTATTGGTGCTAACGGGCGATGCTTGAGCTAAGGGTCGATTTGGAGACGCCTCTCTGTGTCTGCCTTGGGCACACAATCGAGAGCTCTCGCACCAAACAGCAAGCTCACTCGCCGGCCAACTTTTCAGAGATGCCACAGGCTTGCTTTGAATAATCGTTCGAAAGTTTGGCCAGCTCGATTTATGGTACGACAAGATGAAATCTCGTCGTACAATAAATAACCAAACTGGCAAACAGAACTGCCAGTCTGATCGCAAGCAGATCCAAAGGGCAGAGGCCAGGCTGGAGTGCCATTGGGGCCAAAGGAGAAGCGTGGAGTGGCTCGAGAGCGAGTTGCAAGACGAAAAGAAAAGACAAGGGCCAAGAGTGGGCTGAAATCATTAGGCAACTGTGTGCTGTTGGTCTCGTTGTGGAATGGGCGACAGGAGACAGTATTGTCTCGCCGCCAACTGGCACAAGCTCTCTATCTTTGGGCCCAAGTGCGGCGGCTTCCACGCGCCCACCCGTTGGCCCGGCAGATTTGGATCCGAGCCCATTGGAAAGCGGCGCCATTCGAGTGTGGTGCTCGCACTTGCATGCCACCCACAGTTCACAGTCTGCAGTTTACAGCCTACAGTCTGCAGCACGCAGAATGGGGGCCCTAATGGCGCGCTTGTGAGGCCGCCGTCTGCTTGGCCGCCAGCTGAGAAGGGCGACCAGATCAGTTAGGTGGCGCCTCTGTAATCATTGAGATAGTATCGCCTCGTTTCTTTCGGCTCCACTTTGCGGCCACCAAATTCGAATGCGACGCCCAAAAGCGACACACAGCCAGCCAACAAGCCAGCTGGCCGGCCCACTTCAAGGACAGACAGAGGCCGGCAGAGGCGCGGCCAGTTTGATCAATTTAAAATGCACTCGGCCTCGTTTCCCAGTTGCAAGTGCTTGCAGTGCTTCGAAAAAGTCGCCTCCCTCTTTGCCCATTCTCCTCCTTCCTCGTCCCTCCTCCTTCCAATGAGCAATCGAGCCAAGGAAAATGGGGCACAATCGATGGGTCGATTTGTGGCCTATTTACAATGCTTCCAATGAGGCGGATCAAAACGGTTTAAGCTGGCCAGAAAGCGGACAGAGATCTTCATTGGCCGTGCTGGTTTGCTTTGTGTTTGGAGCTGAGACTGAACACTGAAGATTGAAGACTGAGCTGAAAGGAGTGAGCCAATTGTCTTCCAGGCGCGTGTGTGGCGCAATTCTGCGTCCTGCACTCTATTCGAGTCACGAGCCGCCCGTGACAATAAGCTCGCCACGACAAAGAGCCAACCGTTGACAATCTCTCTCTCTCTCTCTCTCACTCTCTCTCTCTCTCTCTCTTGCCCCTTTTGCTGCCTAACATTCGTTGGTCAGCGTGTTGAGGCGCCTCCAAACGAGCAGAAGCGCCAACAAAGACCCAAATCCAATTGGGGAGCCTTCTTAATTTCACTCCTGAGAGGCCCAAAGAGGCGGCCAACCTAAGCCCCGTTGGGCCGCTTGGTGGGTGGCGCGTGTCTTCCAAGTTGGGCTCGTGCGTTGCCAATATCAATTGGGCAAAGCAACAATGCTAAATGAGTTGCCCAGTGGGCCAAGAAAGCGGTTCAGTGAGCGGCCATTGCACTGAGGCGGCCAGTTAATTGAATGGGCGCGCGGCTGGAAGATTTTGCCACCATTTCCGATGGAAAAGCAATGTGCATTGGGCCATTCTCTTCCAATGCACAATGCCCCCCCAACACGCCTCGAAACAGGCGACCGAGTTCAGGGCGCCACAGCTTGCCAGTTTGGGGCCAGTTTCATAGTTGAAACGACAAATTAGGCTCTCCACTTTGGCGCCTTGTTGTTCGGCGTCCGTTTCGTCCGGCCGGAAGTGGAGCACAAAGCTGGAAAGGCGCCAAGAAGAATGGAGAGTGGAGAATTTCCCTCGAGACAGACAATCATTTGGATTGGCCCAACTTGGCCTGGCCGCCTCTTGTCTCTGTTTGGAATCGGGCCAAAAGCGGCAAGAATGCATTCCACTTGCGCCCCAATAAACATATTGCATCCTCAACGTTTTTCAACAGTTTCACTCTGAGCGCCGAGATTGGATTTTGCGCCCCTTTGGACTGGGGGAGGCGAATTGTTTTCCAATCGACGAAATCTTTCCGAGGAATTTGAAGGGCGAAGAAAAATCGGATCCAAATGACGGACGTAATTTGGATTGCAAATCCAAGTTCATTGGAGAGCAAGGCCGCCAAGCGATGGAGAAGTGCTCAGGGGAAATGAGCTGGATGCCGACTTTTCGTTGGCGAGATTGTTTTCCCTTCGAGCGAGGAGGCAAAAGGGTGAGTCTGTGGCTCGATTGGCGGCCGTTCGCCGGATATGAGACGTGCCCAATGAGCTTTTGGATGATTGACTTGGGCCCAGTGCAAACACGAGGGGCCATGGACAAACACACGAGGAGCAAGAGGGCGGCGAGCTAACCAGCCAGCTAGCCAACTTGCTAACCAGCCGGCCGGCCAGCCACGTGCTCACCGAGCGACTCGAGCTAAAGTTGGCGCTTACGGAGGACAAATTTCAACTCCTTCATCCTAATGATGATAGTCTGCCGTCCAGTGGAAGCAGTGGGCGAGTGGCACGCGCCAATGGAACAGCAAACTGCACCAATGCACGCAAATGATACGCTTAAATATGGGCCGGCCAGACACTTGCTCACACGCTCGGCCGGCCGTCAAGGCGCCAAGCAGACTCCAAGCAGCATTGGATCGGCGCAAGCTCCTTTTCTCGGGCGCCTTAGGAGGTCCACTCGGTACTCTTCCCTCCGCCGACCAGCATCGGAATGTGGACCACCGACTGGGCCCACTTCTTGCCAGACTCACTCTCACAGCGAACCACCTAAAGTTTATCTATCGCTTCCCACTGACCTGCAACCAATCGCGCATCGCTCGTTAATCTAATTGGACTTGCTTGCTTCTTGCCGGTCGCTCCTTTTCGACTTGGCGGCCTTATTCTCGTCCGGCCGGCTAGTGTTGAGTAACCTGCAGCGAGAGCACTCCAAACAGACGCACCGATTTATCATGGCTTCGTGCAAACAGATCGGCGGCAATCGAGAAGAGGGCGACTATTCGAAGGCAACTGGCTGCCTCACACACTCCAGGACACAGACGCCGACTCTACGCTGCGACATATGGTCGCTCTGTCCGACCGGCAGCATAGAAACTCCTCAGAAAGCACATAACGTGCCAGTCCCACTCCTTTGCAGACAAAATAGTTACGATTTCCCACATAACAGCTAGTTAGCCTCTCTGGTGAGCTGTTTTCATTTGCATGGAGACTTGAAGTGGACTCCATGCTGCTCTCTTGCTGGCCCCAGATGATAATCAGCCCCATGCTAGTCTCTGTCTCTCAAATTGGAGGCGGCTCATGTTTCCATGGGCAGCCAAAAAAACGGAAGCAGAGGGCTTGATCCTTGAGAACTCTTGTCGAGTTGGGGTTTTACGAGCTCTGCTTTGAGTGCTGCCGTCCAACCGGTCGAGCAAACACTTGGGCGGCACGTCGTGGAGACAGCAGGCGGCCAGTTGGCAAGAGGGCGCCCTTTACTTGGTGCAAAAGTTTTCGTGAAACGCCGATCGCGAGAAAGAAGCAGTCGATCGATTGGGTCCTTTGGTCGCCTTTTGCCACTCGAAAGCGGCCCGTTTGCGTTGAGCTTAGGCCCCGCAAAGAGGCCCCAAGACTGTGCATGGAGGAAGATTGGGGCGCAAGAAGAAGCACTCAGGCCAGCAGAGGGGAACTGAGAAGGCCGGATATTTGATGTGCGATCTGGTTGGGCTGCCTCCTTTTTGGATAGGGCGCCGCTTTGAGCTAGAATGGCGGGCGAGATTTTGTGATGGAAGGTCAAAAGAGGGAACCAGCAGCCTGAATTGGGCCTATTTTGTGAGGGAATTTGTTGTTGTTTTATGCACGCACTGGATCGGCCTGCTGGAGCAGCAACTCGAGCCAGATTGGCTGCCAGAGTTGGCCCCAGATGACAGGCCAGAGGGAGTGTGTGACAGAGAGAAAGGAGGACGGCAGACTGAGAGTGGCACAGTGAAGAGGGTCTGTCGTCATCTGGTGAGGCGAAACACGAGTGGCCAGACGACTGGCATTAGGCAGCTGAGAAAGATGATAATGATGTGCCCTCGCGTTTGATGAAAACAACAACAGGCGAGAAGTGGCACCAAAGGGGAACGAGCAGCGCAAACTCATTCTCGGCCTTCCTGCTCCACTTTCCACTTTGAGAGGATCCAAAATTGAAAGAAGAGGCCAGCCAAAGTTCGAGGCAATTCTGTCTGTCTCCGTCTCTCTCTTGTCATCATGGGCGCCTCCTCGCACTGCGCTGGACCGATTATTTTGCATGCCAAATTGAAACAACAAATCCAGCGCCTCTCTTCTTTGGGCTCTTCTTTGTTCGAGTTGCGATCTGATTTGCAAACAAATGGGCTTCTTAAGCTCGTCGCCTAGAAGTGCAAATAACTTACTGTCTAAGTTCTACTTGGGGCCACCATTTTGCTGCTCGGCCAACCAATTGCGAACTTAAAGGACGAAAATGAAAATAAAAATTCTACACCAACAAGGGAGAGTTTCTCATGCTTCATCATGCGAGAGATTTGCCCAGCCCGACGAGCTCCTTCAACTGACCAACTTCATCAACTAATTTGAGACTCATGAGACACAAGCACAGGCAGAAGGAACAATTTCAACGCGGAATTAGCTTCTAGTCTTTTGTTAGGACAAAATGATGTTGTTGGAATGGCTTTTTTCTTGTGCAATCCCAATCATGAAAATGCTGCCCTCTGATGCGATACGAGACATTTGTTCCGGCAGAAGAGGACGAGCGTCTCTGATCAATTTAAGACCGAAGCGATCTCAGACTATCCTGCTTTTACATGACAACAACTCAACTAGGCCACTCAAGAGGCTCCAACAGAAGCTGGGAAGAAATTGTTCATTTCTGCTCGGCAGCTCCAAATTCTGGTGCCAGAGTAGCACTAGTCATTCAGCAGGACACGTGCCTCTCTCGCTTAACTTCTGATCTTTTCCACTTTCTTCTCTTGGACAAAATTCAGCCCAAAAGAGGCCGAGCTCGAGCAAGAACTCAAACTCAAACTTCAGCAACAACAACAACGAGCGGCGCAAATTGAAAGGGGGCCCAGAAGTGCACCTTTTTGTGCAATGGATCCCTGTGGCTGCATTGTATTATCTGCAGGTGATGATAAGACGTTATTTACTTAACAGGGGACATCCATTTCTGCACTCTGGGGCCACTTTTCGCTAGCCGACCATATAGAGCGGCCAGAGAGTGTCGCTGGGCATAGCTCACTAGTAGGTGGAACATGCAAGGGCCCAGCGTAAAGGGCGCAAACTTATCGTGAGGCGCCATTTAAGATCGATGTTGCATAGAAGAGGGCGCAAAACCTCGACCGAGAGAGACTGTCTGGCGACCGGAGATGGTGTCTGAGAGATAAGTCTCTCTGGGTCTCTTGGTGGCGAGTTTTCAGCCGGAAAAGCATTTGAGGAAACTCCATAATTTACTCTCCTTTTTTGCTCTTCCTTTCACTTTGCTCGCCAATAAGCAATAAGATAGATTTTGCGACAATAAAGCCGAGCAAGTTCTCGTTTGGGTGGCAAGAAGACCAGCACTTCCATTTCGCTGCCGATTGGAAGTGATGCTACCATGGAGCCTCGTTGGGGGGTCGACTCCTCTTTCTCTTGGTCCTCTTTCTCCAGCCTCTTCTGCCTCTTCCGCCTCGAGGCCACTTGTCTTCAAATGCCAATTGCGCCCAACTGATGAGCTGCCAATTAGTAGGGCCGCTTACACATACACACACGCTGAGAGGGTGCTTAGACTCGACACTCGCCAGATTCAGCCAGACAGGAACACGAGACTAGACGCGCTAAGTGGCAGAGAGATAAACGCAAGTCAATCGAGAAGTCAGCCTATTTTCTTTGTCCAAACAAATTGGCCTTTCCCTCTGGCTGACTCATTTTTCGCCGCCTCATCGTTCGTCTCTTCCGGTTCCGAGAGGAGAAACTCTCTCTTGGAATGAAATGCATCCTCCTTTCCTCTTGCTCTCTCCTTCTCATGGCCAAATGCTCGTCTGAAGCAGACTAAACATTTCTGAGAATAAGTCGCCCTTGTTTTCCTGCCAAATCAAACGCAACTTCCCGAGCCTCAGGCAACCCCAGAGGTTCCGGCCTGGCCAGTGCTCCCACGCGCAACACTTACCCAAGCGCCAAGAGTTGTGGCCCTTGATTTCCGGCGCCCAAGCCGCTGGATGTAGCCCCACCGAAAGCTGCCGCCATTGAAGATGAAGCCGCTGGTGCAGAAAGGGGTGCAAAGGGGGCATACTGTTGCAAATTTCGGTCGTAAGGCGAATAAAAGCCGTACATGCCCGAGGCGTAGGCGCTCATCGCCATCTTGCTTCTTTTTTGTTGGTCGCCTGTTTTCTCAGTTTCTCTTTAGCTTTTCTATTTCTCGATTGGCCAATTTTCGTTACTCTTCTTATTTCTCTTCTTGCTCGCCTTGCTGCCGCTTATTTGGCGGCCTTAATACTAACTCGTAGCATCAGCTATGCAATCTTTCTTCTCTCTTCCGTCTTTCCTCATCTCAAATGCAGATCTCCATGTTTTACTCGGAGCTCAAACACAACATAAGACACACAGCGTGACAAAGAAGGCGGACACTAGCGAATAGATAATTGAAAGTAGAAGCAAGTTAATCAATTCGTCCAAATGCCTTCCAACGACTGATGCTCAGTATCACTAGACTCTACTTCTCAACTGTCTAAATGTGAACTCACACTGGAGGACAAGAGAGAGAGAGTTCTTCAAGCTTCAGATTGACAAGCGAGCTCGAGAATAAATAAGTGAGTCGCAATCAATGTGAATGAGTCAAGTTGTTTGAGCAGATGTTTGGAAAAGTGGCCATTTGGAGCGGGCCTGTTTTTTCTCGCTCCAATTGAACTTGAGGCCCAACTTTGAACTCTTCCTCTGGGCCCACTTTGTCTCCTGTGCTCCTCCTTCACAATCGCGATCTCTTGTCGAGGAGCAGCGCTTTTTTGGGCCTCACTGCTTCTGGTTGCTCTTCTTGCACTTTCACTAAGCACTGGCGGCCGCTTTTTCCAAGAGGAAGGTTGACTCGTCTTTGTTTTTGCTCTTCCTGGGCGTGTGAACGTTCTTGGGCGCACTTCATGAGAGTGTTTGGACACTTGAGGCTAATGATGCACGAGCCCAAATAATGGCCAACTAGGATTGTGGAGCCTGGGCCTTGTAGTTGGCCTCTGCCTTTGATGTTGAGCAACTGTTTTCTCGGCCACCAACTATGATTGCTCCAGTCGAACAATCGCCAGTGGCCAGTGCTCTCTTGTTGGCCGAGCAAGAGGCAAAGAAAACAAGTCAACGTTGATGTTTGCTCGCCGACTTGGCACACACAGACACACAATAAACACTAAACACTGAACAGCTTAATCATCGGCTCCAATTTCGAGCCACCCGGTGCAGTCTTGATGCTTTATTTTGCGCCTAAGCCTCACCAAGAACTCATCATCGGCCGACCCACTGGACTCAAGCTCTCCAATGGGCACCAATCATTTGCCACCAATTACGCCAGTCCACACACTCAAACAGACAGACAGACAAGCAGGCAGACACTCGAACTGGTGCCACCCAAACTGGAAACTGCTGATGGGCTGAGTGGCGGCCTGCTTGATGGGCAGCCCTTTCTGCTTTTTTCGACTCGGCCGCCCCAAAGGAGCAACTGAGGCCCTCAAAGTGGGACAACCACAACACCCAAACTGCGGCGAGCAATTTTGACGCTCCCACTCAGCTCTTAGCTCTGGGTGTCTCAGTTTGGAGAAGCAGCTGGCGGAAAGTGAACTAGCTCTCCAAGACTCCCATCAGCCCCTATTTGCTCGCTCTTTTCGCCCTTCCTCGTCCCACTTGAACCTGCTCAATCTCGCTTCTCTTTTCGCTCGCCGCCACAAACACTCACTCGGCCCACTAGCTCTCCCTTAGAGCTAATAAAATGTCGCATATCTCCTATGGCCCGATAACCATTGGCGGCGATCTCAACGGCGAACGCGCTGAGCTTTGGGCCGGCAAATGGTCAAAGGTGAATTTGGGAGCTTCTTGCAAAATGCCGCAGTTTAGTTCAGTTCCAGTTCCAGTTAGAGGCACTGGCAAACAGTCGAGAAGAATGCCAACAAGATGGCGCAAGAAAAAGAGGCGACGAATTGAATTTCAAGCATCGGAAAACTGGACGACTTCTTCAGCTCGATCTCCGGCCGTCTGCAACAGTCTCCGTTGGACGAGGCGAGAAGAGAGAAGAGAAGAAGAGAAGAAGAGAAGAAGAGGGTGGCGATTTGGGGGAGCAAGCTTTTGAACTTGTGGGGGCCCAAGTTGTAAAGAGGGCGGGCGTCTTGTGTGTGATGGTGCGCGCGATTGCGCACTCGCTCGCTGCACGCCCTCAGGCCCCCCAGACAGAGCGCAGACAAGGCGCCTCAGTGCGGGCTGGACGCCGGCCCAACAGCGCCAAATGTGGCACCCCTTCCGGAGCTACTCGCCTTTTTTCCCTCACTAGCCGATTGGCTGCAGATTGGCCGGACAGCAAGCGCCACGAGGCAGACCAAGTCCAGCGGCTCAGCTTGGGGCGCCTCAGCTCGAACGGCTCGTGCCTGGCCGGTGTGGGAGGTGCGTGGGCTGCCCATTCCAATTGCAAATTCAAAACCACGCCTCTTCATGCTTGTGCCCGAAATCGATCGGTCTCGGCCAATGAAAACGCAAGGAACTCCCATCGCATGACGAATGTCGCTCACTCTTGCTCCTCCAAGCTCGCCAGAAGCACACTTGGAGCACCGGTCTCTCAGTGGGTTTGGGCAAATGTTGCTGGACTCAATCAATCAAATGGGCCCCGAGCTCATGCTAAGCTGCGGCATGAGGGGGCCCAAAAAAGTGGAAACACGAGAGAATGAGAGAAAAAACATACTCTGCTTGAAGCGGGAGACAGTGTGACGTTGTCTGGCCAGATCAGCGAGCATTGGGCGCCCACTTTTCGCCGAGCCATATCGCGATCTGTCTGAGTGGGGCGACGAAATGGAGATTGAATTAAACATTAGCCAGTGGATGGCGATGATCTTGCATCTGGCTAGCCACAGTGGCTCGGCAGAAATGAGCAGAGAATAGCAATTGGGGAAGAATTCGTGCTGGACATCGGAGGGGAACAGCAGCCAAATTGCACGCGCATCCTAGCCAGATGCACAGACGTGCACTGCCAACTGCTTGGCTGGAGATCGAGATGAAGATGGAGATGGAGATGGAAAGGCGGGAGAGAAGGTGGCTGATACTCACCTGGCGGATGATGTGCCCACTTGGGTGGCCGAGTGAGTGTTGCCGCTCGCTGGGTTTGAGGAGACTTGGGCGCGTCTGCTGGCGGCTGTGCCCAAGCCAATGGCGTGGCTCTGCGGTTGGCCCAGCTTGCCAATGAGCTGGTCCCAAGGTCCGCCCAGTGGTTTGGCCATTCTTGTCCCTTTTCTTGCCCGCTGGTTTCCCTGTTCTCGCTTGGCCTCGTGGGAGCACGCTCGCCACTTGGACGCCTGCCCCTGTCTCTGGCCAGCCAACTAAGACCACCTCTGGTCTCGCTGGCTTCCGGTTTGCCGCAATTGTGCGCTGATTCTCTCCCGGTGGACGCCCCTGTCCGGCTTAGGACAGCGATCCTGTTTGCTTATTCAACACAGTCCGCAGTGGTGTGGCCCCTTTTCCCTTTTTCTTCTCCTCCTTCCTTTTCCTCTTCTCAAGAGGCCAGTGCTAGACTGTGCCAGAGGGGCAGAGGCCACAGGAGAGCTAAGGCACCACTAAGCCAGCGCCACCACCACCGAACAAGTGGAGGAACAGCGACAAAGCACTAGAGACAAATTACGATTATTATTATTATTATTATTACTATTATTATCATTCTCTTTTCCTTGCTTCATTGTCTTCCTGGTCTGGCTTTTCTGGCAGGCCGACCAGTGGGGGAGGCTATTCTGCTTCTTGTCAAAGTGGGCGCCCAAACAGGAGGAGTGCAATAATAAAAATAATAATCTGACAAGTGTCTGCCGAGTGGTGGGTCTAAGTGAGCCATATCTGTGTGTGTTTGCTTGCAGATTTCCATCCAAGTGGAGTGGCTCTTCCACTGAGAGAGGCCAAACGAGGATAGAGGATGGCAATCGGGATCACTTTGGCGCTTGACTGGAACTTGCTCCAACCACTTGCACTTGGGAGTCAGTTTAGGCAAACCAGAGGAAACTGCAAACTGAGGCTGAGGCTGAGCATGAGGAAAATCCCACACCAGCACTAAATCACGCAAAATCTCCCGAGGATCCCCAATTGGATTCGAGGGCAAAGGCTGACCGACTGGCTGGAGCGTCTGTTCAAAAGGGGCTCTAACCTAAACTCAGCCTGAACTGAGGCAGATATGAGGAGGGGCAATCTTTATCCAAGTCTCGAGCTAGTGCTTAGGAGTAACCTAGTCGTCCAGTTGTTCTATGTAGTATATTCAATCTGCTGCTTCTAATGTCCGGAAAAGTTTGTCCAGTTGGTGCTCGACACACGAACACACAAAGCCAAACAAACACACTGACCCACAGACACAGACTCCACTCGAATGGGGCGCCCTCCGGGTGTGGTTTTTCCGCCAATTCTGATGGCTCGTTTGTTTTCGTTGTTCTTTCTCTTCTCTTTCTTTCCTTCTCTTTGTTTTTGCCCCCTTTTCGCCCAAACGAGAAGAATAATGCAAATGAACACTGGCCAATTCGAGTCAAGTCAGCATGTGCGCAAAGTAATGATCACGAAATGTCTCCAGAATTATTTGTCCTCATTTAACCGGAACTTGGACCCTTCCTGTTCGCACTTTCAGGCGCCCCACTCCCTCAAGTTGGCCCCAAGAAAGCCACTCAGAACGTCTCCATTCAAGCGCATCTCAGCCACGCCACTTGTATCTCGCCCACGATAGTGTAGAGGAGGTTCGCCTTTGCTTGGAGAAAGAGCCCAACCGTCTGGCTGAAAGCATTCACATTGCACACTCCGAATTCCAGTTCAAATCCCTTTCCACTTTCACTCCAACTTGCACTCTCGAGCACCTCTTCTTGGACCAAACTCGGCGCTATTCTCTACCACTATCTCTTGGGAGAAACCTTCAACTGATTCTCTTGGATCTTGCTTGTCCCAAATGAGGATGATACGGATTATGTTGCGGCCTCTCTCGTGCAAGTCTTTCGAGAAAGCCTCAGTCTGTCTCTATTAATCGTCCTCTTTATTGTCTTACACCCAATCTCACCTCTCCCGTAGACACTCTCAATGAGCTGGCTAATCTCACCGAGTGGCACTAATCTAAATCCTCTCAGGCCTATCACCATGAACTTGGGGGGATTTTACAGAAAATTGAATTATCGAATAGCTTTCTTCTACCTTGCGGCTCAATCTTATCTCACTTTTCTTCTGTCTAGTTTAGCTTGGCGATGAGAAAAGCCCTGACGAAAGGGCAGAACTGATATATATCTAATAATAAGAGCAGCAGCTGACGAAGGAGGCCAGAAAGAGGTGGCTACCCTTTGGTGCAACACAATAGAAGCTTGTAACCAAATGGTAGGCAGCTTGTTGCACGAGTTATTTGGAGAGGCGACCAAAGAGGCTCTGTCCAATAATACATATTCAGTTAAGAGTCGGGGAACAAAGTTTGCAAAATTTGCACAAAATGGAGCGAAATGTCAACAAGATTTGCTGCCTCAAAGTCATTGTGCTTTTCCCTCTTGCAAGGAGCAAGCTTGGCAAGTTCCCGATGAGAATGGGGCGACGGAAAAGAAGCTTGCCAGGGAGCTTGGGAGACAGAACGAGAGGTGAGAGTGTCATCAATGAGCAGTCGACTTGCATGAGGGCCACGCGCAACTTTCTCTTTTCTGCTCGTCTTTTTCTTGTCATTTTCGATTAGCTTCGAAATGAGTGAGCTAGTGAAAGCCAGCAAAGAGTCGAACTGCCTCTTGCTGCAGACTGGGCGACTGCTGGGGGTCACAAGGAAGGAGCTAAGCAGGCCAAATTCAAGGAACCCGAACGAGAGACTGTCTGTGCCTTCTGCTCCTTCCAAAACTCTTCCTCCCTCTTCAGCCCCCGAAGAGCACGGCCATTTCCTTCCTCAGCTCCAGTCTATTTGGACCTCAATTATGCTGAGCGGAGCCTCATTTTGCCCGCAAACAAAGCACATGGACGCTCTTGATACGCATCCTCAGGGCGCAGCTCCAGCAAAGAGGAACTATTGCAGCTCTTGATGCTGTTCCTGCTCGCCTAGGAGTTAGTTTAATAGTTGGTCTAGTGGATTGTGCGGCCGAATTGTTGGCGGCTGGCCGAGTCTAATCTGTCTGCACGCGAGACACTTGGATAGCGCGATATGAGCTCCACAAGAGGAAAAAAGAGCAACAACAACAAAACGCGCCCCAAAAGACAAATTTAATTCTAATTTGTTTGCCCACAACTTGTCATTGTGCCATTGGAGTGGATGAGACGAGGCAGAATTCCAGCAGCAAAGTGAGCATGCTTTTCGAGTGCTCGGCCCAAATGTTGCCTCTTCCAAATGGGGGCCAAATTTGAGGCCTCGACGCAAAAGAGAAAAATTCTTGCCTTGCTGCGTCTGGGATAGTCTCTGATCGGCCATCACTGGAGGCTAAAAGAAAGAAGGAGTGAAGAGAACTGCTCGAAGAAGGAGGCTTATTGAAGATGCTTCGTGCTCATTCTAGCCGCCTGTTCTCCATGCTTGTGGTCTCCTGAGCACAAGATTGGGCCAAGCCAAGAGATCAAATGGCAAGACGGACCAAGTTAGACACTCTCACAATGGCCGATCGGAATCTGCTTGGTCTGCTGGCCGACAACCAGCGGGCCAAAAGTTGTGTTGGCCCACTGCATTCTCAAGCGACTTCTCCCACAGACTGTCCGTCGGCTGATTCTTGATAGGATGCAATTTGGCTGCAGAATAATTCATACGAGTGTGTTTACTTTGGCCAAAGCAGCCGGCGAGCTGCAAGTGGTTTGCGGTTGACTCTCTCCGGAGTGGCCGAACAATAAGCTCAGGTGGATGGGCCAGACTTTTTCGTCCAATCGTCTTGAACAATGCACTGTCCAGCATCACAGTTTCGGGCTGCAACTTGTTGAAAGTTCAAAAATTGATCCTCCTCGATGTTGTTTCTCCAGCACTTGGCCGCCAATGCCATTGCTTGGCGGCGATCAGATGGCGAGACGGGTAGTTTTGGTGAGAACAAGAGTGGAGGAAATATTATGGAAAGGGATTGAATCTTGTGGAAATTTTCTCCCCTTCCTCCACTCCTCCAGAGCAAGTCTCTGGCAGGAGAGCGTGTTTGGCTTTGGCCGTGCACACTAAGGCTGCCCAGCCGGCCGCCAGAGTGCAAGTGGAAAGCGCAGTGAGCTGAGAGGACCGCAAAAGCCTGCAGGCTAAATGACAGCAATCAGTCAATTTTCATTCGCGAGCAATCCAAAGGCGATTTGGCCAAATGAAAGATGAATTCGATCCTCCACAAGCAACAGGTTGTACAAGTTGGCCAGCCAGAGCAAAGAGTCCAACGTCCATCAGTTTGTGTGTGTGTGTCCAAGAGCAACAACTACAACAATTGGCCGGCGAGCGCAGTTTCCAGTCCGCTCGCCTGTCTCATTGTTGTTCACTTTCGCTCCTCTCCACTGGCTGCCTTCGCTTTCCAACCATTCTACAGCCACATTACTCCGAGATCCCATCAACTAGTGTCAGCGAGAGGCAGTTTCTCCTTCTCGTCGATACTTGAAGTTGCCGCTGAATTCGGCAACAAGCAATCGAGCTGGCCGCCAGTCAATTGTATGCAGTCTTCCAAGTGGCGGACTTGCTCGCTCTCTCGCCGGTCTGGTTAATCGAGTGATTGACGGAAGTTGGCTGCCGTGCTGCAACCATTTGGGCCGGCCGCTGTGGGCAAACTTGGCGGTTGGCCGCTCGCAACTAGCCGCCCCTTTACTCACTACTACTACTAGTAGCTCGCCGCCAGCTCACGCCACTCGAGCTCGGCCAATTCTTCCGCGCCGCTCGATGTCCAGAAACACGTTCGCCATCCAAACGAGCGAGAACAAATTACACCTCCCATTTTGCCGCCACTACAATTTGTATCAGACTCATGCAGAGTCCATTTCCTCTTTGGCCACTTGCTTATTTCCGCCAAGCTCCATTGACAGAGCGGCGCAAAAGTGGCCACCAACTTTCCCCCTCCAGTGCCCTCAAATGATGCACCAGTCTCGCTTTGGTTGGCCGCCGCCGACTGATGCAACTTGCGGGCCGCTCCTTTGCCCCCGAGCCACTCGCTTTGCATTCCTTCTCTCTCGGTGATCTTCCAAAGCTACGGTTTAGCGTAGAGGCCAAAGAGTGTCCGAGCAGAAGGAGGATGCATTTCTCTTCGCAGTGGTCCAGCTTGGCCCACTTGGAAACAGTTGTCCGCGCGCAAAGCTGCAGAGCGAGTTTAGTGGACCATTAGAGAGCGTTAGAAAAACAAAACCGACACTTCGACGAGCCTCAATGATTTCATAACTCACAATATCAACATCAAACAAGTGGCTCTGCCAAAATACAATCAGCATTGAAATTGGCTGCACCATTCAAGTGGGATAACAACCTCAAATTGAACGCACACGCAAACAGTTGGCCCGAACGAGAAGCCGAACGAGAGTTGTATCAGTTGCCTTTTTTCCTCAAACTTTCGTTGTATCAATCTGAGGGCGAAATTGTGTCCTCTTTGTTGCCATTGTCCAGCTGGTTTTGTGGCCAGTGTTTGGCCGTTTCCACAGCATGTTACTTGTGTTCTCGGGCCAATTGTGCTGGAGGAATGGGGCAAAAGTTGGAGACAACTCCAGAGACAAGGAGGAGAAAACGCCCACTCATTTGCAGGCTCGACTCTTTTTCGTGGCAACACACTGTTTCTGGATCAAATTGCGGCCAAAGAAGCGGCCCGCATGACAATCAGCCAGGCCGGCAGACACGCCAACCGTTAGCTCTGGCGGACGTTGATGTGTTTTTTCCCTTTGGGAGAAAATGGACAACCAAAAAGGGTCGCCCCTCAGGCCTGTTTGTCGGTTGCAGTTTTCCCCAATTCTGCCTCCTTTTCGGCCATTGTCAAGGGCCAGTAGCTCACCAACATTAGTTTGCCGCACTCTGTCCGTCTGGCTCGACGTCTGTCTAGTCTAGCCGCTTGTTTGGTCTCCTCTCCTTAGGGCTGAATTGGTGGCTCCACTGCGGCCACCAATTCAGCTTTGGATTTGGCTTGCTTGCAATCCTGCTGAATGAGCCGCTCGACTGGCTGATGCCAATGAACTGCAAATGAACACACTGCTGCAAGCGACCGATCGTTTGGGAGTAACTGAGACTGGCTTGCGGGCGGAGTGCACTTTTTGTCGAGACAACTTGCGCTCACTTGGCGCACAGCAACAGGTCGTCTGCGCCTGAGGGATTGCTTGTCCTGCTAGTGAGTGAGAGTGTGTCTGATTGTTAGTGTGCGCCTGTCTGTGTGCCTGATTGATTGATTGCAGCCCAGAAGCAGTTTCAGGCGACCAGTTTGTGTGATTTGTGGCCACCATTTCTCCCTCGCTCGTTTCTGCTCAAAAACCACAGACTAAGACTAATTGGCAGCCAGACGATAATGTGGGCCGCCCTCGAGGAGCAGCATGGGCAAGTTGAGCCGCCCAATGCTCGTCTCTGGCCAAGAACACTCTCACCTCTGCTTTTCTCTCCTTTTCACTCTTCTGCTGGCCAGTCTCAATAATTCAACTGTCTGTTCGGCAAGCTGAAGCAGCTCGAAGCAAAGAACAAAAGCAGAAGAACTTCAGACAAACCAATGAGGCTTTCTCCTTTTAGAATGGGCCACCTTTGCTTGGTGGTCATCGTGATAATGTAAATATGATAATGTTGCTCATGGTGATTGTAATGGAAACAGTCAAAGAGGGCGATAATCATAAACATTGGAGGAGGATGGAAATTGTGCACCTTCTTGGGCAGAAGCATGGCCCTCGAACAGTTTGAGGTGTTAGAAGCTGATTCATGGCTAGTGCTTAGGTCAGGCGACTTGGTGTTTCTTGGTCCAGGTTGCTGATGAGTCAATCATCAGCATGAAGTGGCGGCTTCGTGTGAAGGATTCGTGTGCGCCGCATCAGCTGCCAAATGAGCAAACTTCTTCTCGCTCGGAAGCGGCAAACAAATCTGCAAGAAGATTGCGTGCACTTGTCTGCCCCCCTTTTTTCTCTCGCTCCTGTTCCTCAGTTCTGCCAAACAAACAACCAGCAATGTTGCACGAAATCCAATAATGAAACCGATCTTTCTCGACTTCTCCTCAGCTTTTCGAAGCAAAAACTGGGAACGCGCACTGACCGTTGCTCATTGCGGCCAATGGTCGTTTCCCATTCCATTTCCGAGGCGCCAAGACTGCCATTTGCGTCCAGTGTGTTCATGATGGAGAAGCCAAATGGAAGGCTCCTTTTCGGGCCATCTTCAAGCGAAGACGAGGGGGCAGAAATGAGAGAGAGAGAGAGTGGCAATAGTTTGCTGCTTGCTGGCCCAAGTCTCTCTGGAGGTTGTTGCTCAGCTTTTGCTTGTGGTTGTGGAGATGAATATTTAGAGGAGGACTGCGAGTCATTGGCAGCTCGTTTGGCAGGAACAAATCCGACAAAAGAGTGTTGCTTCCTTTTCGTCTGTCTGTCTTCCAGCAGCATCCAGTCGGCCGCCATCCAATTGGGTCCGCTCGGAACTTTGCTTGCTCTTTGCCAGTTCGAAGTTTGCAAAAGATAACGACAAACTAACGGCACTAAGAAGCGAAAACTAGTCGTTCAACTTTGGCGCGTCCGACGCAGAGCTGAACTGGGCGACTCTCGAGCCAGCCAGTCGGTTAAACTGACAAACAGACAGACAGACAAACAGACAGAAACAAGTCTCTTTCTCTTGCCGCAAAGACTGCACGAATCGAGGAGATAAAAAGCCTAAGGAGCAATGGTTGAAATTCGACTCAACACCAGTGAGCACGCGCCCCGCGAGCCAAATTAGACAGTCAAACTAGTCGAGAGTGAACGACGAAAAGGGAAGAAGAGTGGCGAGCAAATTGAATTGGCGCCACACTCGAATTTTGAACGCCTTTCACTGTGTCTTGTCTTGGCGCGACTGCATGTCTCTGGCTTCTGGAGCTTTTTGGCCATTTGTCTGATGCATTGCAATGGATCCACAAGTGGCCAGAGTGTTCAGGTTTGTCTGAGTGAAATGCGCTGTCCAGATGATTTGTTGCGCGCGCACTCTCACTCTTTGCAGTCTCTCTCAACTCTTTGCCTGACTTGCTGGCTAGCTAGCTCTCAGTTGCTCTCAGTTGCTCCCAGTTGCCTCCTTCACTCACTGGCTTACTCGCCAGGCTAGCCAGCAGCCTTGCCAACTGGCCGGCCACTGAGTTTGCTGCAAACTGCTGCCATTGGCTGACAAAGCACCACTGTTCATTACCGCCGCAGACGAACCACAACAACAAGTTGCCACTGCTTCAAGCTCTTTGACTGGCCATCAGCTAGCGTCCAAACAGAGATGAGAGCAAGCCAGAGGGAACAAGATCAGGAAGAGACTCAATTTGTTTCGATACTAAGCTAGTTTGTCCCCGTAAATTGAGGGCCGAAGCAAAGGAAACCAGAGAAACAGTATCGCAAGTCAGTGATTTTGCTGGAAAATTTCTCCAAAAAGGAAACCAGAGGCCACACCAATCGAAGACTATGGACTGTGAGCACTCAATGTGGGACAGATGGTGTTTGATGAGGGGAGATGCGCGTGATGATCGCAAATTCTGGTCATAGTCTGAAGCTGAGAAACAAATTTGATGATTGCCCAACAAATTCAGTGGATTTGGGAATAATAAGAAGTTTCGTGAAGTTCGCAAAGTGGAAGCAATCTGAAACTAGGAAAAAAACGAGCCATTGATGAAAGTGAGAGGAAAGAGTTGAAGTGAGGCAATCTCATTGATATCAGGCAGCGTGTGGCTTGCTCAAGCAGATTTGATTGCACTAATTAAGTCATTTCTCCCCAAATATTAGCCCGTTACTGCAGTCTTAGAGAGCTAAGCTGAGGCATAGTTTGAAGAAGCGGCAGCAGAAGAAGAGTTGGGCAAACGGGAGTCGAATGAAGCAACATCGACCGTTGCAAGCAAATTGGCGGCGTGCTAAGAAACGACAAGATGGCTGCAACTGCAACAACAAGTGCCGCCAGCTCGACGAAACAATCAAGACGTCTTAGCGCAACTCTCGAGCTCGATTTGACTAAATTTTTCTTCTACCAACAACGCAAACAATCCAGACAGCAAGTTCAAGAGCACCTGCTTCTGCTCAGCCAACTGGAGGCAGCGAAGAGCAATTGTGACAATATGACGACTGATAGTAATAGTATTAGTGATAATAGTTTTCCATCATCGAAAGGTGGCCGGATTGTTTCGGCACAATCGATGAAGACAGCAGCAGTTAGGCGAGCGCCACTTGTCGAGCTTGTAAATGTATCTGATTGTTCCATTGGCAAGGCGGTGAGATTTAGGCAACAGAGTTCACACAAGCAGATGCCACTCCTTTGTGCTTCATATGAGCAGTCTGGCTCGGTGCAAATCTGTTGCTCGTCTACTGGTTCGGTTTCAAACTCTTCAGCGCCAAGCCAGAGTCCAAACTCAGTCTCGAGTGTGAGTTCCGTGGCCAAAGGTGTGCTACTTGTGGGAGGCGGAAAAAAGGACGAGCTAGACAAGAGGGGAAACTGTTACGCTTGTCTAGAGGCAGACACTGAGAAGAGGTTGGAGCTGCCAGAGAGAAGCTCTCCATCTTCAGCCAGCAGTCTGGCGCAAGAGGCGCGGACGCAAAAGGGCGCAACCAGCACAACAACAACAACAACAACAAAAAGAGCAACAGAAACAACGATTGGAATTAGAATACTTCGAAGAGCTTCTGGCGAACCTAAGGGTGCCTGTGAGTTGGCAACCTTGCCAAGAGACAGTCTAGAGAAAAACGATGACGACGCCGAACAACCTCTCAGTGGTGGAGCTTTCTTCCCGCCGGATTGCTTTACCAACCGCAACGTGGGTGATAATGATGAGCTTGGCAGCCAGGTCACAAGTTGCGTAAACGAATCGAAGGCAACAGAGGAAACCGAGGCCGCTTGGAGAGATGAGCCCAAGTCGTTAGTTAGCTTGAGAGATGTCGCTGGTTGGGCGGCAACTTCGACTGGGACGAGCCAAGTTGCGGGCAATTATGAAAGAGTCTCGCCTTGCTCATCGGCCAGAAGAGCTGCAGGAGTTGAAGAAGCTAAGGTTGAGGCTGAAACTGAAGCTGAAACTGAGCCGAAGTTCGAGGATCGAAAGATTGGTCTTGCGAATTTTGGGCAACATCATTTGGCAGCTTCTGAGGCTTGTGAATGGCGTTCTTGTTTCGAGCAGAGCAGAGAAGAAGCGCCGCTCCAAAGTGACGACAACAAGCCGATCGCAGATTACCGCTGGCTTGTTGGATCATCCACCGAGTCGACCGCAAAGCTAAAAACATCAACATCAACAGGTTCAGGGCTGGCTGCTGGCGGTTTTGCAAGCGGCCAACCAGCTCCTCATTGTAACAGTCGCCTTTCAAGTTTGTCACTGATCTCAGAGAAGCACAGCCCAGAGCAGCAGGAGAGAGCTCAATCCAAGACAACTGGCGAGGGTGGGCAAGAGTTTATAAGCGACCACCCAGCGAGGCGCCATTCAAATGATAGGGGTCCACTAGTAGTGAGGCACAGTAGCGAGAAGATCTCAGCAGAGTTGAGAGAAAGTGTTAGTTCAAGAAGAGAAGGACAACAACACGCATGCTCCACCGAAGCAAATAGTTATAGTAATATCGGGAATAATAACTCTAGTGATAGTGTTTTGCACGATAGTTTTGGGCGAGAGTTTAGTAATAGTAATTTTAGCAGTGGGCCAGACACTTGCCCTGTGAGACACACAACAAAACGGCCCCTTTGCACAAAAGAGAGACAGGGCTCAATCATTGCGCATCAGAGAAGTCCAACTGGCCTGAGCGACAGTAGCAACAAGTTGAGCATCGAGGAACAACTCAGACGATTGCTTTATTTGGATCAGCCGGCAGGAACAAAGTGCAAAGACCACTCCTCACAGGTGAACACTTACGAGCTGAAACCAGAAGCCTTCGTGGAGGAAACAACACCAACAGGACTGCGAGCGGGCTTGGCAAACAGAGATCGTTTTGAGATGAAAAAGAGCTCGCAGTTCGGAAATAATTTGGAGACCAAATTGGGCTCCGGACGAGACAACGACTATTACCAGTCCTCAAACAGTCACGGCCAATCGGCGAGCCACAACCAACAATCGTCCAAATACCACAATCACTCCTCATTGTCGCCGGACGATCGGATGATGATCTTCATGATGGCCAGCAGGCGAGCGGCCACAAACAGCTCTTTGGAGAAGAATGCTCGAATATTGAAGTGGCTCCATAACTGCAGGGACGCCAAATGAACTGCGAGATGATCAACATGCAGGTCCCAGTCAATTGAAGCTCGATTCAATTGGCCAGAGACTTAGGTAGTGTGACAAATATCAATATCGGCAGATTGCATCTGATATAATATATTTTCTTCACCGTAGGACCAATTGTTTTCTCTCAATAAATTTACATCAGGAACAACAATCCCCGTTCTTCTGATTCTCTCCAATTCGAAGTTAACATTAGTCATACTTGAATGAATAGTTTGGCAATTAGCGAGACAATTCCAACACAAGACTCATCTCGTGGTCTGCCCTCTTACAAGCAGCGAAGATTCTTCTTATCCATTTGCATTCACGGTCCTCAAGCAGGTGTCTGCTTGGGGAAGTGCCACTAGCTCAAGTGTCTGGGTATCAGACCCGAGCAGAGTCGAGTCGATTCTCGGCCAATCCGATAGATCTTGCCGATAATAATCGAAGATTTTCGTTCTAGGTATCAGCTGATTGGTATGATGCAGTGTCATATGAAGCTTTTGACTCAAATTGGGAAATAGGGCAAGTGCATTTGGCGCCTCTTTTCGACTGGCGAGCAAGAAGAGTCTGGCTAGCTTGGCAAACGAGAAGCAAAGGCGTACTAGCTTAGTGAAATTTCCCATTCAAACTTGTCACAGACAGGGACAGGCAGGCAGACAGACGGACATGTACAGACAGACAGACAAAGGAGAGCAGCTGACGCTTGAAGCACTACATACGGACAGAGATGACGACAGACTTGGAAGAATCTGAACTTGGATTTCAAAGTTACGCAAGCTCGCGGCAGCTTGTAAAAAGTTAACTCGACTTATTCCAGCATTGCCTGCTTGGTGTCTCTGCGCTGTGAGAGACACGCGTGTTTGTTTCCACACGAATTGCGGCGCAAATCACTGTTATGAATCGACTTCTCACGCCTCCATCATATTTGGTCTGGAAACACTATTTACGCTTATGAAGAGATGGCTGACAATACCATCATCTGGGAATGTCAACACAATTCATCCAATCAAGCTCCTACTGATAGACTAGCTGTTCCATCGCATACTATTCTTAATCATATTTACTGACCAGAATATCTCTGATTTTACTCGGCAATTCCTGACCTGTGTTAGTGCAAGACCATAAGTCCGCTTAGCTAGCCGTCACCCTAACACCTTCTAGGACCTAATTCTCTACGCAAAAACGAACATCTGGAGCAATTTCACATGATAAACCATATACTATCTCAAACATCAATCACTAGTTCTTAGAGTCCACAAATCATCAGTCATCCTTATAATCCGTTCATTCAGCAACAAAAATGGACAACACAAATGCAACAAATACTACAAAAAGTCTAACAAATGTGATATTATATTTTGCTTTTCCCATACTCATATTGATATATTCAATCTATCGTTTCAGGCTTCATCAACATTCCTCACACATTTATGTGTCGCGACGGACCAATTCATCAAGTCGATCTTCAGACGGAGGCTCAATACCTGACGTCAAAGAAAGAATGCGATTGTTCAACGAGAGAAAGGCGGCACTCATAGCAAAGGCCAGAGAAACATACTTAAAAAAACATCCGGACGCAAGAAGTATAAACGAATGATTCCTAGGAAGGTAAAAAGAAATTTTTAGTCAATAGATACAACTTCCCTATCAGCTTGAAAGTGTTAGCGCCCTCTTTTGCCTCTCGCCCGCTTTCCGACCTGACTCGGGGCGGAAGAACCTCCTTTTCGAAATTTTGAACCTTGCGATCCAGCTCTAGGTGACTTTCCCCCAGGTGATTTGCCTTTGGTCTGTCGTTTACCAGCTTTGAATTGAGACCCATTAGTCTGCCTCCTGTTTGGTGTCTTCACGCCCGCTTTCCTTTCTGCTTTCTTCATTGTTTTGATCCTAAGTATCGCCTCGCGTTTCTCTTTGATGTTGCGAGCTTTCATGATCTCCTCTGGGTTTTTAAGCTCACGACGGGCTCTCTTAGCTGGCTTCAGTTTAGATTTTAGTTTCTCGAGGCTAGCAGCCGACTTACTACCAGATTTATTAGACTGACCTTTGCCTCTGAATCTCCCCTTCTTGCCACCTGTCGAGACAGCACCGTCATCGTCCTCCTCGCCATCGCTAACACGCTGATCAACTTTGGATTGACTCTTCCACTTCTCGTACAAACCGCTCGAATATGACGCCGAGATATAGGCCCCACTTTCTGTCCGTATCTTTTTGGTCTTCTTTTCATCTTCAAGTGATGTTACATACTTTTTCTTCTTTCTATCCCACATCATCCCATGTCGTTGCCTTTTGAGCTCATCTTCATTGTCTGCAACCAAGTCTAAAGTTGCACGCGAGAGCTCGTTATTGAACGTGCCTCCTCCACTTACTTCAAGACCTTTCTCCTTGACATAATCGTCGGGTTGGTATTTTATGTAGAATTTGCTATCGACGAAGCCTTCTTTAAGAGATTCGTTTTTATGTGGTGCCTCAACAGTGTTCTCTCCTTCTGCCGATTCCTCTTGACCGTCATTCTCACCCTGAAGGAGTCGTTTCTTAGCAATTTTGTCGTGAAATTGTCGCTTTTTTAGCATCACACCATAAGCCTCCAGGCGATGATTTCCCTTTATGTGACCAACTTCGAATATAGTAGACTGAGGTTTGTATGACTTTATTCGATCAAGCATTTTGACCTGGTTTTCAAACTGAGCGGGCGCGGGTTGATCAGATCCTCCCTGAAAAGAGACTAATCTGAAGATTGGATGGACACCCATAACTCTCTTATGGATATCCTTGGCCACCTTCACTGAATTAGTTTGGGGTGGCTCCCGTGTTTTCAAATAAGGTTTCATTGCATTTTCACAAACTCTAACCATGGCTAGAAGTTCCTCATTATGTTCATGCCATTTCTTTAGAATTTCGTTCTCATCATCGAGTACCTCTTGCGGCACAGAGCCAAGGATCTTATCCGGCAACTCACTAAGATTGGCGATTTTTGCTGTAGACGTCTCTGGTAAGTCTGATGACAACGTTATGGGCTGGTCAAGGAACATGTGTAACGCGTGTAGATATGGAGTTTCGTCATGAGATACAAGTGAGATGGCACAGCCGAATCGACCAGCTCTGGCAACACGACCAACTCTATGGACGAACAACTTGGGCTTGGATGGAAAGTTGAAATTTATCACGATGTCCAACAGGGGTATATCAATACCACGGGCGGCAATATCTGTCACGAGCATAATGCAACACTGTTTCTTAACGAACCGATCCACGTTGATCCTTCTCGCCTCTGGGTCCATGCTACTGTACACCCAACAACAAGATAATCTGGAATTGTCCAATAGCATCTTGCAATACTCTATGTGATGTCTAGTGGGCATGAAAACGACAGTCATGTGATCCTTGTCGACGAAGTTCTTGAGTAGGTGTAGAAGAACAGCAAATTTGTCTTGCTGACTGCAGTGAAGACTTACCGACTTGAGGGTTTCACTGAGATTTGCCTCCACATCTAGTCTGATGAAGATCGGATCTTTGAGGCCAGCTTTGGCAAATTCGGCCAACCTTTGGGGCATTGTTGCGGAGAAAAGTAAGGTCTGCTTCGTGTCATTGAGCCTGGAACAAATCTCGTTGACTTGCTCCATTTCCTTGAATCCGGGTTCGAATAGACGATCGGCTTCATCGAAAACGACTATCTCGATTGAATCTAACTTTTGCTTCATCTCAACTAAGACATGAGCTAGACGGCCAGGAGTTGCGATCAGGATATCTGGACGGCTTGTGACTGTTTCGAAGTCTTGACCGATGGACTCGCCTCCAATGACCAGTTTCGAAACTAAGTCTGTGTATTTGGTAAATTCCCTAACAAATTTCAACGTTTGTATGGCAAGTTCACGAGTAGGAGATAGAATCAAGGCTCTAATTTCCGCCTTGGGGTGCCTGATTTTGAGTTTATGGATGAGAGGTAGTAGGAAGGCGGCGGACTTTCCACTACCAGTTCTCGCCATTGCCACAACATCCCGGCCATCCATAATCGGTGGTATGCATTTTCTTTGAATTGGTGTGGGTATCTTGTAACCCTTCCTCAAGACTGCTTTCAATACGGGACGATTGAGTCCCATCCATGTTTTCTCCATTGCCGGTTTGGCCTATCGAGAGGCAGATTGCAACCAATATTGAATATATAGGAGATATCGGGGTTGTTACGTCAAATCCGAGTACTCAATTTAAATTAAATCTGGAATAATAATGATTATGGCAGAAGAGCCATAGAAAGTCGACAACGAGAACATTACTCTTTTCTTGGTTTGATTCAAGACAGAGGGCATGACAAAGAACACGTGCTTCTGTGGACACTCTGAGCAGGATAATTTAAGCTGCAGGATATGAATTACTGCGCAAGTTCCTGCGGCTAAGTCAGAAGTTGGGCCACGCAAGAAACGCACATCATTTAGCGACGCTAAGGCTTCATTTGCAGTTCACAAACTGGACAGTAATCCTCTTCGTCTCTAACGGGAAGGAAATTGTCAAGAGAGAAGACAGGAGATGAGAGATCTCCATGATTGTTACTATTTGTCAGTTCGAGAGTTGAATCACAGTTGTCTGACGAACTCGGCTGGCTAACTTACGGCAGATTAGCGGGCCTGACTCCATCTGTGGCAAGCTCTCATTTTGCTGCTGGGAACTTATCTCTCTGGCCGGGAAGAAGAAACCATATCTGAGTATATCTGAGATATCGACTTTCGCATCCAAAAGGCTTTCTCTGGGACGTGTTTCATTATCACCAGCCAATTATATGGACACACAACTCGACGCTAGATCCATCCTCTAGCAGGTGCTTAGGTCAGTGCAACTCGCAAGGGCGAGATTCGAATCAGAGGTGGAGCATCTCGTGAGAGCATTTTCATCAGCGGCTGGAAAGAGAGTGATCGAAAAGATGCAAACATTTGTCTTAAGCAGGCGCGAAGACGAGCGAGAAAGCGGGCTAAGATTTCGACTAAGTTTTAGATTTTAATAAGTTGGACGAGAAAAATGGACGGTCCATGGTTGGAGGTCGATTCCGGGTTTAGATTAGAGGGCGGGCTCCCATTGATAGCGCGGCACAGTCTGGTGATGATGGTTGTCATCGAGCGGTCTATTGTGGTCGAAATCGAAATTCCAGCGCATTCTATCATTTTGGCGATATGTCTCCAGGTGATATCTGGCGAATTTTGTGTTGTAAGTTGCCCGATCTTCTTTGCTATTGCACTGGCTACTGCTGCTACCATTACTGCATTCGGCATCGAAGTCGAATGGGGATGACCGGCCGCCAACGCCAGCCTGTGACCAGCTAGAGATGCTCGAGGCTTGGCTGGAAGAGATGAGAGGCGAGCGAAGTGCTGGAGAGATTGGCGGCGTTTGGTCGTCGTCCATAAACTGGTCCTGGTCAGACATGAGACCTGAGGATGAGGAGGAGGATGAGGCAGTGGATGAGGAGGAGGAGCTTGATGAGGCTGAGCTTGAGGTTGAACTTGAAGAGAGTGAAGCCAGAAGAGGCAATTTGGGTCTTCCGAGGCGACCTCCCGAGCGAGATTGATGACTGCCTAGACCGGCCAGCGGATTGGCACCACTGTCATCATCTTCATTGTGATAAGATTGAAATTTGGATGTATATTTCATTGTGATAATCTGTTACAAGTTCTTCCTAGAAAATGAGGGGCCCTAAAAGTGGTTGTGTTCCAATGGACTGATTGGAGCTTGGCAATTGTGAGCTTGCTATGTGTTGGATAGTTGTTTATTCTAGTATTGCTTGCATAATACTTGTGTCAGTGATGTTGGTCTCTTGGGTGCTTGGCTGCAATTGAGGAGCGGCCTAGGCGGACAGGGCTACTTAAAGCTCCTGTTTGGGTGTTGTTTGTTGTCTAGGGAGAATTGGAGTGAGAGGCAAGAAGTGGTGGTTGGTGTTTGGAGAAAGGCAGAGAGCCAGAGAGACAGAGGCAGAGAGGAGCAATGGGAGGCAATGCGCGGGCCTCGAGCGAATAGAAAAAGTTCGCCCGAATCGAAGGGAGTCCTGCGCGCGCAAAGCAAATGCACGAGCAAAGTGGGCGAACGAGTGGGGCAAACGTGGAGAAAGCGCGCGGCCTGCAGTCTGTCTGTCTGTGCGTGTAAGCAGGCAGGCCCATGAGCTTTACGAGCAGTGATTTTATCCTGCGGGCAACAATAATAACAACAACACTCGCGTGGCCTTCAAAATGCGTGCCAAAACGACAACAACACATAGGCAACAAAAATACAGAGGCCTTAATGCTGAAGTGAAGTGGAAAGGAGCAGACCGAGTGGGAAACATAAACAAGTAGTGGGGGCAGGAGAGGGAGGATAATGCAGAGGAGAGAGAGAGCCAGAGGGAAGAAAAGGAGGAGGAGGAGGAGCAACAGAGAGACATTGGTTTGAGGATGGAGATTGGCCGCTGTTTCTCTCCTGGACGAGAAGGAGCGCCAAAGTTTGCCGGGCCAGCGTGTTCACTTTCGTTTGCGCGCCAGTTGCCTCTTGTGTTGTATTCCTCTGGTTGTTCAGCTCTGGCTCCTGGCCGGCCTCACTCTTCTCTTCCTCACAGTTCAGCTCCTTTCACTCAGCTCGCTTCTTTTAGGCTCAGCTCAGTTCTATTTGGAGACTGTGTTGCCAGCCGCAGACTAGGACTAGCACGAGCAGAGTGGCCTTCTGCTGAGGCCTTTGCGAGAAGCCACAGAGGCCACGTGATGGTCGCCCCTCGACAAGACCTTGCGGGCGAGCCTCCTCCTCACGAGTCTGGCCAGAAGGGAGCCACTTGCTCTGGAAGAAGCGGCCAAAGAGAGTGAGAATAATGATGGTCGATTATGGTTGTGGTCGAGAGAGAGTGTCTGGGGTGCGAAAAGTTGATAGAAAGGCAAAGAGAGAGAGAGAGTCCCAGGCGAGCAGAATGATAATCGTGTTGATTGTGGGCCCGAGCGGCCAGTGTGCATTGGGCGCCGTTGATTTTGTCCAGGCCGGCTTGTGGTCTGGGCAGAGTTTAACTGGAGTGACGAGAGGCAGTGAAAGATGAAGAAGAATAAGAGCAGTGGCTACTTTGAGGGAGAGACAAGAGAGGAAAGTGAAGAGAAGAGAAAAGAAGAGGAAAAGAGACAAGCCCGAGCATTGGAGGGCGCCAGTTTGCACGTAAATTGAGTGGGCCCCAAAGGAAAAAGTGAGCGGCCAAAAGTTGTTGGTTCGTTTGTTCGTGTGGCTTGCTGTTTGCTGTGTTTGAGTCCGTTGTTCGAGTTGGACGCGCGCGCGGCACACGGCGCAACTTATTAGACGGCTGCTTGCGGTGTATGCACTCTTCTCTGCACTATGCACTCACTGCACTATGCACTCTCTGCACTCTTCTCTGTTCTCTGTTCTCTGTGCTTTCTCTGCGTGTGCTCAGCGAATCTTCACTCTCTGCTCTGCTCTGCTCTGATAGACTTGCGGAGGCATAGGAGCGGCCTGCTGGCTGAGAGCAGAGAGCAGAGAGCAAAGAAGAAGCAAGAAATGGTCCTTCTTCTGAGGCTGGTGGGCAGACAAACAGGAGGAGACGAAATCTAATCCCCGCACAATGAGACAAGAGCAAGTTGATTGTTGTTCTGCCTCTTCTTCTTCTTCTGCTTCTTTCGCGTGGCTTCTCCTCTTTGGAACTGCTGTTGTTTTAGCAGCCCCAAAGTGGACAGGCAGCTGAGAGGCGAGCAAACTAATTTTTAATTTCTCCCGCTTCTTCTTCTTCTTCTTCTTCTTCTTCTTCTGCAAATGGGGGCGGCCAACACGCACTCAGTCCTCAACCAACAGAGACAAGAAGGCCCAGACCAACAGAAGGCCAACCCAATTCATCCAGTTCATCACCCAAAAAGCCAAGGGACACAATTATTGGCCCTTCTGCGCGCCCAGTCCTCTCCTGCTTGTCGCCCCTCGCTCGTCTTGGCTCGTCTGGGCCCGGCAAGCAAAGAGAGCAGGCCACTTGGAGGCTGACCAGTAGCCACTTGGCGCGAGTCCAACATCCGCCCCCTTCGATTGGCAAAGAAGTGGCCCCTCAAAGGCAGAGAAGAAGAAGAAGAAGAAGAAGAAGAAGAAGAAGAAGGAGAAGGAGAAGGAGAAGACCAAAGGGAGAAGAAGACGAAAAAGGAGATCCCGCGCAGAAAGTGTGCCCCACAGGCCGAGTTGTGGACTGTGTCTTCTGGCTCCACTTGGGCCACTTGTGCTTCCAAAGTCGAGTGGTTCTCCAGAACATGTGCAGCAACCTGTATGCTTGGGCGACACTCTCACTTGGCTGCTTGTTGAGCGCGCGTCTTCACTGTGCATCGAGTGTGCTTCCACTCTGCGTTCAGTGTGCCCTAAGTGTTCGCTGAATCTGCGTGCGAGTGTGAGTAAAAGTGTCAGTGTTCGCTCACTTCGTCCACTGGTTTCTCTTGGCGGCCCACAGACAAGCAACAGTCGACTCACAAGCGGCCATGATAATAACGCGCCAGGTGTGTGCCAGCGTGTTGGGCGCCAAAAAAGTGACAGAAACAGAGAGAGAGAGAGAGTTCTCTGTTCGTGCTTCAGTCGAGGGCAGACTATTGGTGGAAGCAGAAGCAGAAGCAGAAGCAGCAGAAACAGTCTAGCAGAGTGGGCCCAGTCAAGACGGACCAAGTGGGCGCCCAGAGGAGCACGAGCGACCCTTGTTGATGCAGCTGAGGGGCGCCCAATGGAACAGTTGCGGACAGTCTTCACTGACACTGAGCAGACTGACTGGTTGGCCTGATTGGGCCTGGGCAGAGTGAGCTTCTGGGAAAAAAGTGCACTGGACGTTCGATAAGTGAGTGCTGCCCACTGTCTCAGACTGTCTCTAGTTCTACTTCTTCTTCTTCCTCTTCTTCTCTCTACAGACAATGCTTCGAACGGGGAAACAAACGAGCACTCTTTCCTCCCGCGAAACAAGCGACACTTTCTGTTCGTCTGTCCAATATTGGACCAGAGGAGGTTTGTTGCCCGCCCGAAGCAATAATAATGGCACCACAATTGTCCATTTGGCCTCTGCTGCTCATTCGCAGGCTCAGTTTGAGTGCGCGGGCACGCAAAAGTTGAGCTTTCGAGAGAGAGAGAGACAGACTCTGCTTGCTTATCCACTCCTTAGGGCCCCAGTCTCCTGTGCTCCTCTTTTCTGGCTGGACTGGGACCGCCCCTTCTGCTCGCCTCTGGGTGCTGCTCACTGTCTGCGGCCGCTCGTTGCTTTGCGCCCCATTTGGTCGGGCAGCAGTGGCGCCCAAAACACACACAAGCAGTGGACAGTGGACAGTGGAAAGAGTGGACAGAGTAGAAAAAGTGGAAAGAGTGGACACAGGGCGGGTGCACAGGCGCAAAAGTGTCGCTTGAAAAGTGTGCCTGCGCAGAGCCAGTTGATGGGCGCCCAAATAACAGTGCGCAGTGCTGCCAGTCTTCGTTCTCTGCTGCTAGTCTGCCTTTTGCGTTCTGCCTTCTGCCTTCTGTGCTCCTAGTCTGCCTTCAGTGTTCAGTGTGCAGTGTGCAGGATTCGCTGGCTTCAGCAGCAGTGTTCAGTGTGGGCCCACTTGCAGCAGCCTTAAGCCCAGCCAGAAGAGAGCAGTAAGCAGTAAGCAACAGTCTGCAGTCTGCAGTCAGCCAGCAGATAGCAGATAGCAGATAGCGAACTAGCGAAGAAGCAAAGAAACAGAAGAGAGACGAACACTGAGGGCGCGCACTCAAATCGCGTATTCAAATTTGCTCTGCCTCACCAAACAATGATGATGATTGGCCGCCCAAACAACCAACCAGAACTGGCTTCTTCTTCTACTTCTACTTCTCCCAATCTTCTTCTTCTTCTTCTCCTGGAAACCAGAGCGGGCGCCAAATTAATGACTCGTCTCTTGACTTTTATCGCTCGCTGCTCATCAAATTGGCGCAAGCTTGCGGTTCTGCTGGGCCCAAAGTTGTGCGCCTATGGACTGGCTATGGACTGGCTGTCCACTTTTGCCGCCGGCCAATGCTCCAAATTGGCCAACGAGAGTAGTTCGCCACTAGCCAAGTGAAGGCTGCCATTGGAGAAGAAGTAACTCGTCAGCGCCCACAATAGACCTTAGGAGTGGCGCCCATTTGGGAGATTTGGGCGCCCACCAAGTTGGAGTGCCCGCACAAATTGGCCACCGAAAAAGGGAGACAGAAATGGAAATTGGAAATGAAAATCGAGCTCTAAATGGAAATCGAAATAGAAATCGAAATCGAAATGGAAATAGAAATTGAGGAGAGAAAATGGGAGGCAAATGTGCAGCTTTTTCAGAGGCAGACTTGTTGCAAGTTGAGGTGATTTGTGCGAACTTGCGATCTGCTGAATTCAGCTGGAAATCGAACGCAAATCAGGGCGCACAACTGGGGCCAATGGACAACTGGGTGCAACTGTTTGTTTGCGCCTCTAAAGCTCAGCACAGACAGTCTCTGGCCAACTCAGCCAACTCAGCCCGGCCAACTGCTCGCCTATATTTCTCTCCCAGTTGTTCATCTAACAGAAAGGCAAACAAGAGGCGACCAGAGCCACTGTTTGGGCGCACCTTGGCCAGTGGTTTGCCTTCTGGAACACTGGCCAGACCTAAGGGTCACACAGAAGAGGCACACAATTCTCACTCTCTTTCTCCACTGCAGCTCCAATTCGGTGGGCCCAATCTCGGCCACTTCTCACACGCTCCTCTGCACCAGTGGTTCCTTTTTTATTTCCATCTCTAGTTTTATTTCTCGCCCTCTTATAGAGTGCTCGCTTGGGGCGCCCCATTTGCGCATTGTGTTTATGCTCCTCAACTGGTCGCCTTTGCGGGCTCGGGCGCACCAATCCCGACCTTTGCACAGGGGCGGGGAGTGCGGGCAGTCTGGATTGGTGCGCCCGCAAAAGGTTGAGTCGGCCCCTCTCAGTTGAGGAGGCGGCGCGCTGAGATCAGGTGGCTTAGAGCAGCTCCAGATTGCGGCAAATCAGGCTGGGCGTGGCCTGCCAGCTGGTGGGCGTGTGAGGGAGGAGAGTCCGCCCGTTTGGAGCGGCCATTTTTGCATGAGGGAACGTTGTAAATGTGGTCGCAGACTTGCAACTGTTCGTTGAAGGCAGTGCCTGGGCCGCAATCGAATGTGAAGCGTTGCGCAAAAGGAGTTCCCACTGCAACGCACCTGACGAACTTGCGACAGTTGTGCGGGTCGGCGAACATGCCGTCGCGCGTGCAGCTGAAAGGGCCACTGGGGGGCTTGGGCGAACTGTTCGCTGCGGGCAACGGTCGTCTGGTGCTCGTCTGGGCTGAGGGTTGCGGCTGCGTTGGTTTGGGTTTTGGCCTTTGACTGGGAGCAGGAGTGGGACCAGGACCGGGATTTGGAGTTGGACTTGGAGTTGGCTTTGGCTGCGGTTTCGGTTTCGGCTTGGGCTTGGGCTTAGGCTTCGGCTTGGGCGTGCTGCTGGCGGCTGCAGTTGGTCGGCCAGTTGGGCGCGCAGTGGACGGGGGCCGCTCGTGCTCGTGCTCATGTTCGTTCTCGTTTTCGTTTTCGATCTCGTGCCCGGGCCTGCGGGTGGAGGAGCTGCTCGTGGGCCGCCTGCTGGTCCCCGAGGAACCAGAGCCTGAGGTTGGGGCGGGCGTGGATGTGGATGTGGACGAGGATGAAGCTGGCCCAGTGGAAGGGGAGGGAGTTGGGCCGGGCAGCAGTGGGCCGGTTGAATCGGAGTCGAGCACGCGCCTTATTGTGTTCAGCAGAGGGAACTTCTGGCCCGAGTGGCAGCGGCCCTGGAAATCGTCAGTCTCGATGCTCCACATCATGACGCCGCCCAGGCCCATTGATTTGGCGAACTGGGCCTTGAGCGCCAGACTGCGCGCATCGTCGAAGCCGACCCACTGGCGCTGGCCGTTGGTGGTGAAAGCGTAGGGCGCCAGGTAGTCTGGATCTCTGACGAGGGACCAGCCGTCGCGCGTGCGCCCACTGCCATCTGGGAGCCAGAGTTGTTCGCAGAGTTCGTTGTAACCGAGAGAGCCGGGTTCGCGCGTGTATGGGCCCGCGCGGCCTTTCTGAGAGGCGGCCGCCTTGATCCCGTGCTCTGACTCGCGGTCCAGGGTGAACGAGCGCCCGTAAGAGCCCACGCCGAGCAACAGTTTGTCCCGCGCGGCCCCATTTGCCAGCCAGTAGTGCACCGACCAGTTCACGTTCAGCGTCCGCTCCTCCACAGTGACGTCGTGCCGGGGCGAGCTGAACAGGGGCGCGTTCATGCCCGTCCGAGTCTCCCAGCCGCCGTGATAGTCGTAGGCCATCAGGTTGATCAGGTCCAGATACTTGCTCACCCGCGGAATGTCGTAGGCCGGATCGATGAACCATTTGCCGGCGGAAACGGCCGCAGTGAGCAGGTAGCCGCGCGGCTTGAAAGCGGCGCTCAGCTCGCTCAGCAGACGCACAAAGTTCTGCTTGTCGTAGGAGGCGCCTCCACGCGAACCTGGATACTCCCAGTCAAGGTCCAGACCGTCGAAGTTGAACTTGGCCAGAAACTTCACCACCGAGTCGACGAAACGGGCGCGCGCCTCAGGCTCGCTGGCCATCTTGCTGTACTTGACGCTGCCCTCGTTCCAGCCTGCGAGTTGCGGTTTGGATAGACGAAAGGTTCAACTGGTTAGAGGCAATCTCTAGGTGGCTGTTTGTGTCTGTGTGTTAGCTGCATTGGGCCGAGTTGGGGCTGCTGGTCCTAAGGGCGGGGGAAAAAGGCGCGAAAATTGTGCACTTTCCGCCAAAAGTAAAGTGATAAATTTTCGCCCGGTGCTACGCAAAAATGTAACCGTATTTTTGACGACCAGTGTGCGCGTGCAAACTTGGAACCTTTTCGGGCGGCAGAACGCGCGCAAGTGGCCGCTCCTCAGCTCTGGGCCCAAAAAGCCCCGAAAAGCTTCGTAAAACCCCAAAAAACCTCAAAAAGCCCCAAAAGGCCGCAGTAGTTCGCTGGGGCTGCGTGCTTGTCTCGCGCGGACAACTAACTCACCTCCAATGGCAACCAGTGTCTTCAGCTCGGGGTTTTTCAACTTCAAGTTCGTGAATCTCCTCATTGCCCCTTTCCCGTAATTGTCCTCCAGGTCGTTCCAAGGGTCCAGCGGCTTGATCATGTTGTCGTAGCTCAAACCGGTGAAGCTGATCATTATTCAAGTTTGGATTGTTGTTTGTTCGGTTGTTGTTGTTTGTTTACACAGTGGAGGCGCGCTCAAGTTAGTCAGTCTGTCACAATCGTCCACTTAACTATCTCTTTCTCTCTCTCTTTCTCTTTCTCGCCCATTTTGCCCACCAGACACAATGAACACCCAGCAAATCAAGAGCCGATGGGAGATCAACTCTAACTGAGTGGCGAGCCTTCGATTCAATTGGGGACGATTGACGAGGGCCACAAGATCGCCCCAAGGTCTCAGCGGTTTCCTTCAAAGTCAACCCAAAGAGGGAGCTCTGTCTGAGTGTCATTGCAACCTCTTGTGGCCAGCAGTCCACTTTACTTACCCGTAAATGACGTGAGTGCAGAGGAATGGGTCGATTTGTTCGACGGCGAACTTGCCAGCATCCGGCCGATAAACTGCCCAAGTTCCATAGTAGCAAACGAGATGCTTGCGCTTACTCTTGGGCGTCCTATGGGCTCGCTGGTTGATTGTGCTTGCGTTGTGCGCGCCATCTGTCGGCGCCGCGGCCAACGAACTGTCCAACTCTCCTGAGCCGCCCAAATGCTCACTTCCAACTCCTTTGCGGCCAACCAGCGAGCCAGACACTCTCTTCCGCACCCTTTTAGTTCCATTTGATCCACCAGACTGTCTCAAACTGGTCGACTTGGCTCTTCTTTCCGCCCTAACACGAGCGCCTCGTTTGAAGACTGTCTGCGAGCCAGTTTTTCGCCTGAGAGGGTGGCCAACACTCAGCTGAGTCCAATTTCTCCTCTCGCCATCCAGCTTTCCCGCCGGCTCGTCCAAGATCACCTGTCTGACCGAAGATTGTCCACCGCTCCATTTCGAGGCCAATTTCCTGCCGACAACTGAGGAATTGGTCTCCTGCGAGTTGTGTGTGTGAAAGGTGGGCGGCCGGCCAGACGAAACGAGTGTCGCCCAAATGGTCAGCAATGTGATGATGACTTTGGGCGAGATGAGGTCTGCTAGTTGTCTGCTTGGTGCAAATCGTCGGGCTGCTTCTTCGGTTAAAGCCATTCTTCTCTCTCTCTCTCTCTCTTTGCTCTCCTTCCTGAGGTTCTGGTTAGACTCTGTTGCTGCTTGTTGAAAGTGGATTAAATATTTGCTTGTTGTCGCGCCAAATTCAGGCCAACATTCTGTCTTGATGGAGGAAAACAAAGCACAAAGCGGCATCAATGGGAAACAAACATTGTCAGGCAAACATTGATTGTCTAATTTCACTTCTATTTTTGTCCAATCATTTGTTCTCGCTTCTATTTGGCGCAAATGTTCCAACTTGTCGACGACTTGAAAGACTTGCCAACGCGGCTGGTCGACTGTCTCACTTGATATCTTGTTTCTGCTGCCTCTTTTTCCTTCTCTTCTGGCCGCTTCCAACCAAAAGTCTCTCCTTCCAAAGCTTTTCCTCTTTCTCTCTTTGTCGCCAAGACACTTCTCTTGGCGCCCAGACTGTCGAGTTTGAGATTGCAAGAGAGTTCTTCAGACTGTTGTTTCTGCTTGTTTTACACAAAGTTGCCCAAACAAAATGAACGGTTCTCTCTTCTCTTTTATACTCGAGCTCGTGTCGAGTGTAAATGCACGCGCCAATGGCAAGCTTCGAGCAGGAGCCAAAAGTGGCCGCTGGTCAGAAGTGGGCTGCCAATTGAGTTAGCGAGATTAGCTGTTTGTGTGTTTTGGTCTCTGAATGAGAAGGAGAGAAGAAAAGAGCTAAGGAGAAGAGACGGACAACTCTTTGCGCGCGCATTCCAATGCACTTTTGGCCGCTTGGATCTTTCCTCTTTTTCATCCTAAGGTCTCCTTCTCACTAGCTAGCTGGCCAAAAATGCAAAGCTCCCAACAGCCAACAAGTGACGCCAACATGCTCCAGCCGCTCTCCAACCTTGGCCGAAGATTCGAACGAGCTCCAAATTGAACTTCCTCTCTTCCTGTTGCCTCCCTCTTCTGTCTGGCCGAGTGAGATGCTCTCAAAGGCCGCAACTGGACACACTCATAATTCCAAAGTCTGGCCAAAATTCAGCAGAATCAAGCTCGTCTCAGCAAACCGGGCGGCTAATGATCCTGTGCAGTCGGCCTGATTCTTGTGTGTGGGGGTGGCCAACATTGTTCCAATGCAACTGGGCTGCTCCTCAGCTGCGGTGGTGCCAAGAGTTCAGTGGACAACAAGATTCCGTTTCTCTCTCTCTCTCTGTCTCTGTTTCTGGCCAATCTCAGTCTGCCGCTCCTCCAACTCTGCTCTCTTGCTTCCCATTTCACGGCCACCACCAAACGATCGGCCACTTGCCACCAACTCACAGCCGATGGGTCAACTGCTTCCTCTGGGCGCACTCAGTTCGTGTCTTGCCACTCAGCGCCGATCTGATGACCACCGCCGTCAACTGTCTGTCTGTCTGTCTGTCTGTCTGTCTGTCTGTCTGTCAGCAGCTCCAGTGGGCCGGAAAATAATGAGCCGACAAAATAATCTTCCGCCGAGAAGGAAGGAGCAATGTTTCCTTCCGACTCTAAGGCATAACCACGTGAACTACGCCCACGTGCTCAAGGCAGACACAATGAGGCTCCATCGTGGCACTGCACAGAAATCTAATTCTCTTCTGACCATCTTCTTTAACGGTGCTTCTTCCTGAAGAGGAAGAGAGAAAAAGAGGCCAAGCAATTTAAGTTAAACTCTCCACGGGCCATTGTTGTCGTTCACTGGCCCACAGACACACACAAACATGCGCCACTTCGGCTTACACAGACAAAAAGGGTTGCCCTCCTAAGAACAAAGAACTCTAACAAGTCGCCCGCTTAAGTTTCCATTCAGTGACCTTGAATCCAATTCAACTTCCTCATTGCCAAGCATCAGCAATTAGCGAATGGGGAAGCAGGAAGATGAGAAGGCGTTTAATTGAATATCATGATTCTCGACTGTCCGCAGCTGAGTTTTGCGAGCTTGGCAACAGCATTGTTCAATGGCCGCTGATAAACTAATCAACGCCCCTTCGTCTCTTGAAGGAGTTTGTCTGTTTCCATTGTGGTGTCACAACTGTTCAAAGGTCAACGCTGGCTCTTGAGAATCTGAGGCAGTGGAGACTTTTTGTTCAAGATTCGAACTTGCAAGTTTGGGGCAAAGAGACAGAGACCAAACTGAGGTGATGGCAGAATATTTGCGGCCAACTTTGGTTCATCGGAGCTAAGCAATTGAACTCAAATGGCCTGCTAAACTCTCCTGCCAAGCTCATAACCCTTTAATTCTCAGATCATGAAAAACGAGCCGGCCAAAGTCTCGGGCAGGCAATAGGCGCCATTGGGTTTAATTATTGGAAATGTAAATCTTCAGTTGCGAGAGGATGGCAAAGATCTAATCTGCGTATCACTCCGGCCGCCCTAAACTCGCCCCTTCTTGACACAGCCAGACGCGCTTCTACAACACAAGACACAAATCTCTCTTGGACTAGCTTGTGCAATCTTTGCTCCGTTGATTTCCTTCCGCAATCACTTGCTTGGGCTGCAGTCGAGGATGCTGATCATGCGAGCTCACTCAAGCTGCTCGCTTCCTCTCCGATTTGCTCCCCTTCTTCACTCGCTCGACCTCAGACATCGACCTCAACTCAGCGCTCTCCTGTCTCGCGGGGCCATAATCAAGGCTGCAAAGTCTGCATCCATAAATGTAACAGATATCCGACCGCTGCCAAAGTATAAAGGAAATGAGATAACAAATGACACGGCAATAATTGCCCGCGAGGCTGCTTCGTGTAATTGAATCAGATAGCTTGCCGGTCAAGGAAACTGCTGCGGAATGTTCTCACCTGTGAATTATCGCCCAGAGGGAAAGAAAATCAATAATAAAAGAAATTCAGAGTCAGTGGTCTGAAGGAAAAAGGAGTCGGGCTACAAGTTCAAGATGAAATCGTACACACATCTTGCCACAAAACAGTTTTTCGTGACTTGCTCTGCGTGGGGGCTCCAGTCTGTAGCTTCCTTCCAACTGTTCGCGGGATACATTCTAAACTACCACTCATTAGATGGGCCTAATGGACAAACAGAACTCGGAATGGTATTCCACCTCAGGCGACACTGCGCTTGCAAGCCGGTGTATCATCATGGGGCTACTCATGGATAGCATATGACTAAATATCAATCTCAGCCTATCAGCGAATACTATGATGGTCTCTTTTTAATCTTTTCGAAATGGTATGAACTCTCTAAATTTGGGCGGCATAAACTCCTGCAGAACCTTGGGGATACGTATACCGTCCTTTGTTTGATAATTCTCCAAAATGCAACAAATGACTCGAGTGACAGCACAGAGCGTGCCATTTAGCATGTGCACATACTCGACCTGGCCCGACATCTTCTTAGTTTGGCCATAACGGATTTGGAGGCGTCTCGATTGATAATCTGTGCAATTTGAGACAGACACCAGCTCACGGTAAGCTTGAGAGCCGGGAAAGTATGCCTCCAAATCGTACTTCATTGCAGCGGCGTTATTCAGAGCACCAGACACAATATTAACCACTCTATACGGCAATTCTAATGATTGGTAAAACTTCTCTGCATTACCGATCATTTCATGGAAGTGCTCCCAAGACTTGGATGGTGCAGCGACAATGAATTGCTCAATTTTCTCGAATTGATGGACTCTAAATATCCCACGAGTATCACGCCCATGAGAGCCTACTTCTTGACGGAAACATGTAGAAAGGCCTCCATATTTGAGAGGCAGAGAATTGGCATTTATCCATTCGTTCAAATGTAAAGCGGCAATAGGCTGCTCGCTAGTCGCAATGAGATATTTGTCCTCAGTATCTTCGGCACCTTTCGATGAAATTATCTTGTAGAGCTCATCATCGAATTGACTCAACTGGGCCACTTGAGCCATTACCTGTTTACGCATCCAGAAAGGTGTATAGATAGTCTCGAAACCAAGCTCGTCAATAAAGCGCAACGCATATTGAATGAGAGCTTGCTGTAGCCATATTGCGGAACTTTTCAAGAAGTAACCTCGCGAACCTGCAATCATGGAGCCCTTCTCTATGTTGAGGCCATCTATCATTTCTATCAAATCTACATGGGACTGAAGCTTAGCAAGGCCTACGTCCTCTGGCTTGAGAATATTGCCATATTCGCGAACAATAGCATTGTTTTCCTCGTCGGCCGATATTGGGACATCTTGATGGATAAGATTCCCAATTTCTCTCAATATTGAATCCCTGGTTTGCTCACAAACCTCCATTTCCTTGTTGATCTGTATTACTTGCTGCTCAACCTGCGAGCGCATAGACTTGAGCTGCTCCAGTTCAACTTGATCATTGATCGAATTGACAGCTGCAAGAAGGGAATCTAATGAAAGAGATGATTGAGTATCGACTGTTGGAGGAGTTGATTGTTTATCATTATCACCACAGGATTGTTGGGTCGCAACGGATGGCGTTGATTGCGGTTGCTGCTGGCTGCTTTTGTTGCTAGCACTCTTCTTCATGCGAGCACCATACTCTTTGGATATCGTATTCTTCGCCTTATTCAATTGGTCAAGACTCCATCTGAATTTCCTCCACTGGCCATCAAGCTCCATGATACGATCGACACTTTTCTCGTCATCGAAGCGTTTTCTGACATTGGCACGAACTCTTTCAGGATCACCGCCCTTGTCGGGTCTGAACAAATCCAAGTCGAGGACCATTTTAGTAAAGTTAAATTTTAAAATAAATATCCTAACAAATAAATAGAATAACTAGGTAAAAGAGTGTGCACCGAGGAACGGTTATAGACGTGGAGTTATTTGATAATACGGTAGATATCGAAAACGTCATCTCGGAAAGGTACACGAGGTTCAATTTGTTAGAGGTTGGCGGCCGGCCATGAAGCTTGAGAGACGCAATATGCGAGCTGAGCGACCTGCTGGGGAAGTCCATGGATTCCTCTCCCCATTCTCGATTCAAGGCGCATGCGTTTGGGCTAGTTTTGAAACCGCATTGGCGCGCGAACCTCAACATGAGGGACAACAACAATAACAAGCAGCGCTGCACAGCAACTGGTGCGCTAACTCCAGCGCAGTCCACAGAAGATTGTCGACCGTTTTCGGTCCGCCAACGAAAGTGGCTGAAACTCTACGCGCATCGCTGGTGCACGACTCAACGGTTTTTCCGCGTGCAAGACCCCATACACCAAATGCGAAAATAGGCAAACTTACGAAAAAATAGAGCTCCTATCTTAACTACTATCATCATATTACCTGAAGAATCTACCTTTCGTGGCTACTTTCTTTCATTCACAGATTCATCTATCATTTTTTTCAACTTTTGGCGCTGTCAGCCGAATGTCAGATTACAAGAGCAAGAAAAAGACGAAGCGCTGAAGGATATTGCAAACAAACTTGCTTCCCCTAGTGTTTTCCATCAACATCTGCACCCCCATTTAGAGTCTTCATGATGAGTACCTTCAGCAAGCTTTCTGCAGTAGCGCAGTATGATGACATGATACGGACACTAAACAAAATAGTTCTGGATGGACTTGCTGAGGAAGAAGCTCAAGACTCGTATCTGGAAAACTTAGACAAGCTTTGGAATAAGCGTGAGAGCGAGTATGAGAGGGAAAAACGAGCCTTGAAGAACGAGATCACCTCTCTACAAAAAGATATTAAGAAATTAAATAGACAGTTAACAGAGTCAAGATCAGCGCTGGTTCGTGAGAGTGAGGAGAAGAAGTTGGTTCTACGAGAAAAGAAGGCCCTCTTGGATCAGATTCGCCAGGTTCGCCAGTTAGTTGAGAAAGAAAGTTATGGCGATACTGATGCACATCGAAGACGTGTGATTAAGTGTCTTGACGTAGATAGACTGTCGCCGATACAATCTGATGATTCTGATGATTGTGTTTCCGGTCTTGATTACGACAGGACCGAAGACGACCTTCTCGATATTGACCCCCCGCCGCCAAAGTCATCTAGACGAAGTGCTTTGTACGATGACGCCCTCGAAGATTTGAATCCAACCGAGCAACCCACTCTTCCTCTCTACCGTTTTGCCGACAAAAACACAGACAACCGTACTGAAGACCGCTTCGAAGAACCAAGAAGAAGCTTACGTTCTGCCGTGAAGCGGCATTCTAACACTCAATCCTCTTCGAATCCACCAACCTCGGCGACTACTTCATCAAACAGTAATCCTGCTGAAAAGATCGCCGACCTGAACATTGAAACTGATACTAATACCTACGAAACAGACGACAACGACATTGAGTTTGTCAGACAGCAACTGAAAAAATACGAAGCTGAGAACAAACAGAAACTAGCAGCGGTAAATAGTACACCGAACCTCAAGGATAGACAAAAGAAAGGCATGACCCTTTCTGCTAGATCTGCCGCTAGTCTGATGAAGTCCATCTCTAGTGTCAATACACCTGTTGCGAACACATTGAAACCGCATAGTTTTGTTTCAAAGAAGTGCTTCAAACCTGAGACTTGTGGACCCTGTGGCGGCCGGGTTGGTTTCTACCAGCATTGTGTCAAATGCGAAGTATGTGGTGTTGTAAGCCACCCAGATTGTAAGGAAAAGTGTCCATTGCCATGCGTCAAGATTACTGCCCCAAACACGCGATCGAGTCAAAGAAGGATACTCATATCGGACTACGTTATCGGAGACGCAGTTCCAAAGGTGCCAGCTCTAATAGTTCATTGTTGCAATGAGATTGAGAAAGGAGACAACATAAATACCACCGGTCTCTACAGGGTAGTGTCCCACACTAAAGAAATCGAAGATCTACAACAAAAGATACTCAAATCTAAGTCAGGGATGCCAAATTTGTCAAAGTTTGATGTCCATCTATTGACAGGTGTCGTTAAACGTTTCCTACAAGGTTTGGACGAATCTCTGATAACAACCACTCTGTGGAGTTATTTTGCCGAAGCAATCAAACTGGACTCCGACAATGATGCCAGGACTCAAATAAGCTACTACATCAGTCAAGATATGCCACCAGCCAATCGCGACACTCTATCATTCCTTATGCAACATCTACATGCCATTGCTAAGCATTCTGACAAGAATATGATGACTACTAAAGCTCTGGCCAAGACTCTGGCACCAACTATAATAGGCAACTCATGTCGCAATCCTCAAACCTCGACAGTTCAAAATGAAACGAAGATTCAAATACAGATTATGGAGACATTGTTCAGCGTTGAAGAAGAATTTTGGTCAAATTTCGTCCAGAGAATGCACCCATCGGAAAGCCAGCCCGCCACTTCACTCGGTTCACGTCTCCTCTCTGACACACCCACGGATGGTAAGACAACTCGATCCAGGGCATCAAGACTTGGGGGAACCCTTCCAACTCCAAAACTGAAGCCATTATTTTCGTAGTTGCTCGTAAATAAATGTCTTAGACTATTCCTTTTTACACAAGTACGCTCTTCGGAGCCAGGGCGGTTGAAGTATCGATCTCAATTTCATAGAACTTTCGTTTGGCCACCCCCCCCCCCCTCGACCAGAATTGTTCGAGCCTTGTCGGTGATTACAGTTCCAAAAAGGATTGTACTTATGAACCATTTCTCATAGCCGCCCATGTTTGTCGTGCAGTCATGCTTGTCAGCAGCTCCTGATGCGCTTCACTAAAAAAACAAATCTAGGCATGCTGAGCGGCTCTGAAGAATGTAGCAGATTGGACTCCAATCAGTGGAGTTCGTAAAGATTAAACCTCGACAATTTTCCGTTGACACGTTTAGTAATAACGGGGGGTTAGCTCCCCTTCCATACTCACACAGCTTTTGCAGCACAAGGCTTATGATGATCTCGTTAATTTATTCCCTGGCAAGTATCAGCGCTCTTGTCATGATCCCTGAGGACCCTCGAATTTTATTTGGTACTCATTTTTACTCGACGGTGTTTCCATCTAATGTCTCCCTCATGACATCATAAACACTGATATGTGACTCCAACAGCTTCAGCACTCACGTGAGCCAACGTTCAGATCACAACAGGCCTGTTATCCTCAAACTGATGATACCTGAGAGCAAAAACTCGAGACCGATCACCAGGTGAATTCCTAGTATTGTAAACATTGTGACAATCCAATACTCATCTTCTTTGATCTTATTGATAATAGAAAGAATTATTATTAATCGTGACAGCCTTGAAGCTCGCTCATATTGGTGGTTAGACTATCAAGAATGGCCGAGGAGCCCTCAATGTTACAGAAAATGAAAGATCGTATCGCAAGTAATAAAATCCAAGCCTCCCAGATCATCGACCAATTGACAACCAATATCGGACAACAGATCCTCAACAGTAATACATCGGCCACAAACGATGACTCGATTCCTCATCAGACCCTTCCCGAGTTCCAAGAGGAATCATTGGGCTCCCATGAAACTGTTTCGAATATGAATGATAGTGAACCATCATCATCAGCTCGCCCTAAGGATGGATCTTCAGTGTACTCCAACGAGGGCTCAGCAAATGTTGGAATAAGCTATGATGACGAACTCAACCAAGAGATCTCACCCCAGCATCAACTCTATGACCAACAGTCGATCAGGAGAATCGACTTTACAAACCAATCCCTTCCTCCTGAGGCGAAACTCATAGCCGAGAATAATAGAGCTGTGATAGATATCGATGGTTTGAGTTCAGACCTTGAGGACGCCGAAATTGACTTGCTCTTTTCCGTTAGGACAAAAGACTCGGAGGCAGGAATCAAGCATGATGTTATCGATAAAAATTTGTCAACCTACAGAGAAAAATACAGAACTCTAGTTCACACAATTCGGAGATTAGACCAGGAGCATAAAGCCGAACTTTGTATGATCCAGAGTCAATTGCATGATCTGACCGACCAGCTTAACTCCTCCAAGAAAGAACTCTTGCAAATCAAGCAATCCAAAACCAGTCACTGTGATTCTAGCACTCTCAGCGCCTCTTCGAGCCAATCAGACAACATAGACAAAAATATTCCAGCTAATCAGGTTGATGGTCGTGCAAGTCCATCACAATGTTCTAGCAGCCTAGGTAAACAGATTCGGAAGATAAGGGATTTGGAAAAACTGATCGCAAAGTGCAAAGAGTCATTAAAAAACAAGAATTCCCAGATAAAAATACTCAGAGAGTCGCTTCTTAAAGTGGACCAGTTTAAGGAGATCATAGATGAGGTGAAAAGTGATCTGACAGGTTTAAAAAAGTCTTATGAGATATGGACTGTCTCCGTGGCGGAGAACAAACGAATTATGCATCAAGAAATGGAGGATAAGATTTCAGAGATGGAGAGATACAAGGCTGAGATCAGGGACCTACAGCTCCAGATAAGAGATTATAATTCTAAAATCATCAATTTCAAGTCCAACGTGCAGAACCTTGAGAGTCGCCTAGTTAGTACAAGCGCAGCTCACCTGAAAGAGAGAGAAAGCTTGATAAAGGAATTGAATGCTTCAAAGTCTAATGCCTTGAATCAACAGAAGAGAGAGTTCGAGATTCAGAAGGAACGCATCAAGTTGGACCTCGAGAAATCTATCGAGGCTCTTAAATCTGAAGTGCTGTCCAAAGATGAGCAGATCATCAGGAGCGCTACAAATCAGCAGAAACTTCATGAACAGAATCAACAATACGTAAATGATCTCACCGCTATGAAGATGCAACTAGAAAATGCCAGGGCTCTAAATGAAAGATTACAGGCGAGAAATAGTCATCTGGAGGAAGAAAACTGTGAGTTAAAAACTCAATTGGAAAAGATGTCGATTGAGTTGGGCGCTACGCTCGAAGCATCCGAACTTGAATCACAGCTTCAGAGCGTCATTCAGGATCTCGAAAATTATAAGACCCGGTTCATCGAGGCGGAGACAAGTATGCATGAATACAAAGACAGGTGTCAACATTTAGAGCACAGTGAAGGGGAACTTCATACAGTCAAAGCAGACCTCGAGAGTAAACTTAGGGAACTAGATGAACTCCGTGATGAACTAGCTCGTGAGATATCCTCCAAATCTATCCTGTCGCAAAAAAGTTCAGAGCTCGAGAGGAAATTATCTGAACTCGAGAGGCATTTGAATGAGCTTGAGTCTGACAACATGAATCTCAAGACTGAAATCAGTAACAGGCCGCAGGAAATAATTTCAGATGAGCATCAAGCCTGCGAAAAATGTCAGCAACTAGACAAGGAAGCCAAAGAGGCCCATGAAAAGTATGAACAGACATTCCACGAGCTGAATCGCCGACTTGATACATTGACGAGCGCAAACAGCGATCAAGAAAGAGCTTATGCTGAGCTTGAAAGGAATCATGAGAACTCTCAGGCAAGTATCCGAAGCCTAAAGAGCGAATTGGAGGACAATATCAAGAAAAATGAATCTCTCGTCCAAAAGGTTAAAGACAATGAGGAGGAAATACAACAATTACAAGAGTCAATAGACAAGTTGTCTAACTTGAAACTAGAGAATGAAACGCTGAAAAAGGATCATAACAATTCGATTGCAATTCATAATCAAGTAAAGCAGGAGATCAGCGAGCGCAATCAAGATATTGCTCGTTTGAAAGACGAAAACGACGGGCTATCAAAGAAATTGTCACACTTGAACTCGCAACACGATGAGCATTTGAAGTCTATCGAGACTCTACGACAAGAGAGGGATGCATTGAGCAACGATCTGATGAAGGAAATAGCGAAACGTGACGAAATGGACAAAAAACTAGTAATCGCTTTAGTGTCAGCCTTGAGGAACCTTGAAACACCAGATAACTCACCGGGAAGTGATAAAACATTCAAAGAAGCAAATGATGTGCAGGAATTGGAGGACAATGGTGATTGGTCACAAGATGAGCATAGCGACTCATTGCAAGTTCACGACGAGCAAAATACTCTACCTGATCCCCTACGCCTAGCAGACAATTTATCTTCGCTATCACTGACTCGTTCGACTGCTTACTCAACCCTAGGAGAAAGACTTAAAGCAGTGCTGCTAGAGAACAGAATGATCAGTGACGAATTGCTACGTTTAAAGGACGAGATGAACTCTCTAAATCGGGAGAAGTCTCAAGAAGTTCAACATAGCTTAGACGAAATTGAAAGACTGAGAACCGAAAATCAGGCTTTGATACACGATCAAAAAGCATACGACGATCAAATATCACTGCTGAAGAATGAGATTGAAACTGTGGTCACAAAACTGAACTCTACGAAAATCGGTTGTAACTGTTTCGAAAGAGGTGAACCAAACTCAGAGGAATCGAACACTGTCATGGTTGAGGCGGCTGATGAAGACCTCGAGGCTAGATACAAAGAGCTGGATGAGCTTCTTGTATCGAAGGAGGAGGAAATAAGGAACCTCAGACGGACTATTGAGGAGAACTCCGTCTTGATTGAGAAGCAGAAGAACGTGCCAAAGTTATCAGCTGAAGCGTCCGTGGCAGAAGATGCGCAGTCTACCTCCACCATTTCACATCCCAAACAACAGAATCCAAGTCTTGAACCTGAGCCGGCTGCATTAGGCCAAACTGAGTACGAGTATCTAAAGAATATAGTTTATCAATTCATGATCGGTAGGGAGCCAGTCACACTGGCGCGCGTTATATCAGCTGTGTTCAGGTTTGAGAAGGATCAAGTTGAGCAGATTTGTAAAATCCAGGAGGCAATACATCAAATAACAAGTTGATTGGTTTTTATACATCACATCGAAGGTCAGTGAAGCAAGCCGATACTTTCGATGTCCTCTTGTTGATTCTAAATCGTTGACCTAGCAATAAATATCATTGAGAACCGCATACGAGTTTCTGTCATCCTAAATCTATATGATGGATGCTTAACTACTATCCATTGTACGAATCTCTGGCTCGAATCTTTTGTCGCGGAAAGATTGACGTCGCCCGCATGATTGTCTATCCTCCTTGTCCCCTGATGTGATTAGCTGCAAATGTACGCCGGAAAAAGACGAAGAGTTAATGCGAAGTGCGGCGATAATGCTTGAAGTTCTTCAGATTACTCTCTCAATCGTATTCATGTGGCTCGAAAAACCAGTTTCAATAGAAAAGATAGTGAGAATCAATGATGAGGATGAAGTTCCAGTATTTGTGACCGACAGGTGACAAAGCCGCACTCACTCAGGCCAATCTAAGTTGCAACGACAGAGCGATTCTTGCACATGGAGACGTATTTTCTCGTTAATTTTTCAATTGCATTTATTTCGACGAGCCGACTTGTCACATAACTTTCGGAACAGCTTCTTGAGTTGATCTGAATTGGCCTCCCAGGTTTAGTCAAACCGAGTGGATGATTGTTCCCTTGGAAAGGGTATGGATTTCAGCTAATTGTGAAACGAGATAATCCGCGACTCGAAACATAAAGCAGCGATCACAAAGTAGCTGGAGGGAGAAAGGGCTTATCATCAGCCTCTAGCAGCTTAGGCCAGGATGCTAGAACTGCAAGCTGCATCCTGAAATGTGGATTCGTATAGGCGGTGAGAGCTGCCTGCTCATGATAATCCATGAAATTTTCCAGTTTGACCTATTTGTGCTCCCTCTCAGAATGAGGGAGGATCCAGCCCAAAGTTGTGTTGAGCTTTTGCGTGAAGATGATGATACGACTAATGAAGGAAAAGGCCCGGAGCTCGAGCATTGGTTGTGGGCCCCAGCGAGTGGTGGCGACTATCTCGGGCGAATAAACTGGCAGAATTGGTTTGAGATTGCGCAAGAGAGACTGGCCGCTTACCGTTTCCGCTCGCAGCCCCCTGCTGCATTTCCTCTATCGATACCACATGACCCACAAGCCATTCCAAAGCCAAGCCAAGCCAAGCCAAGTAATCCAACTGCTGCCTATTCGATTATGTTACATCTCACTCCGCATTTCGATCTCCAATTTAGGCGATCGTTTCAGCGGTTTGCTTGTCGCTAGTTTCAATATTGACAAGAAAAAAGGTCGGCCGCGAGCAAGAGAGACAGAGGCCAACTGGAAGATAGGCCAAGCTTGTGGTTGAAAGAGACGGGCATTTATTTTGTATTAGTGGCTGCAAGATTTCCAGGCTTAGCTAGAGCAAAGGGCGAGTTTAGTGTTGGAAGAAAGTCATAGATCGAGAGGTTGTGCAAGATAGAGAGAGAGTGCATTGGATTGGTGCGTGCCAGAAGGCTCGTTGGAGCGTTGTTGGTCAGGTTGAGGTTGCGGCTTTCAGTTGTCGCTTGTTTTGGTGCCAGTTTCTGTGCCTCGAAAGCGAGAAGAGAGCGAGCTCGCTCACAAGGTGGCCTCTAAGATGGTGCATCGAGCAGTAGTGAGTTGTAATATGGTGCTGGTAACAACTGTGTCTGGCTAATGTTGGAATTTGACACTCGGCCAAAGGAAAAAATCATTCATCTTGTGTTGGCGCCCAAAGGAATGGAGAGCAGAGAAATCGCGTGACCAAGAGGGAGAAGGACGAAGAAGAAAGAGAGAGAAGTTTGGTCTGAGAGGTGGAGAAAAGAGAGATAGAGGCAGAGAGAGAGAAAAGGGGCGAGAATAAAAAGGTGGCCTGGACAGAGAAAAATGACATGGAACAACTGCACGTGGACACACCTTCCTTCCCAACGACAATGTTGAATGCTTGCAAAGATACAATGCCATCTTCTAATGCAAGAAGCCGATTGATGGCCAAGTTCCTCTAGAGACTGATTCGCAACACTGAAAAAGGGCAACAAGCAAGATGGGGCCAAAAATGAAGGCGAGCAAATTGTGGTTGCGAGAGGCCAAGTTTCATGGGCCGAGATCCTCAATTTTGAGGCGCAACAGAAGAAATGACATTGGTGGAAGGATCTTGAGAACTGGCTCGCCATATGACACGCAAGTCCAGATTCTGAAGCATCAAAACTACTTCACTGCTTTGGCCTCTGTGTTTCTTCTCCTGTTCGCCATTATTGTTGACTTGCCGCAAGGAGGGAGGCCAATTTGTAATGCAAAGCAATTGCACGGCCAGCCAGAAGGAGCGGACGGCGAGTTGGTGCTCGCTCGAGCGAACCTTAGTGGCACAGTTGGCCGGCCTGAGATGTTTGCAGAAGTTGGAGACGCAGTTTGGACAAACAAAGACAGGTGGCCGCCACACACAACTGAGGCCAGCCAGTTCGCCAAGTTTGGTCCACACGAGCAGTTTGGGCCAACAATCGAGGGTGAGTATCAGTATTCAATGGGCGAGAGTCAGTTGTGTTTGCAGCCAGAAGAAGAAGAAAAGAGTATTGCGCTGAGCCAGCCTCTTCATTGCTCTGTTTGGACAAGTCGACAGGTTGGGCGTCCAAGTTGGCGAGCTTGGTGGATGTTTGGCGGCCTAAGAGACAGTCTGGTCTAGCTTGGCATCAAAGTGGAGGACCCAGCTCATCTTCACAGAAGATTAAACAAGCGCATGATTTGCCACCAATCCAATTAGTGCGCTCGCTTGGTGGCTCCGTTTTTCAGTGAGACTGGCTGCCAGCTGACCAGCGTCCTTCCATTGGCGCCACATCAGACAGTCCGTCGGTCTGGAGGTGGCTAAGCTGGCAAGATTGAGCATCCTCGAGGGATCAGCAGCCAGCTAGCCAGCGAGTGAAATGCCAACTGAGCTCCAGTTAGCATTTCGGCCCATCGAGCTGCAGCCTTTGCCAATTTCCAATTCCAATTCCAGTTCCAGTTCCAGTTCCAATTCCAGTTCCAGACGTCTGCACTCAGACTAGAGGCGACGACAAACGGGCCCCAAAAAGAGCGCTGAAAGTGCGCCAAGGGTTCCTGTCGGCGTCCCAAAGAAGCTGCCAGCCGAGAGAGGCGGCTCTTAGTCGAATTGGCAGCTCAATTATTTGATCATTACCTCGATCCGATTCTCCAACGCTTGGCTCTGGAACAAAATGAGTCTCCTTAAGAAGCGGAGTTGGCCGTCTCATCGTGCCAATGAATAGGTGAGCTGCTCGTTGGCGCCTTCTGGTGGCCACCCAAAGCTATGGGTTGGCCGAGAGAGAGTGTTCATTGCGGTGGGCTAGTGGCAAGTGCAGTCCACTTGAGAGGTGCGCTCATTTTGCGCGCTTAGGCCGAGCACAGACTGGCCCTAAAGGACAAACATGGACAGACTGGAGCACTTTCCTCCTGCTTGTGCCTCATCGATTTGGATTCAGCGGATGAAGATTTCTGCCCTATCAGCAAGCTGAAATCCTCCAAGCAAGCGATTCAATTTTCCAGCACCACATTATTGTGCAAGAGGAGGAAACTTGCGCACTTCAAGTGGTCTGAGTCGTCGTTGTTGTTGTTGTTGTTGTTTTGCTGCTTCTGCTGGTGGTTGCTCCTCTCGCTTTGGCCCGCTGGCTCTTCTGGCCCACTTGAGGGCGGCCAAAACGGCTTGGGCGCTAGGTGCTTGTCACAGTGGAGGGGAGCTAAGGGCCGATTGTGTGATCGATTGAGTGAGCTAATTGAAATCAATCAATGCCAAGCTGGAGCGGAAATAACGCCGCTCAGGCCGCTCAGGAGTCCAGCAGGGCGTGTTGTGAGGGCCGCAAAAGATCCGCCTGAATCATCAGCTCGGACAAATGAGCGGCGAATTGCTAAAGAGGAAACGAGCTCACTTGCAGACAGGCGTGAAGAGTGTCATCTCGTCCTGGCTGCGCTTGGCTGTCGGTGTGCCATGTCGAGCGTAATGGACTGGAGCGAGCAGGAAGGAGATGAAGGAGGGCTGTTGGAGAAGAGGAAGAGGAAGAGAGAGGCAGTCTGCCAGAGTGGAAGAGGCCGAGAAGGGCGTGTGAAGAGGAAGGAGAGGAAAGAGAAGAGGGAGAAGGATAAAGAGGCAAAGGCGTGCACAGGAGGCAGCACTTGGCCAGAGGGGCCGCCTGCACACAATTGGCCTTTCCTCCTCCTTTGGCTCCCCCATCTCTTGCTCCTCCTGGTCACCGGCAAGTCCAACTTGCTGGGCCTCTTCGCGCCAAAACTGGTGCTCATTTTGGCCCACCGAATTGGGAGCTCGAGCTTGAGCTTGGGGGCTTGAGCTTGGGGGCGCAAGTTAATGCAATGTCTGGTGTGTATGCGCGCAAGATGGAAATTGATTGTCGGACGTGGGCGGCCAAATCCGAAAAGAGAAGAGAAGAGAAGAGAGGCCCATGTCTCTCCCATTGGCTCGTCTCCGTTTCTCTGGCCGGCCGAGTGTCTGCAATTGGCGAGAGGAGAAAGCAGCAAGAAAGGCCCCATATTGCGCCCACCTCCAACGGCCACTCTCTCGCTTTCTCCTTTCCCGTCCGTTCGGCTTCCTGTCGGCCCAGAATCAGACCAACTGGAGCCCTCGGGGCCTTGGCAGCATCTTGATTTGGCGCCTCCCAGTGGACCGGATACAAGGAAATTGGTGCCTCGAGCTGAGCGTGTGAGTGAAAGAGCGCCAGCCAATCAAGTGGCCGGAATGAGCCCCGAGCGGCAAGGGAAAATAATTTTTTTAACGCATATTTTGTGCCTCCAACACAATTCGGGCTCAGTTCATGAGCCATTTCTGGCTCCAGATTGCAGATTTCAGACTTCAGATTTTGGTTCTCGAACTCTCCAGTTTCCAGCTGCCCGAGTTGAGCTTTGCGATCTACTTTGTTTGTTCCGGCGCGAGAGGAAGAGAGTCCCAGTTGCTCTTAGAGTTGGGCCCAAATATTTTTGTTGTGGGCGAACTGAACTGCAAAGTGACGCCAAGAGAGAGAGAGAGAGAGACTGAGTGTGGCCAGCTGGGCCAGTTGCAGAGAGCAAGAAGTGGCTCCTCTTCCATGCTGCTGCTGCTCATGCTCAAACTATTGGCATGAGAAAATTCAATCTCCTCTTTTGGAGATCAAATAAACTTGTAGACGCTGTTGAGGAAAACACCTGCACACGCAACTCAAGTGCAGCTGACTCTTGGCCATCAGTTTGCAGCAAACAGTGCGCGAACCAAAGAGAAAGAGAGAAGAGCAAACACCGCTTTGGATAATTGCTGATTTAATCTCAAACACTGGCCCAGCTTCGAGTGGGGCCCAGCCAGTGGAAGAGGCAAGGGCGGAAGTTGCAGCAGAGAGGAAGAGAGAGAGAGAGAGAAAGAGCCGAATTCATCTGCAAATGATACTCCCTTTTTTTTCTCGCCCAAAGACATGTGACCGATATGATGATACATTGGAACAAACGGCGCCCACTCGAACAGAGACTGGCGCCAGACAAGCATTGGCCAGCAAACGAGCTCGAGCAAAGGAGGCCAAGCCCAAAAAGAAGGAGTTTGGGCCACCCGCCACGATCGAGCGCCCGATCGAGCTCATTGATTTAGATTACCCTCATTTCCGCTTAGTGCACAAATACACGAAGCTCCTCATTGGTTGGCCGCCGGTGAGAGTCCAGCCGTGTGCTAGGTGCTAGTCTTGGCCGAGTTAAACACTGCGCTCGAGTCGGGCTGGCCTCTTCTCTTTTGGGCGCCTCAATGGACATCATAGACGAAGAAGTTGGCGATGATTGCCCCAGAGGATTTCCTCCAGAAGGCTGCTGGCAACTAGCTCACTTCGCATTTCAGCGCCAACTATCTGGCCACAGGAAACGCCTAAGGTGGCGCCAGTGGACCAGTTTGGGGCGCCAGCTCGCACCTGTGCCCCAGCGGTCCAATATCGATGGGCTGGCGCTGTTGTTTCGTCGTGCATGGGTGAACGGCTGGAGGAGAAAGTGGGCGCCCTCTGCTCTGTTTTTGTATTTTTTTTCTTTTTCTTTTTTCAGTCTAAAAGAAGGCCCAAAGAAAGTGGCGTAATTTTCGCATGTAAAATAATGACACCACTTTACATTAGCGCCCTAATATACGCACTCTCGCCCCTCGGCTGCAGTGATTTAGATTTGGAAACGCCTGCGCTCGCCTGGGAATTGCAAATGCGCCTCTTTTGGTGGCTGAGCGGAAGTGGGCCAGACGGGCGGCCTGTTTTTGGGCGGCCACTTTTTGCGTGGAGAGGCGAGCAAGTTGCTTTATTTTGAGGCCGCCCTCTCGTGTGTTGTGTTGTGTTGTGTGATGTGGAGTGGGGCGAGCTGGTGGGAGAACGTGCATGAGCCAGAAGGCAGCAGGCAAGAGGCAAGAGACGGCGAGCAGAAGGCAGAGACAGAGGAAGGCCGAACGTGCAGCAAGCCGCTGCCAGTTCGAGTAGATAGATGATGGCGCTGATGTGCCTGCGAGCGAGCCAACCATTTGGGGCCAGACGAACCAGTTGAGAGGCAACGGGGGAGCCAGTTTGTGCCGTCTGGCCACTGTGGCTGCTCGCTTGTTCTGTGTGGTGGCAGATATAATATTAGGAAAGCGTGCTTGTTGTTTTCCCCGAGCTTAGTAGTCAGTGTGGCCGGCTGAAGAGGGCTGCTCGAGAGGCTTGCTCGCCCCAAGCGGATTGATTCGAACTGGCGAGGAATAGGCCTTGCCAAATTTGAATTTAAATTTTACAAAACAGAAGAGAGAGAGAGAGAGAGCGCCCAAAGCAGAGTCTGTGGCCGCAAGTGCCTTTTCTCCTGCGGCTCTTTGTCTGTGCCTGTGGGTGGCCTTTGCAGCCCCAAGCAGAGGCAGTATCAGAGGGGAGAAAATCACTAGACGATGACGAGCACTGGTAACTGCCGACATAGATCATCTCCCGAGTCGAGTCTTTAGTTTGGGCTCGTTTGTCCGGCAAGTCACGCACACTTTGCTCTTCTTCCAGCCACCTCGCAACTTGCAGCCAGCCCTTACTGCTGGCCACTGTGCAGGCAAATGAGCAACGTGGTGCCACTTGCACTGCACTGCTCTCTCTTTCTCTCTTTCTGCGTCCCACTGGCCATCTGTCTGCCTGATTTGGGCCCCAAATGCGTCCATTTCGTCCAGCCTCTGATGCGCCAGCAGCCAATTAGTTTGGCTTAGGCTGCAAATCTCTGCCTATGCCTATTTGCCAGCCGCCCCCACCCAATCGGGCGAGCAGAGGGGCCAAGTTGCCCTCCCTTCTTGCTGCCCTTTGCTGCCGTCCAGTCTCCTCAATTGGCTGGCTTTGGGCGCCAAGCTGGCCTGGTGTCAATGAGGGGCCGAACAATCGATTGGTTGCCCGAATCTTGAGCATTCCTGGTGGGCCGTAACAATGAGCAATCACGCTTGTCAGCCCGCAGACTGTCGCACTGGTCGCACTGTCTCGCTCGGTCACGTTTCTCTGCGCGTTTCCTGGCTTCTCTTTCCGGCAAAAAGCACATCTCTCTCAGTCCAGCGCCAAAAGTGGACGAACAACCAGCCACAACTCGAACACAACACCAGCACCAATACTAAGCGGGTTATATTGGCCATTTTTACGACTAATTGGGTATGTTTTTTCTGTGAGGCTGCCAATTGTGCATTCCGGCTCGCATTTGAGCAGAGCACCACTCGGCGGCTTGTCCTCCTGGTCCTCTTGGTCGGCTAACTTCTGGAACTGGGCTTATCAGTGTGTGGCCACAGTGCACAATGGGCGGCCCACAAAGAGGCACACAATGGTCCAAATGGAGTTCCATTTGAATGTGAGAGCAATATCGAATATGGCACCTGGCAGGACAATTTGAAATGCGCCAAACATGGGCAAACGTGCGCTCGATTTCTGGCCCCATTCGGAATTTTCCCTTTGGGCTAAGGTCGAGTTGTGAGGCAGAAGCAGAGGCAGAGAAGCACTGGCTGCTGGCCGACCATTGTCCCTTTTGCGAGCGTGGCCGTCATTTGTCGCCGCTCGTCACCGGATGATTTTGCAGCCATCAGAGGCAGCCAGTAATTTGAGGCACTGTTTGCTTGCCCGGCCGATCTGAACGCCAGCAGAGCCAGGAGAACAGCCGAGCGAGTGGGCGACGAGCTTCGGGCTGGAAACTCGGGCAAAAAAAGGGGGGCCACATGAGTGTTCTGCAGAGGTTCCGGTGCGATCGGAGGGGGCTGGCTAGGCGTTAGCTTGGCGGCTTGGCTGTGGAGCGAGTGGTGCGGCCGGCGAGCAGTTGTGGCTCTTCTGGCGGCTGCAACACGGCCAACTGTGTTTGGGAGTGCTGCTGGTGGATAGTTTCTAGCGCAGTTTCTAGCGAGGACCAACTTTGGCCCAGAGACTCAGAGTGCCAGTTTGGCTGGAACGCCCATTATGCGGGCGCAGACTAGCCCCCGCTTGGTGCACGCGAGAAATCGCACCCTCCTGGCACGCCAAATCGGCCAGCAGACCAGCAGACCAGCGCCCAATGTCCAAGGCCATAAATTGGCGCCCCCAATCCGCCTTTTCTCCTCTTCCTCCTCCTCTCCTTCCTCCTTCTCCTGCCCAATGCTCAACCAATTCAAGCCCAGCACGAGCCGCCCAATGCTTGCCTCATCATCGGCTCCTTCATCAGCACCATTCACATGAATCATCATCACGCTCGTTATTATTATTATCATTATTATTATTAGTGGTATTAGAGTTGCTTGGGACTGGGACTGGGACTGGAGCTGGAGCATGGTTGTTGCCTATGCAATGCAAAAGAGATGCACCAAATGAGCTCCACTGGCCACCAGTGACACCTGAGCAGCATGAGATTCGAGTGAAGTGAATGCAAATTGGCCCCACTGATTGGGGGCCGCCCTTTGCCGTCCAGTGAGGGCGTTGCTTTGCTCGTCCACTGGAGCTAAGCTCTGGAGGCTGATTCCTGTGGGGCGCCAATCTCAAAACGATGACGAGCAACGAATTGGCTCCTCCTCCTCTTGCAATGGGGGCCGATATTTGGCCGATCTCTATGGATTGGCGGCGAGCTCGACTGATTAATCTGGCGGCCTAGTCGAGCTGGTTGGGAGTGCGCCACCAAGCGAGCGGCTCAAATGGCTCCAGTGTGGCGCTCGATGGTGGGCCACTCTCCATCTCTTCATCAAATGATTAGCTCGCCCTGGATAACTCGGCCGCTTTCTGGCCGCGAATTCCCCACTTCTCGAGTGTCCGTCTCAGATTGATTGGCAGTAACACGAAAGAGAATTGCCAAAGAGAAACCAACTGGGCAGAGTTGGACAACACTAACTGGCCAACTGCCCTCTTCTGATTGCACGCGACCCCTCGAGACAATTCTCATTTTGCTCTTCTCTCTTCCATTGCTCAACCAGATTGATTCTTGCACGAAGCTCGGCTGCAATCCAAAGTGGGGCTCTTGTACAAGGCAGGTGAGCTTCCGGCTGGAGATTAGTCCGCGTGAAAGAAGAGAATTTGTCTGGCGATCGTTTCTTTTCGAACTCGTCTGCATAATTAATCATTGCAGCTTCCTTCTTGGTGTCCACGGCTGCTGACAGAAACATCTGATGGGCGCTGCTCGAGCCTTTGGGTGGGAGAGAAAGAGAAAACTATTAGGCAAATTAGTCGGCCAGTCGGTGTTTGACAGAGGTCGTTGTTCGGAGGAGAAATAAAAAGAGAAAGAAGATACTAACAACAGTCTTTCCCCCAAAAATCTTTTCCCCTTTGCTCTCGTGGGCCCATGAAACACAACAAAAATGGAAAAAATAAATAATAAAAATGCACAACCGCGGCCCAAATTGTGGTTGCACTCGTTTCCATCTGCATTCTCCAACAACAGAAGGCCGGCGTTATCCGAGCAGGCCGGAAAGAGAGGAAACAATTGAACAAGTTGGAGGGTGGAAAAGTGAGCTCGGCCAAGAGAATGAGCATGAGACAAAGGCGACAGACATCAACACTTATGAACAAATAGTCGCCACTGGTTCAAATGTTCGTCTGTTCTGTCCACACTTGTCGCCTTCAAGCTACTCGTCCAGTTTTGCTTCGGAAACACTTCCCACCAGCAACAAGGGATTCCAACTAGCTCAGAGGGAGTCTCTAGTCTCTGTGTTGGCCAACTCTGCTGCTCGAAACAGAGACAGTCTCGAGCTGACCACAGAGGAGGAGCCTCAGAGCAAAGTGCGGCCCGAGGAGAGTCAGTCTGTGGCGCGCCTCGATGGGAAGCTCGAGCAGAAGGGGAGCCAAAATGAGGATGAAAAGGGGAGAATTTTCAACCCAGTTAGGTGGTTCAGGAACCATCTTCCGGTTGATTTTGACGTCGAAATTTGCGGCCAAACTGGAAGGGAAGAATTGGCCAAGAAGGAGGAAAATGGAGCAGTTGAGGAGCACAAAAAGGGGAGAGAAAATGGGCGACAGAATGTTTTTGTAAACAACTTTGGCGAGCTTATCATTCCAAAGGTGAGCCCCGAAATGGGCGGAAAATACTCCTGCCTGTTTGGGGGCCAGCAAAGTGAACTTGTGCTCCATGTTGCCAACTTAGAGACCACCAACTCAGCTGGAGATGTAAATTTTGAAATCAATGAAATTGGGCCAACTTCCGGTTTGATGGAAAAAATCTCCTGGCAATTGTTTGAGGAGAAGCCGCTTGATGGACAAGTTGAGTTTGGGGGCGAATTTGAGGAGCCCAAGTTGAGTGTTGGAGATGACAAATGGGCGGCCCAAAAGGAGAGCAAGAGAAGGAGAGCCAGTGGGACAGAGACAGAGACAGTGGATAGCTTTGAGGGAGGACAAGAGATTGGGATGCCCAAGAGAGACAACGATGGGACAAGAAGCAGTGTCCCTCGGGGGCGGCAGACTGGGGCCGGAAATGGGCAGATTAGGCGCGGACTCGAGGGGGACGAGCAGGCGGATGGAGTGGCGAGAGAGAAGCTTGCCGAGCTGCAAGTGGGGAGCCTCATTGGTGGGCCGTTCGGGGCAAAGACAAAGGGCCACTCTTGGGGCTTGGAGGCCGATGGGAAGCGAGCGGGAGAGAGGCAGGACGAGCGGGGAGAAGAGGAGGAAGAGGAGGAAGAAGAGAAAGAGGAAGAGGAAGAGGAAGGGGCGCGCGCAACTAGGATGAAACGAAAATTAGCAACTCACGAGCGGGGCCCAGAAAGTGGCAAAGTTAAACTAATAACTGGGCTCCACGATGGGCCAGAATGGGCGAAGGAGGAGAGAGAGTTGTTGGCCGCTTATCGGGCCAGTTCATCTGGGCCACTCTTCACAGAGACAAATGGACCGCCGACCGCAGAAGAACACTGGAGGGGCGCCCAAAACATTGACTCCTCCTCCCCCTCCTCCTTCTCGTCCGCATTCTTCCACCCAAGTTCGCCTCTGGGCCAGCCGCAAACAAATGGGCCGAAAAAGGGTTACACTTTTTCACAAAAGGACGCCTCCTTTGCCGGGAATTCAATTAGGAACAAGCTCGAGGGGAAGAATCTGGGCGCCACTAACGAGCAAGCGAGGGGACAGGAAACAGTGGCGCCCAAGCCAAGCGAGCTGGACGAGCAACTGTTAGCCGAACTGCTCCAGGAAGTCGACGAACAGAGGCAACTGTGGAGAGACGAGCAGCCAGGTGCTTCCATTGGCCCCTCCCAATCGTCCCAAGTGTCTGGCCAGCCGCAGACAAACTCGATTCTGGCCAACAAACTGAGACAGCCTTACAAATTGCCTGCAGGCCATCCAAAGCTCGCCGCCCACTTGGTCGAGGGTGAGACTATCTCCACCTCTGATCTCAGCTCCATTCCTGGCCTCTTGTACACAAAACACCAGTTTTATTGTCCCTCGCCGAGCCGAAAACAACTGGTGAAAATATTGGCCAAGCAAATAGGAGTGTTTGCCAAGAATTTCTGTCACTTCTCTTCCGGCGTTTCCAAAAGTCCAACTGGCCATCGAGAGACAGTCGCAAGTGGACAGAGCAAACGAGAGGCAGACAGTTCGTCCTTGGAGAATGTGGCCAGCGAGCAACTAGGCCAAGTTGCAACTAGAGCAGTTCAATTTGAAATCGGCCCAGAGGAAACTTCTGCAGCCAGTTCGTTTGGGGGCTGGCAAAATGAGCAACGAGATGATGGAAGGCGGCCCACTGTTTCCGGCAACGAACAATTGGCCAAAGTGATGGACGCGCCAAATTTGGATTTGGATTTGGACTCTCAGCTGGCCGAGACACATGGAAGTGCCTGGAATGGGACGAACTCGTTTGGTGCGACTTGTTGGCGTTTGGCCAGCCGATTGGTTGTTCTTTTGATGAGAAACGAGGCCCACTGGAGAGGCAAGGAGGACAAACAGAGAGACGTGGGGGCCAAGTGTGACTGGAGGCTGAGACAGTGTGGAAGAAGGCGCGCAAATTGGGCCGAAAAAGTTCCATCCATTTTGTGGCAGTTCTCAAAAGTTGTCTGGTTCAAGGACGCGAGGGAGCTAAACTTTGGGATGGGCGAGACAATTTTGGAGGCAAGCAAAGCGCAAAACAACTCCAACTCCAATTTGAGGCTCATTGGCTCGCTGGTGGACGATTTGGATGCTGGAAGAGAGGTCCCAACAAAGGAAGATTTGGGCCCACTTGAGAGGGAAAAAACTGCCGCCGAGTCCAGTGGTCAAGTGGCGGCCGATCTGGAAGTTGGTCTGCCAGCCGATCAGACAATTGGACAGAGGCCGAATGGGGAGCAAGTTTGCGCCGAGGGGCAACTCTGTGGACAGAGAGTGGCCAGTGGATGCTTCTCGGTGGGCGCCCCTCAAGAGCGGCCACCCAATGGAGAGGCTAGACTAGTGCTGGAAATCGATGGCTTGCGCAAGGAGGACGCTGGCCGCTATTCGTGCGCCTTCCAATTGGACTGGCCGAAATTGGTGCAAGTTTTCATTAGCTTGCGACGTTTGGCGCTCGAGTTGCCACGTGAAGCAGCGGACGAGCTGGACAATTGTGCCCAATGGTGGCCCAATTGTGTGTATGAAAATGATAAATCGCTTTGCTGTGATCCGATTGCCTTTGGAGAGAGGCGCACCGAAACTGGCCAGAGGGTGTCTCTGATGGAGTCCAAAGTGGCCGTCGCTTTGGAGGAAGGAGGGAAATTGGGCCCACAAGAAGGGGAGACACCTGGCGTGTTGGGTGGGCCGAGCAGCAGTGCAGACGAGCAGACGGGAGGCAAGCAAATGAAGATGGACAATGAAGGAGCGAGTGGAAGCAACGAACAGGAGCACACCAGCAATCCGTTTGCTCTGCTGCAATCCATCCTAAGGGCCACTCAGTGTTCCCACTCGCTCGAAGTTGTGGGCCCAAAATTGGCCCAAATGGACGAAAGAACATTCGGCACACTCAATGAAACCATTGTCTCAAGCTTTCGCTCCATCACAGCGACAAAAGTGCAAATATTTGCCCTAATTGTGATCGAACGGCCAGGTGAGTATCCAAAAGGTTTCCGAATGAAAGGGGCACGAAAAGCCCTTTGAGTCCGTTTGCCACACTTCCGCTTGGTGTCCGTTTTCCCTCTTTCCTTTTTCCGCCTCCAAAGTTCCCTCGACTTGGATGAACGGTGCTGGGCAAGCTAATAATGGATGAGGACAAGTATTTGGGCGTCCGCCCACTTTGGCCGGCCGCTTGTTGAGTGGAGTGGGTGGCTGTTTTGAGTCGGGGCGAAGCTTAATTAGCTCTTGGGTGCAGTTTGCCAATGTGACAGGCGTCTGCTTGGGAGCGTTGAGTTTTTCGATGAGAAATGGAGACACTCTCTGGGGGGTGTTGCAATTGGCTGTCTCTCTGCTTTTGTCTCTGTTCTTGCCACCACTTTTGCCTCTTCTGCTCTCCAAAGCTAGTCCTTCTCGCCAGCGACCCAACTCTGGCCAACTGGGCCGCCAATGAGCGAGCCATCCTCTAAGCTTGTCCCGTCGGAACTTGTGTCTAGCTCTTCCGGTCTGGCCAGACGGACAGAGAGACGCAGAGACCAAACTGGCGCCGCTGGACTAACAAGGAAGAAGAAACTAAAAGGCGTGGGCCCAAATTTAGGTGTTTATTCCGTGAGCCGACTAGCAAAGTGGCAGGCTTGTGGATCTGGCCATCGATCTGCTCGCAGGCAGCTTATTTCCAAGCTCGCCAGCATCTTCAAGCTCCCATTTCAAGGGGCTAATATTAAGCCAAAGTGTCACTAAGTTCCAGTAGAGGGTTGCTGGGAGGCAAAAAGCGAGGAGAGAGAATGAGAGAAAGAAAAGCCGAGTGATTGAGTTCATCATTGGCCAGAGTTTGGGGCTGCAACAATGCTGGCCCTGATCATTGGGGCCAATCTTGGGAGGCCGCTTGGGCCAGCTCGGCTTTGCTTAGCTGGGCCGCCTGGGGCGTCTGAAACGAGCAGCAGAGGAGAAAAGCAAGAGGATAGTAAGAGAGAGTGAGAGAGAGAGAGAGAGAGAGAGAGAGAGAGAGACGGACTGAAGACGAAGTGGTTTTAATGCTACAAAGACGACGAGCGCCCTCACCCAAAACGACCTCCAGCCACGCGGCCAAACGGCCTCCCACTGAACAGGGTGGCCAAAATCACGCCCTCAAATAGTGTCACCCCACTGGGCAGCTCTGGTGGTGGCGCCAAGCTAATATATGAAATTATATTTATAGACACTCGGCGGGGGCATTAGTTTGGCGAATGGTGGTGAGCCAGTGGAGCCAGTGGAGGAGAGGAAAGAGTGAGTGTGTGTGGGCTAAAGTAAACATCACGTTGCCACTTGCAAGTGGCGGGGCACACGTGCGCAAACAACAACATGCTCGCCCATTCTTCGCCTCCAAACCATTTGGCCATCGGCCCAAGTCATCCACTTTTGCACTGTCACTCGGGCCACTGTGCACTTGGCTTCGGGTTAATTAATAGACCACTAGGAGCTGCTCGAGTTGGCGTGCTGAGACGAGCCAGCCAAGCAGACGGCTGGATGGAAAGCGAGACTTGGAGGAGCCAGAGCCACTGAGAGGAGTGTTGCTCGACTTGGGGGGGGGGGAGCCCACTGATGGTTTGCCGGCGACCCAAAGGGCCAACAGCAAGTGATTGAACGCCCTTTTCGGCTGACCAAATGGAGCTTTGGGACCCAGCAGGTCGCTTATTGGGGGCCGCAATGTTGTGTGGCCCAGTGGGCGCTTTGCTCGCATGATATCAGTTGGCGACTCTGCAAATCCAGCGCCTCATGCGCCACCAGCCAAGAGCTGAGAGCTAAGGAGAAAAAGGAAACTACCATCTTTCATCCATTCGGCCCAGTGTCTTGGCCTTCCAATTGAACGCCAGATTATTGGATTGGACTTCATGAGGCTCGTGGACTGTTGTTGTTGTTGCTGGTGTTGTGGTTGCTTGAGGGAGTGAGCGGCGAGCAAAAACTCAGCTGGATATTTTTATTGAATGCACTCGCTTCGAGCCAGTGGGGCAAACCATCAGAAGCGTTACATCAATATGCTCGCGACGTTCCATCGGCAATAGTTATCGAGTTGAGTAAAGGAGATTGGTTTCATTTAGTTGAGGCGAAGAGAGATCATGATATGTGAGCCCCATCAAATGGCCATTTATGTCCACCATTCGTCGCTTCGTCTCTGCAACTTGGGAGCCAACGAGTCTGACGTTCCGCCTTTGGTGCTCCGCTCACTTGCTCGCTTGCTTCTTTTCGACAAAACTAGCCAACCGGTGGCGCTGGCTGAGTTTCGGCTGGTCGAGAGAGCCAGTTTGGCGCCCCAAATGGTGGCGAGCTAGTTATTGGTGGACGCCGCAAAATGGCAAAAAGGGGCGGCCCGTCGTGCTGCGTGCTCAGCCGCTTGAACATAACAAAAACAGTTGTTAGTCGGTTAGTGAGCATTTGTTAGTGAGAAGTTGAGGGAGATCTTTTCCTCTCTCTCTCTCTCTTTCTCTCTCTCTCTATGCTGCTCGAGTCTTGTTGCTGGTGGCTTGTTGTTGTTGGCACTCTTGCACTATGCGAGCTGCTCTCATGCTGGCCACGTACGCGCCAAAACCTTCCCACTGGACTGGACCCACACAAGCCGCTCCTCATCTCAAACCCTCCCTTTGAGATGGGGGCTCTTTGAACTCTCGGCCAAGCTGAAGCAGTTTGGCTGCGAGCTACTAGAGAGCACCCACATCAGAGCTTCGACTCAATTCATTCGTGAACAATTCCGGCCTATTTCTGTCTAATTGCTCAATTCGAAAATGCAAGAGTGCAACTCCAGTGCTTTCTGCACAGAAGCAACTTCCTGAGGCTTTTTCGGACTCTTGCTACTTTTATGTCAAAGTGCGGCTGGATGGAATTCGGGCCAGACTAGAAGGCTCCACCAAGCTCGTCATTGTATAATCGAGACTTATAATTTCTATTTCCCAAGCCTGTCTTTTCGTGCCAAGTGTGCTTGGTGGTCTGGCTGGCTCCAGAATTCTGCAACTCCGCTAGATATAAGCCCTATTTCGATTGAACTGCTCTACCGGCAACCTGCAGAAGCACCCAAACTGCTTCGTAATTAGCAATTAAGTGCCCAAGAGCGAAGCATTCCTCTAGGCTTGGAGACTCTGGCGAGCAAAATTCACTCTTCTTTCTCTCCCTTCATGCTGTATCGTGTAGCAGCAGAGTGGGAAAATGGGGACAAAGTCGCAAGTTGGAGTGAAATTGTTCATTCACAGCGAGTGGGCAGGACAAATGTGTGATGGATTCATGCCCGGCGATCAGAAACAGAGTAGCCCAAAAAATTTTCATTCCGTCCAATGTGCTATGTTGCCTATTGCTCCTCGTCCAGTCAGCCGGATTAACAGCTTCCTTGCCGCGAGAGAGAAAGAGAAAGAGAGAGAGAGAGAGAGAGAGAGAGAGCGTTTCGAGGAAAGGAGTAACCACTAGTGTCCACCTCGAGGGCCATGCAGAGCACAGTCTTTGCTCGTCTTGGGCCATGATCAGACATTAGGGCGGGGCCCTCTTTTTGACAGCAAACATCAATAATGTCCGCCAGTTTTCGTGCGCCGAGTGGGCTTCTTTCGGTGCTCGTTTGCTCGCCTCAACTCTACCCATTTTCGCTCATCATTCCAGTCAGTCATCAAATCAAGCAAGCGCATTGTCACTCGGCTCAACACTGGCCAACTGGGAGCGCAAAATGGAACTTGGGCCGCATTTAACTATGGAAACACTCTAACACTGAGGCTTGGTGTTGGTTCATGCGAGCGTGTTCGAATTGGGAACAGAGCCTTCAGATGGACGGCCAACAAGGAGCGAGACGAGACAAACACTGAGAAACAGTAATGGGCGAGCAAAATTGCACAGGCCGAGAAAAATACGTTCAGCTTTGTCGCCCATTAGATCATGATGATTGTACTCTTAAGCTAAAGTTTGTGGCTAGGCCGCAAAGTATTTGTCTTCTCTGGTCAGTTTAGCGCCCACCAAGTTGGCAAAAGGAGCGAAGTGGGTTGCCCTTCATTGTTGTTGTTGCAGTTTTGGCTGAATTCCTGGCCAAGAGTGAGCAAAACTGGCGACATTTGGCGGCCAAACAACTCAGGCTGAGTGCAGCAGCTTGCAGTGGACGAGAATGAATTTGTTTAATGCTCTCCAGGCAAATCGTGACCGCTAGTTAACTTGGCCGAGCTGCAGTCGTCTCCTGCCAACTTCCAACGGGCCATCACTTCAGCGAAGGGCAACTGCAAGGCGAGCCCATTTGTTGATGTCCAGTTGCTCTTTCTTTCTGCCAACTTGCTGCAGAAGCGAGCCTGATTGTTGTTGGACAAACCACGTTTCAAATAGCACAATTTGAACCAGGCTCTCAAATGTCTGGTCGATGGTGTCGAGTCGAAGCATGAACAGTGGCGCCCTTGTAGATTTCCACGCAGGTCGCCAGCAACTCTCTGGGGGGCTCACTCAGCTTCAGTTTCCTTCCTGTCCGCTCCTCTTCGGCATGCCCCTCGAGTAGAGACAACAGTAACAGATTCCAACAAGTTCTGATCCAGTGGTCATCCCCAGACGAAGAATAGTTTCCGATTGTGGAGGTGAACAACAGTTTTCCCGAATCTGGCAAGATTTCCACCATTTGGCTGTGGCCTCGGTGTGTGGAAATCCCCGAAGTAAATCGACGAGAATGATCACAGCTCAGTGTTTACTGAGTTGTTGTCATCGCTGATGGTTGATGTCGAGCGGTGAACTTCATATTGATTTACCGTTTTCCGCCAATTAGCACGATTGGTGCCGCTCGGACAAGCTATGCCTATCAGGTAAACTTGGCCGAAAGATTTATGGTCTAATGAAAGGCAGATCCTCACTCACATAACCACAATTTATGAGCTTGAGTAGCCTTCAATCTTTGCCACTAGATGATACTCAAGATGAGAACGACCCCAGCTGTCTCGACGTGTGTGGGCTACTGTTCGAGAAGGAGCTCCACTTTTTCGTCCTATTGTGACGCTACGCTCTAAGCGCGCGGTCAGTGGGTGATGCGGTCCTACGCTGCCTTAAGCCTTCATAACGAGCTCGCCAGCATGATGAGAGACACACTGGCGCCACGACACCAACGTGCACAATGGTCCCCGGCAGCTCCCCAGGTCACCAACCGTCCAACGAGTATATTCGGCCCAGGAGCCGTAAAAGTGTAACTCATCAGAGACCTTCGGCCTAAGAATATCAAACAGTTAATCATTGTAACGCCTCCAGAGTTACACTATCGCCTTCTAAGTAGCAGGATCAGACTCAAATCATAGTCCAAAGTAACACGCGAATTCGAATCCGCAAACAGCGGTGCCTCTTGAGATTTCGTAGCAAAGGTTGGCTCTCGCGATGAGCACTCTCATTGTTTCGACCTCGCCTCATTGTGGGCGGATGTGGATTTTGCTAGGTCCAGTTGGTCCTTTCGCGGAGTCGACCAGCATCATACATTGTGTATAATTTCATCAATTATTAGTGATGATTATTTCTTCAACCTAATGGGGGCGTCCCAAAGGGATCCCTCAGAAGGTTTCTATTTTCAAGAGGAGAGGGAAAGGTTCGACTGGGCCTTGTGGGTATGAATTCGAGTCGCCTAGAGGTCGACAACCGTCGAAATGAAGTCTTTCTTCGGATTTCAACTTTGAATCTCCACTCTTTGCCAATTGTCTTCCTCTGATCTAAGAAATCAAGTCCGACCCATTCAAATCAGCCTTGTTGAGGCCAAAATAGTTTCACGACAGTCAAATTCTAATACTTAAGCACCGATTCCAACAATCACATTTGGGTTCCCAATCAAAACCTGAATTCCGCAATGTCAGCAAATTCGAGTCCCTTGTGGTCAACAATTTTGGAAGCGAATTTGGCTTATTCGAGAAGGAAATTGGCCGATTTCCAGCGACTTAAGCAACATAATTTGGGTGGCGAAACTGCTGGCGCAACTAGAAAGAGAATTGCAAATGAAATGAATGCCAACGAGCCAAATTCTCTTAAGTCTTCCAATCCAAACTTCTCCTTCCGATCCAATGAGTCTGGCGAATACAATGGAAATGGATCAACAATGGAAACCTCCTCAGCAAGATCAACGCCAACGACAATTTTATGGTCGGACGATAATCCACGAAGCTCGCTTAGTGTGAAGGGCGATGATGAAAACTCGGGGCCAGTTGGCGCGATTGATCGAGGGAGAGCATTGTCTCGTCATCGGCGCCAAACAAGCAAGCTGGGCCTCAATTTGGAGATTGTTGGCCAAGAAAATCCGGCCTCAAGTTGGAGGGAAGAAAAAGGCCCCCAATTGAATAATGCAGAAGGGGAAGTGAAAGTGAGACGTCCAGAAGACGTGCAAAGGCGTCGAAAGGGCCAACTCTTGGCAGGGCGACATCCAACAAGCCTCGACAATTTGCAACTCGCTTCAGGCGAGAGCCAAATGTTCGACGAGCAAAATCCGACAATGTTCAGCCAAAGGACCTCCAGTGGACCATTTAATTATGTTAATGAGAGAAATTTGAATCCTCAAGCGAACGTCCTGCTTCTTGGAGGAGGCGCCGAGACCACTGCTTCAACTTGGCCCCCTTCTCCAAGTCTGTCGGGGTCCCAAAAGGAGTTGGAAGATTCAGCATCAAGAAGCAACGCGAGGTCGGATAATGAAGTAACACAGGCCCACTGGAGCAGGCAAGCAGCCGAGGGAGGCGCGCATCCATCCGAAGAGTCGATAGACTTGGATTCGGATGATTATTCCTATGCTGCCGGACTTCATCAGAGTGGATGGAGGCCAAGCTCTGGAAGGCAAACAGGAAGAGATTCAATGACAGGCTCTAGCTTGGAAGAGCAGTCGCAGTCCCCAGGGATCGGGGTCCCATTTGAACGAGATGAGAGTCGCTCGAAAGGTGGCCGGGCGGGCAGTGTAAGTGATCAAGCCGAGTGGAGGATGCTCCACTCCGGCTCGGCTGCAGGACGATTAGGTGTGGAGCTCGTTAACGGTCGCAATCTGAAAATGGAGGAGCCACCCTTGCTAGGGAAATGGTTCACCAACGACGATTTGTCACCTAGACCAGTTTCCAGAGCTGCTGCGGACTATGCATCATCAAGCGAGATTCCGATACCTAAGGAGCAATCGACCATCGGGGAGAATTCTTCTAGAATTCCGCTACATGCTACAAGGAATGGAGGTTATAAGATTTGGAGCAACAAATTAAGCGAAAAAGATGGACCAAGTGCTGCGGTAACAAGAAGGCCAGCTGAGACTCTGGTTGATCTCAACCCGGCTCGACTAGACACTTCCCAAATGCCAAACCATTTTAGAATTGACTCTGCTCTAGCTGAGCCAGATTCGAAAGGGAGATTCGAAGGCGAACAAGCAGGATGGAATGGGCGCTTCTTTGCCAAGAAAGGGGCCAGCAATTCATTTGTTCTATCCGCTCAGCATGAGCCTTACCGATACAACGACAGCCCGGAGAGTCCATTGCCAGGACATAAATTACGAGTTCAAGGACCATCACGACGCCATAAACGACAACTGGAGACTAGGTACGAAACTGCTGGTACCACTGGAAAGGAACCGCTCTCTGAGTTTGCTGGTGATCAATTGGCGAGCAGAGAGAATGATGACAAGTCGAATGGCTGGCAGATAGGAAGAGTTGAGAGAGAGGCCAAATCTATCGGAGACATTTTGGTCAGCTCCGTGGTTGCAGAAGACAGAGCGAGCAGCGGAAGGCAGGGAGCTGCTAGTGGGCTCTCGGTGGAGCCGGAAGTAGTTGGTTCGGCTGCTCTAAACTTCGGCCTTCCCGAGCAGAATCTCAGCCATGTTCGGGATGAGCCAGCCGCCAAACCAGTGGCAACAAGACAGATAGAATCTATCGAGAGCGGTCAGGAGGACGACGAGAGTCTCATGTGGAGGGCAAGCCAGTATCTTTATATGCACATGAGAGCCTTCGCCGCCTCATCCATATATGGAGTTCAGGTGGATGTAGAATGGTCTAATGAAAGGACGAACATGAGCTATAATTCGTTCACTTCCAGGCAAGAGCCATCCGGAGCAGTCTCAATTGGTGATGGCGACTCTGTCAGCAAAGACCAGAACTCAGTCGATATTGGCACTCCGTTCGCAACTATCGACTTGGTTCCCGGTCAAAGTTTGCATCTGCAATGTACAGGTTAGTGAACAAAAAGCAACTTATCTGAGATTGTCCTCAGCTGATCTCTCATATTTTTTTTCTCTCGTTGCGTACAATAATGACCATGATAAATCACCCTTATTAACTCGTGTAACTCTGATCTTGCTGAAACTTTAATCATCGATGGCGACTAATACTTCGACGGGACAATCTCGACATTGGAGAGCAGCTCAAGCGTTGGGCCGCCTTCCAGAGGTAGAGGTGAGCATATGATGGCCTTCATATCTAGACATGGATTGATTGCCGAATCAGTCATAGTGACGACACTAGCATTTTGCTTGTGAGGTAACAACAACATCATCCTAACTAACCTGGTAATCCTCTAAAACACAAACAAACAAAACTCGAAAACTCTCGCAATCTTTCAGTGGTTTAAACGAATCAAACGATTGCCGAGACATCTAGAGCAAGAACCATGGGCGCGCAAATTGTCGAGACAAATCGGAGGCAGCCTGTTCTGGCCGCTGACTAAGCTTGATCTATTGACAAGGAATGATGATTCAGGACCGATGGCTGTCCCTGAGGCTGGAGATGAGGAATTGGCCAATGGTAATAAATTCGTTTGCACTAAATCGACCACGGTGTTTGACAATTTGCTTAATCAAACATTTACAGTAGTGGGCAGTTTGAAATTGAGCCAGTTCAATGACATGGAGATGCATAAACGGAAAGGGCAGAGAAAGCAAATGAACAGCTTCGGGAGTGAGGCCCCGATAGATATCAGCTCCACTGCTAGGTCCATGCAGAAGATAGAGCCACGACAGCGTCATAGACAGTCTAGCTTGATAAGAGGACAGCAAACTGGACCGCAAACAGGCTCTGGGCCGTTGTTCAAACCATTGCAGTATAACCAAGCACAGTACGATCTGTTCGCCTGTATTGTTGATGCGGATGTTCGGCATGCTTATGCAACACTGGGCGTCAACTTTCGACATGCGCCAAGCCATATGTCGTCTCCCTATGGTAGTCTCTCAAGAGCTAGTCGTGCAATCCAGAGACCTTATCGTGAAACTCAGGTGATCAAAGAGCAACATGATTCCAATTACAGAAGCAGTGTTGATGCAGACATTTTCTCCGCATCGGAAGCAGCGAAGTTCAATCTGATGAGAGGTAACCAGTTATTCTGTAAGTTGCCATACAATAGAAGGGCCTATATGTCTTATGAGAGATTATCTTATGATTCAAAGAAAAGAGCCTAACAGAATCGTTCCTCAACAATCAACCCAGTCCCCCTCAGAGCCACCAGGTGGGATGGCACCAAAACGAACTCAAGCTCCTACTTGATGATCGAGGATGAGATCTTTCTCGATTCAGATAAGAGCATCCCCGCGGCACAATTTCCAATCTCAATCTCTTTATTGAGTCTAATCATTGGGCTAGTCTTCAGCTCACTCTTATCCCTTGTATATCTGACACTCAGGTCATATCAGGCCCTGACCAAGTACAATATCGATCTTGTGGAATTCCATGATGAGGTTCCTAGCGAATCAAAAGAGGACTCGAAAATCCAATTCTCTTCAACTATTGTGTCGCTAGAACGTGAGGATAGGTCGAGGACCAGTCTGACTTGCAGCCATCCAGAGAACGAACCCACGAACCAGTTTGGTACACAGACAACCGTGTGCCCTGAACTCAGACATCTTGTTGAGGGTGCTAGAAATATAGAATTTCAGCGAAACGATCTGAGTTCCACTAGTGCCCGATCTAAATCACTCTATAGCGCTCATCATCATAACCAAGCTCTCGGAAGCTTCCAGTATCACCAGGCTTCAGATTCAGACGCTATGCGGGCCATGTCCAATTTTTCCGATTCTGAGTGGATAGTGAGCGTCATGAGTGAGCTTGACGATGACGCGATTCGAGATTGTCCTGTGAACTTAGAATTAAGCACCTTCTCTTGTTGCGAAACAGGTTAGGCTTGATTGGCGTTTTAAGAAAGGCTCGCTATCACGCGCCGTAGATAATTACGTCCGGAATGCAGAGCAACGGCATCTAAATACTCAAATCTAAACCACCAGGCTCAACATACGAAACTAATCCGAATAAAATTAACTCAAGTTATTGTGATCTAGACTATCGATTAAATACAATAAGAAACCTAATATCATTCTGCGAAACTACAGTTACTCTAACGTTTAAGTTTGAACATTCTCACTGGGTTGTGAAAGTGTAGGGATTGGTGATTTATTCCGTAGTCGTGGATCTAGCTGGTTGTACGCAATCATCATCTCAATCACATGATTCAATCCCACAACATATCTTTCTAGAGTAAGCTGAATATCATTTGTTCTCAAGTGTCAATACGATTTCGACATATAATAACCTATTTTCTTATAACCTAGTTACCATTCCGTATAAGTCTGCCCCTTATTTCGCCTAAGATTCCTACCATCATCGCCTGTCCCATGATCTTCTATGGATCCTATGTCTTCGAGACATACTTCAGGGTTATCTCAAGAAATATGAGCATTGAGTCTTTGAAAGCTCTTCGGAAGCTTGATAGCTGGCCTAGAGCCGAACAGAGAAATCATCTTATCACCTAGGGACAATTGTTGAGATCTCGATGACGATATAGTTAAAAATTTAACTACGCATCGGATCCACTTAACATATCTTAAATGTTATAACTGCGGCTGTGATGATGGTTGATCCTCATGGATGAGCACTAGAATGAAAGATTTCTAGTACAAAACAAGGAACCTGAGAAATCTCGTTGGCCTCCAGTCGATGGAAACTCATCCAAAGGTTCTATCTTATATAACTTCTTGATCACGGGCAATTTATTCTCGACTCAAAAAGAGGAGGAATCCTGAAATTGTACTTCAATCATCAATCTGCTAGGTTCTCCTACAATAAATTCAACTAGTTACCGTAAACAATGCCAGACCATGAAATTTTCGGGCTGACTTGGAATTTTCTTGAATTAAATTTGCTCTGACGGTGATATCACGATTCATTCACTTCAATATTGCCCCAGAAATTACCAATGTGATTAATGATCGACTTCTATTCCTATCAGTCATTATGCTCCATCTTGATACACAACGAAGAGTTGGGATCCCAAAAGACGGAGAATGTGATATCTCTGCGGATCTAGAGGTGCAGAGATAACAGTTTTCCTATGGAAGGGGTTATTCAGAATGATTGGCCCCTCGGGTCTTAATGTGGGCTATGAGATTGCCACGATTGGCGAAACCCTTACCGCAGTCGCATTTGAATTTTTTTTCCCCGGTGTGAACAGTTTGGTGCCGTTTTACGGTTGACTTTTGTGAGAAAGATTTGCCGCAAATAGAGCAACTGAACGGTTTCTCACCCTTTGAAGAACAGTTGATCATAAGAGACGTTAGTTGGAACTCTCAAGAGATAGTATGGTATAGCTCACGGCTTACTTACGGTATGAGTACGCATGTGTATTTTCAATCGCTCTTTTTCTGAGAAAGCCTTGCCACAAATCTGACATGGGAATGGGCGCTCGCCTATGGAGGATAGACATCGAATTTAGTATCCAAAATAGATTTGGAGTGGTCTGAGTATGATAGGGAGGAGTATAGCGTCGAATAGTGGGCCACAGACTTACCAGTGTGTGATTTCATATGGCGGTTGAGCGAAGTTTTTTGCGAGAAACTATGACCACATTGCTGACACTGAAACTTCGCTTTAGATCCCTTGTCGTTGGAATGTGTCTTCAGGTGACTCTGGTATAAGTTTCGCATGCCAAAAATTTCACCGCAGTGTTGGCACCTGAAACTACCCAAGCCCCTAGATGAACTAGCAGTTGTAGCTCCTCCACTGACACTCGCTAAGTGATGTGAAGAAGTAGCTACCTGATTTCCACCAGGATGGTCGTGGTAGGATGCTACATGATTGGAGTGATGATGTTGGGGATTTTGATGTTGATGATTGCCTAAAGACATGGGTGCCGATCGATCAGATAGAAAAACCGGGGGTTTAACTGAGCCAGCATGAGATCGATTTGAATCAGTTCTTGAGTTTAGATTGTAAAAGTGGTGATTATCGTTCATACCAAGATTGTATGAAACGACACCATTATCGATTGATTGCCCCGTTGTCCTAAGATTCAGACTATCGCAAGCTTGCGCGACATTATTCGAGTCTTGAAGATGACCGGCATGTGTCAGGTTCGTCGAATTAGATGAAGAACTTTGCGTGACATCCACTTGCTGATGGATCGAATTCAGCATAAAAGTCGCCTGTTCCGCCTGAGTTTTCAATGTTACGCCGACGAGTTCCTGATTGTGGGCCGATAGGTGTGACATTGACCTTTGCTGATGATGAGGATTGTTGTGATGATGCTGCGGGTAAGCAATCAGATGCTGGCTTTCAAGTATTTGATGTGTCATAGTCTGTTGAGAAGTGGCCGCTGCATGTCCTATGTGGCTATTGCTATGAGATGGCCAAGACGAATTGAACGGGCCCATGTCACTTGAGGGGAAGATACCGTGACCCAAGCTCATAGTATTCTTCCACATGTTGGCAGCAGCAGATTGCATAAGACTGCCAGAGTCTAGGTCCAGTGAAGAATTTGTCAGCTGATGTTTGACATCATTAGATCCATCGTCATTGTTGTGATGGTTGAGCGTTGAATGATTCTGATGAGAAGATTGTAATAGTAAGTCGTGACTACTGAAGTTTAGAGCCATTTTCAACTTTAGAGTGGCTGGCCAGTTGAAGATTCGAATATTGTTTCTGGGGTGTAATTGTCGTATAGATGGAAACCTATGTTGCCGCCGATAGATCAAGGGACGAATGAGCCAGATCGATGCGCTCTTAGGTACCCATTCGCCTTGCGTGCTTTGTTCACCAGATTCTTGTTATGATTCTTAAATCTAGTGGCAAGGACTAAGACGTTCAGGTACTTGGGGGAGAGTAGACGATCCTATGAATTCTCACTATATCTTATGAAAGCACAAAACTTGATCAGTATTCTCACTACATATAGACTTATGATCTATGGCGTCTCACTTATTATGATGCAGCAGATTCATCTGCCATGAGATTTTCCTTAAATCTTCTCTATTCTTTGGTAATAAATTATTGTTTTTGAGTCAATACTTTTAGAATGACTTTTTGATTTATGCCTATCTGAATTGTTTTTAAAATTGATGTATCGGTGTCTAATATACTTTTGGTTGACTATCTTTGAGGTGGCATGCCACAGAATCCAGAGTTGTGTTATTTTATATCGGCCCCATGATGAGTAGAGTAAATTGATGCATGGCAAACCGATTTTGGATATACTTAATTTGGTAATCACTGTGAGAATCTATAGATATACTTAGAACAATAAGCTATGCTGATAATATGAATTGCCCTTAATCGAGCACAACAATATCATTGTACTAATAGAATTTCATGATTTCTGATTGAGATGGCTACCAGCGTATGAGCAAGTTGAAGAGGAGAAAGAAATAAAGCGTCGTAGATCTATGTCGATAGTGGATAATTTAGCCGTTCTAGTTGCGTGTCAGATGGACACCAACTTTGAGAGTATATGATATCTTGACAATAAAGACAGACCTTGAGTTCGTCCTATAGATCCTCTTCTCTCGGTGCTAGTTTCTATTTCACAGTCCTTTCTTTCGAATATGGTCTAGTGTATTGTTAAAATTTTCTCACTACAGTTACGTGATCCGAAGAGTCACAGTAAATTTTTGTCATAATTTGGTATTATATTCCTAAACTATATCTATATTGTTTAGAATATGAATCCTGAAATCTGTATTACTATCTAGTTGATGATCCATCAGCCACTCGACGTCTCACGCCAGGGCGATGAAGAGATGAATTATTCCTAATATAACTCCTGAATTTAGTATGGACTTTGTGTTTCATTCAAGGGGAAATCGTCGAAAGATTTGCCAATAAGTTTAGAGTAGGTTTTGCATTATTATTCCTGAAAATTCTATGAACGGATCCGATCTGCACAGGGTTACTTCGTTCGCTGTCTTTAAAATTCACCTTGAATTAAGGGTCTTGTATCGTCGACTGGGCTTGCTCGATAAACTTGAGTCAGTAAATTGAATAGCTTTACATCTGGCATGTTTGGCTAAGAAACCATGGGTGAGAGCTATTTATAGCTGATGAAGTCGTGTGTAGGCCCATACGGGCCCTTGCGCTTTTGTACTGATCTATGGGACAATCCAGCAAGACATGTGGCACTGTCTTCATTGAAGAGACCAATCCTGATTGATCCACTGGTTAAATAGCCTCCGGTGTCGCTTGATAGCTAAATGATGCAGAGCGAGCCTTTCTTTATCCTCACGGCTGCTTGAGCTCTCCAGAATGAGGTCGCGAACTCAATCGTCTTCTATGGATTTGGTCGGGAGTGAGATTTAATAAAATCAGCCATCAATCTGGGTCAGTAATCAAATATGATCACAATTTGGATATTGATAGGATTAGTGGAGCCAATTAGTTGGAAAATTAGAGTGAGGTCTCGTACAACAAACAATAAAGAATTGCTTCAATATTTTGTGCACAAGCAATAGCTGTCTCAGAACCGAAGATACAAATCCATCCAATAAGGTACGATGATCCTGAAAATGTTTCCTACACGGAGCGAATAGCCCTAAATGGATGAAATTATCATGTTGATACTATTATCCAGCAGACTAAGCGATAGAAGGGACGCACATATCTCGAATGTGTGTTTAAATCCCGCAATAGATTCGTGCGAGCATCGACCTGAGCAAATCCCAATCGATCGTTCTGACTTCTGGTGGAATCCGAGATATTTTGATCCAATTCCTGGCCAGAATCATACATCAATCTATAGTCCTATCCTTGGATCTCATCGATAGAGTTATGGTTGGTCAGTGTGGCTAACAATTGCAAACTTGCACTGGCCGAGGGTTCTGCGTATTTGGGTGATAGAATCAACACAAATCAAGATAATTGAATATCAGCCAGATTCGAGTCTTGTATGAAGTTAATACAAAATTATTCAAGGATAGTCTAGGGTGATCGTAGCGACTTTCATCGGAGTGTAATAATTTGCTTTCACTTGATGCTGTTATGGATTTCCAAGTGATTTGCTACGCATCAGAATCAATATTAGATTCTACCGACCCTTCCTCGCATACAAGTTCTTATTGGATCGAGCGTTGGAACCGTTCTCACACTAAATCTTGAGCAATAGGTGCTTATCTCCGTAACTGTAAGAGTATTATAATTATTATTATCTGTTATTTTTCTCAATCACCTCCTCTGTTCGACACCGAGAGTACACTGTGTCATTCGGTCTTTCCAGACGAGCTACTGAGGAAAGCATTGGACAGCCATAAAGGTGGTGGTGCTCTGGCCTAGACAGTTGTGCGTTGGCAGCTTATCCGACAGAGCTAGTCCTATTCGTTGCGACCCATCAGACAAGTGAACAGGCCGACATTCTAAGACACTGCGGCTCACTAGCCGAACACATACAAACGAGCTAACCAGTCGTGCTGCAGTTGCGCGGTGTGAAGCGGTGAGGAAGCCTACACTAGGAAAGGCGATCGAAGCCAAACGCCTGTCTTCGCGTTTTTGCTCGTTCATCTTACGTCCTTTCTTTCTATCGTTCGTTCATTCGTGCAATTTCTTAATGGTTCGTTCACTCTTTCATGCTCTCGCCCACAGATCTGTTTTGGCCAGTTTTTTTAATCTTCGCTCGCTACGTCTTTCTGCAGAGAATTTCCACTCCCGATTCTCTGCAGGCCCGAGCCCGCTACCCCACCTTTCCCGTACGCTCTCGTGCACTTAGATAGCTGGGGATTTACAGCTCGAGAATATACCTTTTGAGAGGGCGTACGAAAAGTGAACGAGAGATGGAAAGCATTAAGGCCTATCCCGATCGAATGCGCTCGGTTGTTTCCATGTCAGCCGGCCTGTGTACAGCCATTGACTACCATCCGCCGCAAGAGAGGCACAGGCCTGCAGTCTTCGGTCTCTGGATGCTTCCTGGATGAACAGCGATACATTCGCATCATTGCTCTGAGGGTAGCTCTGGATATCCTCCACTCGGTCGTTCGCGCACAACGGTTCGAATTCGAGAGTGTGATTCTGACAAATGAGCAGAGCGAGAAAGAAAGTTGTGTCCGAGATAAGACTCGAACTCTCTCTGAAGCAATTGCAAGTTTGCTAAAATGTCTCCTCCATATCCCGCAGTCAATAGAGGATAGACGCGCCTGCAGGATTGATAGTCGCGGCAGTCGAGCCTAGTGTTGAATGTGCCGAGTCGTGGGCGGCAGGCTCGCCGAACAATATGGCTCGTTCAAAACTTCAGCATGCTCAAAGTAGGACCAATGCCTGCTCAATTTCTGATTGTCTGCTCGAGAGGTTCTTTTCTGAGGTTAACGACCATGATCTTGGCGCGACTGACTAAACGAAACCGATCAGTTATCCGCTTCCTCTGCAGCGAATGTTCCTTCGGGACTCAGCTATTCCGAGACGAATGGCAGGAAAGTTTGATCGAGTAGTATGGGGCCAAATAGGAAGGCCTCATACCAACTCAATGCGACCGAAATCAGTGTTCCACGTCCGATGACTGGTGTATTCCCCCATTACCTCTGATGGGGAGTATTTGATCTACCGAGGAGAATTATCGGAAGAGCTCAACCACCAATCCAAGTAGGAGTCGGATGATATGAATTCAGATTCATAATGAACAGCTCTACTGTAGTTGATAGGGGCCGCGATAGAACAATCATCTCTTCGTTGCGTCGGATCCTTGCGAACAGCAGGAACAACAACCAGAGACTGGCTGAATCTGCTACGGCGGTGCTAGTTTCTCTACTTTTTTTCCATGTGGACCGCCTCAATTCGAGAGCATCACAATCAATCGCATTCAGGGAGCACTCGAGGAATCAGCGAAGATTATGAACAGACGAGAGGAGAGAGCGCAAGATACCCAGACAGTCCACACAGACTGCCGATAGTTTCAAGCGGAAATCAAACTGGTTCGCCTATTCGAGTGCTGACAAACTCGATTGTTCAAGAAGGCGATGTCGATAGGAAGACTTTTGCGGAACTCATGTCCTCAGTGGAGAGCATTTGTGAGACGAATGAGAGGCTATAATTCAATATGTCAGCAAGCGAGGCATCAAAATAATCAAAGTGAGAAATGTGATTTCACAGTTATGCATCGCAGACCTATCATCGGGCTGAAACGGATTTAGATAACCTTTTGTGGTTACAAACAGGTGTAACTTTATGTGACTGAGATTCTCTTCAAATAAAGCCACTCAGTGCTTCTTATTACATGGTACAGAATGATCCGACGGCTTATGAAAATGGCGATCGATTGGTTCAGCAAATTTGGGTACCTCGTCGAAGCAAACCGTCTCATATGTTGAGTGAATGTCGGTTCTATTGTAGATCTGCGCCAGCAACTGCTATAAAGATGTTCCTACGAAATGAAACACCCATTGAGTGATGAGAGCAGCCGATCGGCTGATGACACGTTCAATTATATGGCATTGCTATACGAAAATCTCAATGGATGCGTCTCGAATTCGATAGAAATCGATTGTCATCATTGTTATCAAAGGATATTACATCTTAAGGTTACCTAAACATACTTCATGAGTCTTCTCTGTGCTTTAAGCCAAGGTAATTCGAAGATAGAACATAAGAATATTCCCCAGATTGTGGATAAGAATATATTTCCAATGATCGCATAGAAAATCACGACAGTTGTTGGCTCTAGAAGAAGGTTTTGATTCCCATAATATATGAACAAGACATGAAAATGTGTCAAATATACCAAATAAGAAGCCTTGCCGAGTACAATGAACACTCTGCAGGAGAGGATATCGTTGATGAAGCCACCATAACCATATTGACAGGCAATTATTATCCAGCAGAGGGAACTTGACCAAATTATACTACAAATGCCATAAAATAATGTTGAGACGAGGGGACTATAGGTCGCCTTGCCGGTAACCCACCAGTAGGTGCTATAGCTTTGACCTACCAATAAACCTATTGATAGCGCCCATGCAACCAGAGCTCTTCTGGAACTAAGATTCCTCACAATCAAATGTTTCTTCAATGCCATGAGGTATCCGATATAGAAGCCGGAGAAGAATGGCACTGAATGGGTATATGGTGTCCAGAAAAAGCCGAGCGTCATTGTTGTCCACATTGCACCAGTTTGTGGTATTGTCGACAGTATGTTGGGGGGTAATTCGAGTTGATAATGTCTGAAGGATTGCCATAGTATCTGAGCGCCCACAAGAGATCCAAGAGATAGCAAACCATGACGGTGGCCAGCAAACAGGATAATCCAGATGACTACGAGAGCAAGAAAATGGTAGAAGAAATCGATGGATATCCACCAGGTAACAAAATTGCACATTTCCTCCTTCTTGTAGAAAGATTGAAGGTGTAGGACATTAATCCACCAGTTATTGATACAGTTTTCGGAGTGTTCGCCGACGTACGGAAACCAATGGGGCCCATAAGAGATTGATGGGAATATGATGTATATCATTGAGACGAAGAATATCTGGGGGGTGAGCCTCAGCCAGCGGCCGAAAATATAGGCGAATGAGTTGAATTTTGTCGCCATCCCTTGGCAATGCTTGAAAGCAGTGAAAGAACTCAGAAGGCCCGACATCAAGAAGAACGTGTCTACCAGGTAAGAACCATTGAAAAGCGGCTGGCTGATCAAGCTGTTAAGGGAAATTTCTATCTCTTTGGTTCGCGCAAATGCCGACCAATCATTGTACATCATTGTATGCGTCATGATGATCCAGATCATAGTAATACATCTGATTCCATTTAGGCACAAAATATCGTTTCTTAATTGACCTTCACTCACTCGGAAAAATTGGGGAACATTTGTGAACAAGGAACAATCATTAACAATATCCATGAACAATGAATGCTCGCTTTGATGCCTGTTCTTGCAGCTCGACGATCTCCAAACTGTAGTGGGGGAGGAACCATTACTCTCTAGCTGCTCCTTTCGTTGATCTGAGATTGGCATCGCGCTCTCTTGATTCTTGACCAGGTATGGTGGTTGGTTCGATAATATTCCATCCCCTAGAGAGACCTCCAAATCTTCGTCCAGCACGATTATGCGTCTATTTTGGCATAGTTCGGTGCTCAGATTGTTTTGATTTACTGGTTTATCTCTTGAGCAAATTCTAAGATGGGCCCAAATTATTGGTGCTCTGTTGATAAATAAATCAATCAAGCTCATCGACAGTATGAAGAGGGATACAGCCAATATAATTCCCAGTGCAATCTTCTGTGGTCGATAGAAATGCGGTTTCCAGATGAAAATGCCCTCGTTCTTGTCCCAGACTGAAAGCTCGAGCTTCCTCTTGGCTGATGAACCCGAATTGTCCTTGTCATTGCTTGCGTCCGGTGAGCCGTGACGAGCCCTGACTTCAGATCGGGGATCCTTTACTGTTGTATTAGCTATTGCTACATCATGTGGATTATGCTTCCTATAGGTCGGATCGAATAAGCTTCCATTCGATCGGCCGAAAATCTCGCTCTCGCTGAATTCTTCCTGGTAATCTGTATCATTCTTGCTATAGCATTTAACCGGCCCATTCATGAGCATGTTCCTCTTTGCAATCTGCTTGGCCAAAAGGCGAACATCCACTGGGCTGCATGTGATCGGCCAACAAGTACCCCATTTGTAATATACGAAGTGATGGTATTGCGCGTGTTGCATAATGTCGCTCAACGCATTCCTGAATCTACCACGATCTCGAGGACTCAAAACTGGATTTTGAATTCCGGAGGGCGATGTTGTTGTGAAATCATGACTGGGCATGACTGAGTTTGAATCACGGCCGCCTTGACCGTGTGAGGGTGACTCTTGTTGGTGCTCCTCGAATAGATTCACCAACTCTTGAGGTTCGTGGCGTACAATCACGTCGTAATCCTTGCGGCTGGGCAACACTGGTCGAAATGAAACCGAACAGTAATGGGCGTGATCCACTGGTTCGGGTTGACCAGAAATATCGATGCAAGCGTGGAAGGCACCCACATCGCTATATGTACCCTCGAATAAACCGCTCATAGGGAATGAACCCCATGAATTGAGCATCTTGATGGCCCAGGAACGCATCATTCCCGCCTGCTCGAAAGTGAACTGGAGCGCTTCCAGACACTTGTTGCTCACAGCGGTCTCTCTGAGTAGCTGCTCAATTGCCGGCCAAGTGAGACGAGTCTTGTCTTTGACGTAGGAAACTACATGTTCGTGGAGCAATTCCCAGGCGCGTTTGCTAATCTCTAGCGTGATATCCTTGAAATCTTTGAAATCACGCGACGGGCGCATGTCCGGTCCATTTCTCTTCAAAATATCTAGTAGCGTCGCGTCGATCGAGTCTCTGATATCGAGCTGCGTGTCCACTCTATGGGCAAAGAGGAAGCCCGCTGCGACTTCTGCCTTCAGACTCTCATGACTTACTTTCTCGTGGCTGTTCTTGGTTCGCGAGATATGGGATGAGTTCAATGTCCGATCTCGGGGTCCTATGGAGTCTAAGCTATGATTTGTTGTGCTTAAATTAACAGATATGGTTGAGATAGCGTTATTGAGCTGGGGTAAATCCTCGGCCGAAGCAAAGCCGGTGTTCCTTGAGTCGTCCACAAGAGAATTTGGGAATGGGAAAGATAAATTCAGAAAAAAACTGACTAGAATAAGGCTAATTTTCATGGGGAATAATTTGTCTCCAGCTGAGGAGTTCATCTTGACCCGGAGAGTTCCGATACCAAGTACAATGCGGCGTGAGCTACGTAATCCGAGCAGGTGTGGAGCAACAGACAGACTGCTAGGTTGGCCAAAAGCTAATCATTGCACGCACACTCTAGATCTACAGATGAAATGGCTAATAATCACGGAGTTTTCATCACTCAGTGCCGACGAGGGTTTAAATTGATCAGGATAGTGATTATGTGGCAAGGTGAAGACTCAATGAAGGGCTCGATGAAGAACTGACGAAATGTTTATAAGGCGTTCCCGCACTCAGGGGATCATCAAACTCATGATCTCCGAGGCTGTGCATTCGTCCAGATCAGCCATCTCGAAGAGAGGGCAATGATTTACAACTTATTCTCTGGAGCTGACTTGCGACCCCTGCAGCTCCTGGCGGGCACTTAAATCCCGTTGATCTGTCGATCCCGCTGATCGGAAGACTCGTGTATGCATGTGCTTCTCTGTCCTCATCTATATTGAATTTCGCGATCATCGATCGGGGTTCATGATTGGCTCCAACTGCAAACTTCTATCAGCTGCTCGATCTAGGCCGAGTGCAATAGTCTCTTCAAGTCACTATAATCATCTGATGATGTTCCGACTCGCATGGCTCGTATCCCAAGAGGACCAATCGGCTACTACTGAGCGATGCTAAATACTATCATGGATAGAATTTTGTCACCAAAATCATGATACAGCGGGTGAGAGTTTTTCATTTTCCAGGTTTTGCTGCATGATCCGGGAGTACCATCGGTAGAAGATTTGACCTTATCGGGGTGGTCATGGATTTAGCCTCATATCTGCGGGAATATCAACCAGATTTTATGAAGCGAGTTGGAGATTCATCCATACGAACTAGCACCGGAACGGTCTCCACAACCTACACCAGTGGTGGTTGCAAACTCGGATCTTAGCAATCATCGAACCCGTCGAGTCATCTTGAATTTGAACTAGGGTTCGAGCAAAAGCGCCATCCGGCAATGCAATACACTGTTTACTCGCTCAACTTCGGGAAGTTCCGTTCGAACACCAATTTGAGCAGACAGCCTTGGATTGCCAGTGGTGTGATGCTTGCCGGCATCTCCACTCAATGATCGTCATAAAGATAGAGATTGGACCCGACCAAAGCACGAGGAGGCCGACCATCTCATCTGAAGCCAAGATGAACTCCAAACTGCCCCAATTATTAGAAAAGAAGATGGCCAAAGACGCATTCTACAAGACATTAGAAAGCATCCGTGATAGAATTACTGGCCGATTAGAGTAACAATTCTGAGACACAGCAGACAGAATCAGAAATCTGGTGCACCTGGCGAGAAACCATCTGTGTTTGATAGACCGCAATAGAGCGAACAGGAATTGGAAGCCTTCTGGGAATAATTAGTGACAACCTTCAAAGATTCGAAATGATTCTGATCAAGACAACCCAGTTGTTTTCAGCAAACCACCAGCATCATTATCACCAGCACCACCAGCAGAAGCGCCAGTAGCCCACGCCGCAACCTCTAGCAGCCCACCGCGATACTCCTGGCGCATCGAGGGTCCCTGAGCCTGCGAAGAAGGGACAACGAACCCAACCAATCGACCGACCAAACCAACCAAATCGAGCTGAACCAACCAACCCATCCTCGGGGCGCCGTGCCCGCTTGGGGCGACCCCCGGCCTGAAGTCCACAAGGCCACAAACATCTAGAGACGTAGCGGCACGGGAAACCGGGCTTCCGCCGGTATCGGTCGGGGTCTCCATCCTGCCAGACACCGAAACATATCAAGACAAAAAACCAACCTACTGAACCAATCCCGCCGTGAGGGCGCTTGTGGAGTCCATTGGATCTAATGCCAGTCAGACCAGTTGGTTCTGGATTGATATCTCCGTGATTGGAACCCATCTGGATCCAAGTTGAGCGCTATCAATGCTCATGTACCATCTCTGTTGTAATTTTCTGGTCATCTTAGGCCTTGTAATTGCTTTTGGCACCAGTATAGACCTCTGGAGTAAGTTTCTAGCAGCCTTCTGGCAACTCTTGGACCCCCTGGTACTCATACCATTCTAAGGCACACTTAGTCACCGGCAAAGCGGAGGCAGATTTCTGGACTGTTATGTGTCCACGCATAGAGTTTGCACAAATAAGCCTCAGAAGTGCCCCGAAATTATAGTCTGCAGGAACTAAATGCCAATACAATTCGAATGAGCCTACTGTTAAATTTCTGAGTCCTACAATTGGCCTACCTGTTGCAACGGAGCACACAAATTGGACCCATCACGGCCAAGTTTAGCACCGCGAATGCCCATGGTTCCACTCTCATGCACTTTTCTGTTCATCCTATGCCTTATCATGGGTCTTCGCAATGGAAGTAACTTTTCAAGACAGTTTATGGCCGCTTTCTAGCCCCCTGGTAACTCCATGGTCTGAAGACGCACCTGAGCCTAAATGAAGCGGGAGTGATTTCTGGGCGCGACTATAAACTTAAGTAAAATTTTTGATGCACACAAATTAGTGTCGGAGAGTCTTCAAATTTGCGGAATGCAGAATCTACATGTTTAGACAGTTTTATTGAGCCTAATTTCGAGGCTCTAGGTGGCCACATTTGCTCACACGGCCCATTGGCGCACCCAATTTGAACGCATTCGGGCCCGGGTCGAGTGCGCCAAATGCCCATTATTCCGCCCTGTTGCAATTTTTTGTCCACTCTATGGCTATATCATAGGTCTTGGTTGTATGAGAGACATTTTAAGATGATTTTCAGCTACTTTCTGACGGCTTTTTGGCGCTCTGGTCACTCTGAGCTCTTAAGGCGCATTTGGGCGCAAGTTGAGCGCAAGTGATTTCTGGGTCGCATATGCAACTATGCACTTGATTAAAATTTTTGCTGCAAAATTAGTGGCCAGAAGGACCTCGGATTTGTGATTGGCAGAATCTGAATGCTCGGATACTTCTATTAAGCCTTCTGTCAGATTTATATGCGCCACAGTGCGTCCCAAAAATACGGGCTTGCTTTCCCCCAATTTTGAGCTTCGGAACGCGGGTCTAAACTCAGTTTGCAGAGGGGCGGTTATCGGCAGTCCCGATCTGAATGGTCTCACAAGGGGCTCTCGTGGCCCCAGAATCCCTTAGAGAGCGCGCGGTTGGCCAGACTGTCCTTGTGCATCACAGTTGTTGTCCCAAAGTCGGGGTTATGCCTCAA
>Ga0058701_10000039_pt1 | contig 97584 bp, 71 predicted proteins | sample AgamicOrMae_FD_97039 | JGI IMG/M metagenome (GOLD analysis project Ga0058701, IMG submission 97039) | Agave microbial communities from Guanajuato, Mexico - Or.Ma.e | ecosystem: Host-associated > Plants > Phyllosphere > Phylloplane/Leaf | place: Guanajuato, Mexico | collected 2012-06-04
AATGCTATTGCTGCCGCCACCACCGCCGCCGCCGCCGCCGCCGCCGCTGCTGCCGCCGCCGTCGCTGCCACTGCTATTCTCCAGCTGCTGTCGCTCCTGCTGTTTGCCACACTCGCACACACACGCACTCACCACAACCCCCACCAACATATACACACAGACATACACACGCACACACACTCGCACAAAATGAACGATGAAAATGTACGCACAAAATAAGGCACATTTGTTCTCTATCGCGTATTATTAACTTTGAAGGATATATATATCTATATATATATTCAAATCTCTTTCAATATTATCTCTATAGCTAATTAAAGAAATGGATACACCTCAACAAGAACAGTCTGATTCGAAGCAACAATCTCAAGAACAAAATTTAGATAGTTCCAATCAAATGCAGACACCCAGTGATTCGCATGATGAGCTTGGTGGAAAGATAGATGCAGCACAGAAGGAACAAATCAAATCAGAACAGCAGCAAGATTTGTTCTCAAATAAAAGATGGGGAACAACACCAATAAGACAAGATACTCCCTGGGAATTACCTCCATCACCCACGCAAACGCAACCACAACCTATTCAGCAACTTCCATCATCAGCTGTGACAGCGCTTGCTGGCAATTCATCTCGTTTTGATCAACCTTGGAGACCAATTGTAGCATCGGCCAACAATCCTCAGCCATCACTTGCCTCCTCGGCCTCATTTGCCAATCATAGCTTGATCAATCCAGCGCCAGGTGCGTTACAAAAGTCATTCTTAGCCGGTGGGAATGGCCAGCAAGCATTCAGTGGTAGCTCCGCGATTGGTAGTGGTTTCCAAACTCAAAGTGATTTCGCCAGGGCACCTGGGCCCGTGACATCATCGATTTTGGATGCAAAGCCGTTCGGAGGCATCGGTCAAAGGGCATCAACCTGGTCTTCATTTGGAGCTCCGCCTGGCTCAAATGATATTGACTCTGAATGGCCAAAGCAAACTAACTCGGGAATCTCTGGTGGTCAGCAAACTTCAAATGCATTTGATTTGGTGCCTGAATTCGAACCTGGTAAATCGTGGCATGGTAGTAACTTGATGAAAGGTCTCGACGATGATTCACCTCTATCGAATCTCGGCACCGCTACTATGTCTAACGCTTTTCAAAATCCTTATGGTTTTTCGGCAACATCAGGAGCTCCAAAATCACCGACTGGAAGCCAATATGAAACTTCAGGAATCGGAACGTGGTCACCAATAGTTAAGAACAACCGCTCTGGTTCCATGTGGGACGGTGATGGTTCCGATGGAAGGGGTGAAGGCGGACGCTTTGACGATGGCACAGCTATATGGGGCAACCCTACCTCAACTAAGGCCACAGGCGCTGAGTGGGGCGACAAAGGAGGAGACTCAAACAACTTGAATGACAAATCACGCCCAACTGGTGCGAACAGTCAATCGAATTATCGTCCTCATCCACAGCAGCAACAACAATCATCATCAACCGCGCCATCGTCCGCTAGTCTACTGATGTCTTCAAACACTAGTCCATCTGGCCATCATGGTCGTAATCCAAACACAGCGATGAATAAGGCTCCATCTCATAGCTTCGAACAAGTACAACAGCAATCGAATGCCTTATCAAGCCAAGCGAATCAGCCAAATAGAGGTCTCGGAATATCACCAAACGTTCCTTCCAAGCATCAACAATATTTGACAACAATGGCTCAACAAATCCAACTCGCTGTCCAGGCGGGCCATCTGAATCCTCAGATCTTGAACCAACCATTGGCACCAGTAACATTGCAACTATTGTTTCAATTGTTGAATCAAATCAAGTCCCTACAACAATTGCAAATGAAATTCAATCAACCAGGTAACCATCAGGCAACAGTTAGTGTTCAAATGACCAAAACAAAGCAAAACATTATGAATTTACAGAATCAGATTGTTGCACAGCAAGCCATGCATCTGAAGCAGCAGCAAACCCAAGCAACACATAACATTTCAACTAGACAACCGACGTTACCAAACCTCGCCGCTGGTGGCGTGGGATCTGGTAATCTCGGGCCTACACTACCTCCAGGTATCTCACAATCAGGTGATAGCTTTCGCACAGGCACGACTTCGGTCGGTGACTTTCATTCAAACCAAGCAATAGTCAACAGTTTTGGTGTAGATAGCATGAATGCTATAGGACTAGCATCAAGCTTGAGCCACATGAGCTTGGGTGGAAGCAGCGGAAGCGGGCAAGGTGGCATGATGCATGCATCACGTTTCGATCAACCATGGAGAGCAACAGCCTCAAACAAACCACATCACCAAGCTATGGGTGCAGCCTCATCGTCATTTGCGAATCACAATTTGATGAACACCGTGCCCAGTGGTATGCAAAAATCAATGCTTAATAGTGGCAATTGTAACTCTTCATTTGGCATGCAACAATCGGGAGAATTTGCTCGTGCCCCTGGACCAGCATCGTCCATGATGGATAATAATTTAACTCCAAAACCTGCTTTTGGTATGACAAGTACTTCGGCAAGTCGCACCTCATCAACATGGACAGCATTTGGTAGTTCAAGTGCAAATGAATCCGAATCTGAATGGCCAAAATCGACAACTGCTACTGGTGGAATCTCTTCGAACAGCACAGCATCGGGCCAACAATCCTCGAATGTATTCGACTTGGTTCCCGAATTTGAGCCCGGTAAACCATGGCGTGGATCAATGCTCATGAAAAGCGTTGAGGATGACCCTACTATGACGCCTGCAAGTATGGCTCGTTCATTAGCGCCTCAAAGAAAAATCTGGTCTGATGAAATACTTTAAAAGATATTACTCTTAGCACTAAACACAGGAAATTTCATGCATCTGAAGGACATATTATTAAAAATCACAACTTTCTTAAGCACTAGTAACATTTGTGGATTCATCAAAAAAATTCGACGGAAATAAAAGTTAATATCATAATATTATATATCAAACATACGGACGATAACGATATCTAATTGGAATAGAGCTGGGATAAATGTCATACGAATACGAACCAACCATCTAGAAGACTTGACGGATATTCAATTTATCATGCCTAATAAGTATCTTGTGAACTTTCAAATTAACCCGCCATTGTTGTGTTTTCGATTCGTGCGAAGAGAGGGGCGCCAAGTCCTCGCACAGGCTTTTGAACACCGTTGTGGCCAATATATTTCCCCCTCACCTCGCATATTGTGTTAGATATGACGAATTCAACTGCTGAAAAGACTGCTGCATGCAATCGAACCTCACCAGGACAAATCTCATATTGAAGATATCACCCTTATCTAAAATATTATTATCACATTGACATGGGACCTTCGAATGCGGTGGCAAAATTGTTCGGAATAGGACATTATGATGAGACTGACGCAGTCAAGCATCAAAATGTCTGGTTCGAACGAAGAAAAAGGCTTTGTGCTCGCCGATGTGGTCCCCTTGCTTGTAATGAGGAAGTTACTGATTTCTATGCTGAAGAAAGCATCGCCAAATTAGTAAATGACGTCCTAGCTCGACATCAACCAAGGAGAGCCTTCGGAATGGGCTTGGTTGGCAGACTGTTATCTCGGAAATTTCGTAACGATCTCACTCACGCTCAGAAAAACGCAATATACAGCTTCAATGACCATAGGCCCTATTTTACTTATTGGGTTACAACAGTGCAGATACTCATAATGATCATCACATTATTCACCTACGGTTTCGGCCCATTTGGTTTTAGTAAAACTTTAGTCAGAGGTACAGTATTTGTACCAAGCTTAACCTGGCAGCATGAAGCTTATTATGAACAAGATAATATATGGCTCGGCCCTCGTCCATTAGATCTCATACATCTGGGCGCTAAATTTACACCATGCATGCGAAAAGACTCGCTAATATATAAAGAAATAACTAAGGATAGAGAAGACGAAAGACTGACTGGATGCTGCATCAGAAATGATCAATCTAGTTGTCAACAAACAACAAAAGAGGCCTGCACATTTCTATCTAAATGGCATTCATGGAACGATACGACAAACAACCCCTCATCCACGGTTACAAAGCGCCGCAAGTCAGGTCCAGTTTGTGGTCAAGATCCTCAATACTGCTCTGCCCCTGCCTCTACTTATCCGCATGAATGGCCAGATGATATCACTAAATGGCCAATCTGTCGGGAAAAATTACAAACCATCAAACCGTCGCATCATATGTCTTGTGAGGTAGTAAGCAGGCCATGCTGTATTGGAATTCATGGACAATGTCGTATCACAACTAGTCAACATTGCCAATTTTTAAGAGGAACATTCCATCCTGAAGCGACACTTTGTTCACAGGTATCATGCATGGAAGATGTTTGCGGGATGGTGCCATTTTATGCTCGTGATTATCCGGATCAATTCTATCGCTTATTCACAGCTTTATTTTTACATGCTGGTCTTATACACTTGACTTTCACCGTTATATTACAATTCTATATAATGCGTGATATCGAAAGACTACTTGGATCAACAAGGATGGCAATAATATATATTCTACCTGGTGTCGCAGGTAATATTGCTAGTGCAACATTTGTTCCATATCATACCCAAGTGGGACCCTCCGGTAGTCAATTCGCCCTATTAGCTTGTATTATGGCCGAAACCGTGAATAGCTGGCATCTTCTAGAAGATCCGGCTAACTCACTCTGGAATTTGATATCGATTGCAATTGGATTATTTATTCTAGGGCTGCTTCCATGGATTGACAATTATGCTCATATTTTCGGTTTTTTTGTAGGTCTCATGCTTTCATTAGCCCTAACACCTTATTTAACTCCCTTCAATGATACCTACAGTAGACGAAAAAAAGTGATACAGATATGGGTCTGCATTGTACTTGTGATTATAACTTTTGTCCTACTACCATTGCCTCTGTATATATACCCGCTGTATAAGTGCTCATGGTGTCAATACTTAGACTGTTGGCCACTAGCCCCAAATTGGTGTGAGAATCAAGGTATCAAGGTTCCCAGGTTGGACATATTTTAAAATTAATAATTAAGTATATAAGAGAACCGAAATCTGATATCAAAGTCTATAAGAGAATAAATAGCGTAGCGAAACAAGCAAAAATCAAACATCTCTCTCAAAAAGGAAGATACCTGGTGAGGATATTCTCATTTCAGTTCGAGTCAAGCTGTGCTCTGCTGAGATTTGAGATCCAGTTTTCTGAATTAAGTTGATGAGTATGGAAAGTGACAGTGGAGTTCTAGTGCCTTGAAGCTAGTTCGCGTCAAGCACCCATGAAGTCTTTTTCAATTTTCTGAGTTTCTGTTTCTGAATTGCTCGAGGTTTACTGTCCAAAGACAAAGATGATGAAATAATTCTTGTCTATGGCTTTTTTTGGCGAATAGCCTGGAAAAGCTTTTCGTCCATGGTCTTACGCAACTGCCCGGCGCTTCTCAGAGAATAACCAGGGATGTTCAGGTCTACTGGAAGTGTCAGACGGATTTGGTCGAAGCGGTCGACTTAACTCTCCGAGCTTCTGCCAAGAAGTAGCCCGCAAGCGTTTTGCATCAACGACCACTTAAGGACTGCTCCACAATGTTGGGAAGCGAGGAGACAATCACTTGCGACGCATCTAATTGTTTTACTGCCCCAGACAAGCTTGACATGCTAACTTGACTAGTCTGGCGCTAATGATGGCGGCTACTTTCCAATTGGAGAGTTTAACTTTTGGCAACTAATAACATTCTTAGAAAGTAAAGATACAAGATAGAAAGTAAGGAATAAAAAACCATTAGCCCGATAGAAAAATGGAGGCAACCATTCCAACTGAATGCGGACAGCTCAGTGAACAGTTAGTTGATCAGCCAAGTTGAGCCATTTCTCTCTGAAAGAGCGCCAATCGTTAAGTTGACTGATCGACTCTGCCTCATCTGAAGCGAGATTTGGGCGAGGTTTTTGAGTTGGAGTTCGATCTGAATAGATCGTCAGACTTGGTGTGTTGGGGTGAAGCAATTCTCTCATCTTGTGACGTCTCAATCGATGCAGTTTACTAGAAGAGATGTGTGGTTCCGTAGGTGTGTGTAAATTTGTGAAATCCTTGGATAAATTTTATAGACTGCTAACTTTTTATTTGACTCTATCATCGCGAGAGGTTAGATCTCGAGGTTGATGAACGATCAAGTTTGAATAGGTACAGTTGTAGATTTTCCGCCAAATATAACGATCGAAATCATGATTAACAGCCAAGAATTTTGTTACAGTAGAAAGCTATCTAATTGAATGGAAACTTTTGCAAGTTGATTCATATCGAGAGTATCACCGAAAAGTGGATTATGATCGACGAAAGAGGTAGAAAAGCCTCACAGACCAATTGCAACCGAGGTAATTTCTTCGACCCTGAGAGAGATAGAGATGCAATGATGATGATCTATCGTAGAACACTGACTGCAAAGAAGGAAGTCAACCGATTAAAAAGCGAAAGAATCAAAAGAGGCAACTTGAAAGGACCACCGAGTTTGATTTTGTTGGTTTTATACAATTTGGTCTGCCTACTATTGATTGAACAATGTATTGCAGGCGGAAAGGGGAACAAAGGTAAGTAGAGGAGGGTGAGAGTGTAGCATGTCACCCATTGTGCTCTTTGAATGTTCTGACAGCACACTTTAAGGAATTCGCTAATCTCCAACGCTTGATGCTTAACGCTTGCAACAGGATCTCGCCAAGGGCACATCATTGTACAAAACGAAGTGAAAGGTAACCCAGGCATGTAATCAACGTAATCCGCCCAGCTTACGCTCGTCTCTTTGTTGAAATATTTTAAACTCCTGATGCAGGGCTGCTACTAACCAGTTTGATGAAAATCTGGCAAATCAAAATGAATCTTGCTCATTTATCTTAGTGCCCGTCTACATGCCAATTCCAATTCCCATTCCCATGCCAATGGGTCCACCGCCTCAGTCGAAACCATTTCCAGTGCAGCAGCATTACGGGAATGAGTTCAATCAGCACCATCATGAGCAGCAAAGTGAACCGGATATAGAGGTGAAGAAGATTTACCTCTTGAAGCCCATCCCAAAGGCTCAGCCTCAGCCTCAACTTAAGGGGGGAGGCTTCATGGGTGCCCCAGTGCAGAATCACATTCATGTTCAAACAGGCTCCGATGGTGCTATGAAGTTTGGCCGCTCCGTTGGCAAGCGGCCGAGTCACTTTGTCAACGAGGACTTCTATCATCACGGCCAGCATCATCACCACCAACAGACAAGTGACGAGATAAAACCTGCAACAAAGGGTGGCAGTGAGGTGAAGATATTGCCCATTGTGATGATCCCGCCCGTTGCTCCAGTTCCGACCCTGCATTTGTCTACCGGGATGAACTCTAACATGCCTAGAATGAGCCTGACACCACAGTTTAACAACTATGTGATGGCAAGCGAGCGCAGAGGGCGAACCCCAAGCAGTCGAGACGAGGGGCATCATTCTGAGCTCGGCGGCGGTCGGGGCGCCAGCCTGTTTCGCGACAACTACGCGGCCCGCTCCAAGGCGCTTCGATCGCGCCAGCTGCCTGGTCGCAGCAGTGCAACCAGTGCTAGCGAGCATCACGGGCCTGGCCACCATTATGATTATCCGGAAATCGGCGACTACGATTATGATGCTGGCGACTACGGCCAAGGTGTGGCAGCGAGGCGGCGCCGATTGATGAGATCGCACAGCTCTAGATTGCGGCCGCGCAACAGGCCCGACTCGGCGGGAAATCATCACCGGTCTAGCGTGAACTCGATACGAGATATCTTGCAAGCACGGGGCACTCAACAACCGGAAGACAGTTACGGTCGCGGGCTGGCTGATTATGATCACGATTACCATAATGCAGCCGATGAGTCACTCGATTTGGTCGGTAGGAGATTTCGCCAGATCCAGGGACCGTCGTCTGAGATTTCTCTTGACGAATTCGGCCTACAAGCTGAACGTGGGCAGCAACACCTCGCAAATGGACAACACTGGGCTGGCCACTCTTCGAACTCGCCCTACAGGGAAAACAATGACATTTACGATCTCATACCAACGACGAGGATGCATCGCCATCGGTCCGACGAGCTGGCCAGGTGGTCGAAACATGGCCCGGCTTCTCGAGACTATGATGAAGTAGGAGACTCGAATAACCTTCTTAACGAGGATGAGTGGCGTTTCGAATCTGCCAAATCGGTCAGTCATGTCGAGCCGGCGCAATCAAATTCGACATATTCCACCGTGACCGAAAAGGGAGAACTTCAAGATTTTCATACCCCTAGGCTGGCCGAAACTCCAATGGTGGTGCCAAACAATGGATCAGCCGTCAAAGAGGAACCTGAGAGCAGTTGCAAATCACTAGAAAGCTCCAATGGTTGTGTAACTAATTCGTCGGCACTCTTCAATATTACAGATGGAATCTGACCTCCGAGAGACCTTGTTTTTATCTATAGTCTAACACATACACCAAGCTATACTCATAAACTTAATAAATTTTATAGAGGTCTTCTATGACACTCTCTCTCGATTACTCTAGACACAGCATGAAGATTTGGATGGAATTTAATTTAATTTAGTTGTTGAGATTGTTTTCGGCGAGATATTGCGGATGAGCTTGGTCTATTCCGTAGGATTCTAATTGATCAATTAATATTGCAGAATGTTTACTTAGAAATAATGAGGCCTCTACTTTGGTGCCTCCATGTAGTTCGTCAACCAGATGCTGGGCAACATCAAGCGACTTGTAGCAGGCTGAAACCAACTCGCTGGCTAGCTCACGAAAAGTGGTGCGATCGAAAACCTTGTTTAGATATATCAGAGCTAAAACTGTCCTTTGGACAGTGGGATACCACATTGATTGATAATCACGCAAGTCGCCTCCGGGCACCAAGTCAAATTTTTCCGGGTAAGCCAAATCTCCGCGTGAAGGATGGTAGTCGATAATACTCTCTTGAATGAACACCTGAGTCCTGAATATCATCCTTTCTTGTATGTCCTCGGCGAGCATGCTCATAGTTGACTGGAAACAGTTATCTGAAACCTCCAGTCGCACCGTCTCGTTGATCAATTTGAACAACTCGGTAAGTGTTTCCAAGTGATTCACATGGATGATTACTGGACGAAGATGATCGTAGAAAATCCTACAGAGCAATTCGAGGAGCTCGTTGAGGGATTGTTTCTTAAGTTTCGAAATTTCCACCACATTGTTGTTCGATTTCAATTTCAACGTCGAATCTTGTTGCTGATTATCTGATTGGGAAAGAGAAATCTTTGTTTCCTCTTGTGCCGGGAATATCTGATAAAATAGTTGCGATTCGTTGCGAAGTATCCTAACCAAAGAGGCACAGGCATGTTGGGTGAGATCACAATAGTTACGGTCGGCTTTCGCCACAAGCTTCTGAAGATTCTTTGTGAAAACTGGCTCCAGTATATTCTCTCGTACATCAACGTAATAACGATAGATCTCCTCCAAATGATAACAAAGCTCCTCTGTGTTCGTACTCGTGATACATGTTTCAATTTGCCCAGCTAGATCCTTGATCCGACGGCATTCCACAAAGAATCGGGAGTAGTACTCATCCAGTGGGGTCATCTCGGTGGACAAAGAGGCTGGTTGAGCATTAGTCTTCTCTTGGTAGCTACTAGAGACGGAATTCAAAATGGCGAACACCTGATTTTTCATCTCAGGCATCCTCTTGTATATTCCTCTTAGCTCATCTTTTTTGCTCAGGGTAGTGCTGATCCTCTCGAATGATTCACGAAGGTCATTTCTTTCCTCTATAATGTTCTTGCATTCGGAATGGAGTTGGCTTGTTTTTGGCGATATGTATGAGGATAATTCTCTTAGGGTTGTGGCTTGGTTCAATACGGAAGATGTCTCCGATAACAACTGCTTACAGTCTTGACCACGTCGAAACACTTTCTCTCTCTCATCATGGAACAGTTTGATGACATCGCTGGGTTGCCATTTGGGTCTTAGTGAATCAATCAAGATGCTTGTTGTCGTAATCTCTTTTGATTGATGACTTTGTGATGGACAACAATCAGATATTAAGGTGTCAGTTTTAGATGTGTCCATTCTGAGCGGCGAGTGAGTTTTCGATATTGTCCCAGTCAGACGACTATTTTGGGAAAGCTTTGTGAGGCTTTCAGCGGGTTCGGTTTGGTGAGGCAGCATAGGCTTCAAAACAACGCGCGAATCCCTCCTCAATCTGCCAGGTGCTCCAGCTTTACATGTATGCTCCCCTTTCCCTAGTCCACTGGAGAACGCGTTGGAACTTCGAGCTGTAGTTCAACAAGCGACTTGATTGTAAACAAAGAACATTGGTCCCTTTCGAGCCAGAAGTCGGGTTCCTGGGCCCGAATCTTCAGTCACATTATAGAAACCCTTCCCAACTAACGTGGATCAAGAATGACTTTCAATCAGTTAGTAGATCTTTAATCAAACCACATCTAAGCTTGAAAAGTTTTTCATCTCTTTTTGACCTCTGTTTGTCGGACCTCTCACTTTGCACGTGGATGATATAATTTTCTAGTGAACCCTTATAGTTAGGGATCGTCTTCAGATGAGTCTTCATCTCGTCGTCATGAGTGCATATTGAGTGTAGGCCGGTGATCATCAAATCTTTGTTAGCCGGTCTGTCGACGAGGAGGATGTTCTTCACTAACATGTCTATAAGGAAACGCTTGCACTGTGACTTGTAGCTGATTTGGTCCTCTGAGACCCAAATACACAGTATCCTCAACGCTCCCTCGGCGGCAGCGAAGATGTATGTATCCCTCTGGCCTAATAATTTTAACCAATACCTATGGACAACTCCCACATAGTCAAATAACTCTTCTATGCGTCTTCTTAACTGAGATAATAAGCTAGCAAGCTCATGGTTATCGATGCAGTCAGTTAAAGCGTTACCTCCACCGCCTTCCTCAGCCTCATTTTGATGGTCAATAAGCGACTTGATGCAGCATTCCAATATGACTAGATGATTGCCAAAGTTTTCATAATCTACTTGATTGGCCGATCTAGCGAGTAGTTTGCCATCCTCAACCTCCTCTGAGTCTCCAAACGTCAAATGCCTTTGTATCAATGGTAAAATCAGATGAATCTCATTGAACGACAATTGAGCAATGCACGTGAAAACTCTGGCACTATCCTTGGACCATGAGCCATCGGGACACAACCACGAGAAATCGTTTAACGCTATACATAAACTAGCAACCCACTTGAAAGCTTCACGACGATATTCTTCCCTGAGAGGTGCCCTAAACATTGTGTACAATTTATCACTTAACGACTTGAGCCAGGGGCCCGATGGCTGATGCGTTGTAGTGTCTGCATTTTCAAAAAGTTTTCTCAGGTCATCCAGATTCTTTGCTGAATCTGGATCCATTTCTTCTTTAAGTAGTACGTATAGATTCGATTAGATGGTGATGCAACTGTTCCCGGCGTTTGAAAGTGAGAAATGTACACACGTGCGAGATCCACACCCGCATTCATGTTTGAAACGCGCCTCATCAGTCATACGGCAAAATAAACTTGATACATGTATTGAATTCATGATACTGCCATTATGTATGGAGATATGACGGTATGAAAGGATAAAATTTACCACCAGATTATAGAGATCGAGGCTCTGCTCGGATTTCACCACCCACTTCGTTGATAAAGTCAATCAATTGACAAATCTGACATGTCAGCCTCACTTTATCGTGCGTTTCCCAAGACTCTTGCCTACAGGTCGAGCAAATGTCATTTCGGACTTAGACCTAGGTGCCACGATTTATTTCCCCAGAAAGGTGGGCTAAGCAACTATCAGCAGAGAAGATACCTAGATCTACAAGAGTATCAATCAAAGCAATTGTTACATGAGCATGGAGTTCAAGTGCAGAGATTCAAAGTCATTTCAAACTCCCAAGAGGCAGCTGAAGTATTGTTCCCTGAGAGCACCAAGCAAGAGTCCGGTCGTCAGAAGACGACTACTCGATGGTCAGGTCATAATGTCGACATATCTAAAGCCGACGAATTTGTGATAAAGGCGCAGGTGTTAGCTGGGGGCCGTGGTAAGGGAGTCTTCAAAAAATCTTCCCTAAAAGGTGGTGTCCTACTGACCAAAGAAAGGCAAGAGGCATACGATATATCTCGTTCAATGCTCAATGACAAATTGGTTACCAAACAAACAACTTCAGAGGGAGTTCTAGTCAAAAAAGTCATGATTGCTGAGGCTGTACGTCTAAACAAAGAATTTTATTTTGCGATTGTTCTCGATCGGTCCTACGACGAGGGTCCGATATTTGTAGCTTGCCCATATGGTGGCATGGATATAGAGGAGCTTGCGGCTAAAGACGAATCAGCCATCAGGCGATTCACCATACCAATAGATGTAGAATTGGACTTTGATACCTCTAGAAGAATGGTCATGGCGGCATTCGATCTAAACTTGCACGAATTGGATATCATAGATCAGTGTGCTCGTGAAATAATGAAACTCCACAAGATGTTCCTCGAGTTGGATGCTACACAGGTTGAAATCAATCCTCTAGGAGTAACGAAAAGTAACAAAGTGATAAGCGTGGATGCCAAAATAAAGTTCGACGAAAATGCCCGATTCAGACACAAGTGGTTGGATGAAGTTGAGGAGATGAACTTAGAGGAGATTGATAAGAGAGATTATGCGGCAAAAAAGCACGACCTCAACTTCATTGGCCTAGACGGAACAATTGGATGTTTGGTGAATGGAGCAGGCTTGGCCATGGCCACAATGGACATCATCAAATTGCATGGTGGTGAGCCAGCAAATTTTCTCGACGTTGGCGGCGGTGCCAGTGCAAATCAGGTGACGGAAGCGTTCAGGATAATTTCGAGTGACACGAAAGTTAAGGCAATATTCGTGAACATTTTCGGAGGAATCATGCGATGCGATACAATCGCCGAGGGCATTTTGCAGGCGGCCCAGACGCTTAAGTTGACGACTCCTATAGTGTGTCGTTTGCAAGGAACCCGGGTGGATGATGCACGCAGATTGCTCCAGGGGAGCAGCCTCAATATATTGACGTGTGACGATTTGGATGAGGCGGCCAAATTGGCCGTGGATTGCTCAAAACACTGACAGGACCGTCTAGAGGAAGAGTTAGGTTGTTATATTTGATGGCTGGGTCGTGGCGTCCCGTGAACAGTTCAGAATGGTTTTCAGTGGCTCGTCGTGAACGCTGGATGCGTATTTCTGAATTAGAATTGGGCAATGCTGGAAGAGCACTTGTTTTATATTGATTGCACCGGATAAAATGCACCGAAGATTTCGGTCGCTAACAAGTGCGGATTACGGCCCATGAATTGGGGCCCTGAAATGAGCAAAGATCGAGCCAAAACCAGTTGTCGCCCCGAGAGACGCATTGTTCTTGTCATTGGTTCAAGTTGTGTCGTCTTCGATTTTGCACAAACGGTGAAAACATGGGGGACCAGTAATAACAGCAATGGCAGTTTGTTCGCATTTTCCAACAGAAAACCCTCCTCGCAAAGTGGGGGGGATTTCGCTCGCTGACAATGATGGAAAATTATCGACTGGCAAGTAGAGGAACGAAAGGTCCCTTCTGTCCAAGAGTTCCAGAATGCGAGTGAGCAAGAGAGACTCGACAAGCTAGAGCGAGAGGGAGAGAGAGAGACAGAGCGACTGACAGAGAGTGTGAGAGTGAGTTTGAATTTGCTAGAGCGATTTGAGCAGACTCGACAACATTAGGAGACAATAAAAGTGAAATGTTGTTGTTGACGTGGTGTTTGCCTCTAAGTGCTATTGTTGTTGTTGTTGTTTTTGAGTTGAAAAATAGTCGCTTCCTGTTTAGTGGGCGAAGAGAGAGAGAGTGCACGAAGTGGGTTGGGCCAGTAGTCTCCAATAAGAGTGTGCTTCTGGTCTGTCTCGCCCGTTTGGAGCCGAGCTCGAGCATTGCGACAAATTTCCAGCCAATCTAATCTGATCTAATCTGGCCCTTTTTTGTCGCCTCCCAACTGAAGTGGCACCCATTTGAGAGAGGCCATCATGCTGTTCTTTGGAGGCAAGTTCTGCGCTTCAAATTGAATGGCCCATGTCATGGACTGGAAGGGCGACGGATGAAAGTGGACTCCATCCAGCCAGTGGTGCGTGTCTATGGGTTGGCCAATAAGAAGATAAGAGACATTACAGTGGAAAAGAGGCAGAGAGTGCACGGATTATGGGCACCGAAGACGAAGTGGCCGCTTTCACAGACTAGTTCAATATTTAAATATTTACAAAGACTACTATCGTTGGTGCGCCTGTTCGGCATCTCAAAAGGGACTCCCAAGGAGCTATGTGACGTGGCGGGTGGCAAGAGAAAAGTGTTACAAATGGCAAAAAGCGTGAGACACTATAGTTTATTGGGCGCGCGTGACGACTGATCACAGTGGCCCGTGCCGATAATGAAGAGTCGAACATATCGAGAGGGCCGTCCGCCCCTTTTGGGCCTCGGGCGGGCCCATTTAATCATCGCTAATGTTTTAATAAATTTAATGTGATATTTATATGCGCGAGAGCGTCGTCTCGCCATTGGGCTGGCTTTTTTTCCATGGACCGGAGATAAGTGGGAATTTTATTCACGTTTATCAGCCATCTACTGGTGGTGGTTATTGCTGTTGTTGTTTTTGTTTCTGTCCCTCTCTTGCTACAACGAGAACAATTTCCGACTGTCCTCCTTCCGTACAACAACCTCCGAAGGTGGCCTCTCAGGGCCCCCACTTGCTCTAGTAGGCCGGAAGAGAGGCGTCGAGATGTAAAGAGCGAGGGGCCGGAAGTGCGAGGAAAAAGTGAGACTTTCACCACTCCTGGCGGTTGGGAGTGCTTGTTTGGGCCCCTATGGGTGGTGTGCATTTATACCGCTGTTAGATCAGAGACTACTTCCACAGAAAGAGGCCCGCATACACAATTGGACAAATTGATCTCCTCCAGTTCCGAATTCTGGCCTCTCGGGCGACGCTTTATCGTCGTCTTCTGGTGGTGGTGGTGGGTCGACAAATGCAGAAGAAAAGTCGGAGCACAGGAGGAGTAGGAGGAGGCGGCGGCTGAGGGAGAAGAAAGAGGAGGCGGCAAATGGGCCGGCTCATTCCAGTTGTTGCCGTTTCTGAAACAACTTTTTCTGCGCCCGCTTCTTGCCATTACATTTGCACACGACAGACAGACACACAAAAGGGAGTCGGAGAGCAAGAAAGCTCTTAGTTTAATTAGATGGCCGGCGAACAACTTTGTCGCTTACCAAGTCAAAGAGTTTCCATGTGAGTGTGTGTTTTTTCCATTCTCGTTCCATCCAAACACACCCCAAAGAGTCTCTCCGGCCCACAAACCGGCCCAAACGGCGCCCAAAGAGCGCCCAAAATGGGTCCGGAAGGAGCCCGACCAACTCTCGGCGAGCCCCATTCCTCAGGCGCCCTTTGTTCTGCACTCGAGGCTGCGCTCTTGAGGGTGCCTTTAAACGTCGGCGTGTCCACAAGTCTGTTCATTAACCTGGGCCAGAGTTCGAGAGAGAGAGAGAGAAAGCGAGGGGAAGAGAAAAGAGAGAGAGAAAGAGGGGGACACACTCGCCTAATTGTTGTTTCTGGCCGGCTGTGAATTTTATTATTCAGCGCCTCTCGTCGGCGTTCAGATCTGGCCTCTGGCCAGCCCCACAACTGACCACTAGGCCTCGCCGGCCGCCAGCTCGTCCAGGATTCCTGCAGGGCGACCGCCGGCGCCCATAGGTGCTCCTTGCGACTTCCGGCCGACTATGCTGAGCTCGGAGGTTGGTGGCAGTGCCGGCCGGTGCTCGTCTGGGCCTGCGGGCTCGCTGATGTTGTTGGCGGCAGCGGCAACAGCCGAGCGGGAATCGGCGGCTCCCACTTGCTGCTTGGCCTCCGAGTGGCAGAGCACGCAGATGACCTTGTGTCTTTGGGTCAGGTGAAATCGGTCGCCCACACAGAAGCGGTAGTGGCAGTTTTGGCATGAGAAACAGTCCAAGTGGTAGGCGTTGTCGTTGGCGCGCATCACCAGCTCGTAGGGCGGAATGGTGCGCTCGCAGGCCGCACAATTGCCCTGGCGGCCAAAGATGCGCAAAAAGTCGCGCCGGCAAAGGATCTTGTTCGAGTGGGTGAACAAACTGGAGCCCACCTCGCCAAGTCGACAATCACAACAGGCACACTTTAGACAGTCCTCGTGCCACTGCTTATCGAGCGCCATCAATAGGTAACGCTCTCTGATTGGCTGCAAACAGGCGGCACAAATGTTCTCCTGGCGTTTCTCATTGGCTTGGCTCTTGATGGTGCTAGTTATACTGCTGCTACTGCTGCTGCTGTTTGTTGTGCTAGTTGTTGTCGTGGTTGTTGTTGCTGTTGTGGTTGTGATTGTTGTTGTGGTAGTTGTTGTCTTGATGTTGTTGCTGATGCTCATGCTGGTGCCGGTGGGATCTGCTGAGATAGTATGCGCCCCTTGGTTGGGGCCCAAAGGGGGCCCGCTCTCTTCGCTCTTGCCGTTGGTGGCCACCGTCGTTGGAGGGGAGCTGCTTCCGTTGAGGCCCAGGCTAACCTCGTGGTCAGTGAGCTTGTCTCTCTCGACAGACTGGGCAGGGTTAGCCTCGCAGCTTGGCAACTGTTTCTGCTGCTCGGCCGACGGCCGCTGCTGGTCTCGCATGGCGGTGGGCGCCCCGCACGCACTCACTCGGCGCCTCTTGGCTTTGGGCCCGGCAAGAGCCGGCGCAGTGTTGTTGTTGTTGTTGTTGTTATCTGAGGAATTCCGCTCCTGCTGCGGCTGGTTTGCTTGCTGCTGAGCTTGTGCTGGTTGATGCTGGTGCTCCTGTTGACTCTTGACGCCCTTCTTGCTCATTTTAACGCCCAAAGTCAGTCCCTTGGTGAGTCTTCTAGAATAATGCTCCCATACTATGGCCCGACACTCTGCCATGGATCTCTTATCCAACTTGGCGCGGTTATTTGAAAAAACAAACTAGCCCACAAAGTGACGCTCCACAACCAACTGATGATTGGCTCATAGATTGAAAGAATGTCTCCCCATAACAATTGTCATTTTCTCTCTCATTCCCAGCTAAAGCTCTCATCAAGTTGACAACAACTCGAGAAAACAACCATCGCCATCGCCATCGCCATCACCATCACCACCACTAACAGCCAACAGCAGCGGCAGAAGAAGCAGCAGCACAACAACAGCAACACCAAACGGAGACAACAGAGAGAAATCCTCCGGCCAGGATGGAGACGACAACCACGAGAGACAGACACTGGAATAGTGAGTGAAAAGAGCGTAAACTTAATTGGATTTTCTTGTTTTCTCTTATTAGTCCATTAGTCTAAGCGCAATTTATGTGCAGAATTCTCATATCTTGAAGTGCAATTGTCTCCTCCTTAGTGCTAGTCCTTCTACGTGTATGAGTTTGTGTTTGTTCGATTGCCTTTTTGCTTTTCTTGCTCTTTTTCCGCTTCTATTGGCCTGTCGGTGTGGCGTAGATTGGCCCACTAGGCAAACGATTGCAATGCTGCTGGTTCCGATGCAGTCAGAGAGACACACTGCCAGCCTACACACTGAAGGAGAGCCACACACAAGAATAGTTCAGAGAGAGAGAGAGAGAAATAGATTGGCTAAAATGCGTCCACTTGGTTCCCTTTCTTCAACCACCACTTGGCTCCTTCAAGTCGCCACCGCAAACGCAAAATGTGCCGCAAACTCGTTCGCCATTCATCGCCCTCCTTCCGACCACCAACGCACAGCAACCACAGCAACAACAACAACAACAACAAACACTATTTCATACCACTACCATAGACCATTGCCGCTAGTCAAACTGAAATCACAGCCTCGAATAAGAGCAAACAAAACGAGATTACTCAATCTTTTGTTGTTTTTCAATTTCAACTCCGGCCGCTTTTTCAACAAACGGATAGCACTTAGGCCATTCGTCGCCTTGCCCTTTGTGCTGCCCCTTTGTCTTGTTCGTTTCGTTGATGGATAAATTTCAATCAGAATTGATCACACTTGACTCGAATCAAATCCCCTCCACTCTCCAGTGCTGAGCTAGCCTGTCTCGTCCGAGCGCCAATCCACAACTGCACTGCTGCCGCCAGTGCCGCTGGTCCGGCCTGCAAGCGAGAGCGGCGTCGCGTGCGTACGGCTCTCAATGTGCGCCTCTGTGTGCTCGGCCACTGCTGGCACGGTGGCCAAATGGGCCGAGATGCGACCACTTGGGCGCCCACCAAGGCGCCCAAAGACCACCACCACCGCCAGTGGCAATCGTTCAGCTGCTTGGCCCCTCGGAGACTGCGCAAATGTGCCTGGAAATTGGCCAAATTAGAACGAGGGCTCCAGCAAATTGGCCCCCCTTTTGGGCCCGGCGACCAACTCTGGCGCGCCTCTCTACCACTGCAGCTGGGATTAATCAATTTCACTTTCCAACATAATTAGATGAGCTCAATTTTGATTGTTCTCGCCCAACGCTCAACCAGACTAGACAACCACCGGGAGCTGTGGCTCGGCGGACGAAAATCAATGGATTGCAATAAAAAATCACTCCCCTCGCTGGCCCCGCGCGCTCCCGGCGACAGATGGGCTCAAGGGCGGCCCTCTGTGAGATTGAGCTGATCTCGTACTGAGCCAGCGATTTTCATTAGAATCAAACGATTCTAATGAAATCGATTCCGCCACTCTGATGAGTAAAAAACTGGCAAAATTAAATAAATAAATAGGGCAAAATGGAAGCAAATTGAGGGCCCGCCTGACGCTCTTGGGCGCCCACTGTGCAACTCAGAGCTCACTGTCTGGTGGCTCCTTCCAGCTCCACGCAAGTGGAGTGCTACTCTCCCGCCGCCCAGCCTCAGATTCAAGTGGTCCCGCTCGGAAATGGGCCGCCTCTCGAAGGGCAGCCTCCTAGTGGGCGCCCTCTCACAGATCATATCAGCCCGGCCGGGAACTAATTAAAGGGGCGCCTCTTTGTGGCGTTCATGCGGACGGCTGGCCACTTAGGAGCCCGTGCTCTTGGCTGCGGGCCGGCAGGGAAGGCGAAGCAGAAATTAATCTATGGTCCTTAGGTCGGGCGGGCGCGGGATTAGGATTTTGTGTTTTTTCTCTTCCGCTGAAAAACTCGCCAAGGAAGAGCCTCCACGCGCGCCGGCGGCAGTTTGCTTGCTGGCCGGTCGTCCGAGATGCTCTCAGCCGGGCCCTGAGGCGCGGGGAGAAGATTGGGCACCCTCCTCTCCCAGTGAATGGGCCGCCGGGTGGCCATTTGAAGAGGTGGTGTCGGTGGTGAACAAAAGCGAGCTGAACTGCCTAGTGTGTGGGGCGCTCTTCTGTGTCGGTGTTGTTGTCGATTAAAGGGGCGCCAGTTTGATTGACGCGCTGCTGCTCGGCTGGCCTGGCCTGAGCTCGCTTGGCGGCGGCGGTCTGGCCACATTGGCGAGCCGGTGTAAATCGCGGCGGCCATGTGTGAAAATTTGATCAGTTTCTTCGGGCCTGTGAGCCGAGTTAGGGGCTCTCTTACACAACAGACATGGCACGCACAAAGGGCCGCCCATCAGAGTGCACAGTGAAGCTTGCACGCCGGAATTGGATTGGCGAAAATTCTGAAACGAACGAGATTAGATAACCATCACTATTAACTCTTTGGCAGTGATCAAATAAACCAAAGTGGCCTCGCCGGTGGGCCGCCAGTGCGGACGCGGCCGGGTCGCAAGTCGGGCGCGCGGGCCCGCTTTGATCGATGGCGCACGTGCTAAGTGGGCGCTCGCACGACGAGGGCCCGCTCTCCACTGGGCACACCCCCGCCCGCACGTGCCGCCTGCCCGAACCCGAACGGGGCGCCCACTGTCTCGCCCATGCCCGCCATGCTCGCCGATCATCGGACATCGGGCCAATTAGAAAGGGGCCAACAGGGGGCCACCCATCAAGATTGGTTGGCGCGTATCAGATCGCAGCGATCAAATCAAATTTCAACCTCCCCCATTTTTATCCACCTCCCTGAGCCGCCAAACGCCACTTGAGGTTCACAGATTGGGGCCACCCAATTGAGGTCGCCCAATTGAGGTGGTGCTCCTGTTGGTTGGCGAAGGCGGAAGGATCTTTTCCACGGAATCGCTTCGTTATGCGACCGCCTCCTCGTCTACCGTAGGCTCTCTTTGGGTGGCTTTTCCAGGATGCTTGGCTCCAACTGGTGCCGGTTGTGTTGTTGTTGTTGTTGTTGTTGTTGCTGTAGATGCTGTTGTTGTTGTCATTAAGATGCCACCGCGCGAAATCAATCATGCAAATTGATTCGGAATCAAATTTGTGCCCAACGAGCCAACCAGGCAGCCAGCCAACCAGCAAAGCGGCCAGACAGGCAGCCAGCTTGGAGCCGCCAGTTGTAGGCAGGCAGAGATGGCGAGGAGAGGAAGGGAGCAGGAGGGGAGGGGGCGCAATTCGTGGTGCAATTCAATTTGCGCCAACGAGAGAAAACCTCCAAGCTAGAGGCAGACTAATTCGCCAATGGTTCCCTTTAATGTGTCTATGAGCAGAGATTGTGCTCTCAATGTCGTCTCTCTTTATATTAATTTGCCTCCCAGTTCAAATGGATCGCGGATGTTTAATTTGTGAGATGATGCCGGCCAAGGCGCTCGCCAGGGGCCCAGCTCATGGGGCGAGTGCTGAGCCGGGATATTAGCGAGCGGCCGAAAGAGGGTAGAACGAGCAAAAGGGAGAAGGATGTATGCAAGCAGACAGTGGCCTGAGGGCGGCCTTTGCCGGCTAGATAGCCAGCAAGCGCAGTCCACTAGCCGCCCATCAGCCAGAGGGTATTATTGGCCCAGTTTGGGGGGCCCCTTTCCTTGTTTGCGCCCAGTGCTGCGGGCACAGTCTGGCTACACAGTAGCGCGCATAGGCATGCACCACACATACACTCACATATTCCAGTTTATCTGCAACCAAGCGAGTTGATTGTCACTTTGTCCAATAGATATTTTCATCTCGATGCCGCGCCCAGGCGTCAGCCATTGCTCAGCCGCCTCTGGAGCTCCCTTTCATCTCATTCGATGGCAACATTCTTATCCGACACACCAATTTCATGTAATGCAATTACATATCAGCAGCCTCAGCAGCCAGCCCCCCACCCCACCCGCTCGCTTTACTGCACAAGCAAGCGGGCAGACAGCAAAGGAAATTTGATTGAATGCCCAGAATGATGATCGCCGATCTCAGATAAATGCAATCGCCGCTCGCCCATTGACATTTATGGCTCCATTTGCATTTGGGAGTGCAGGTTTAATTGGATTTCGCCAACTGCAGCCGAGGCTCCTCTTTTGCAGACGAGCCGCTTTCCTTTGCATCGGGCTGGCTGCAAAAGGCTGCTGAAAGGTGGCAGGACCAATGGAAAGAGCGGGCCTGTTTCCCTCTCGGTTGAGGAAATCAGTTATTTTCGTGGCGCTTCAGCTGAAATTTGGTGACTGAAGGTGAGCCAAGTGAGTGAACCTGCCAAAAGGACATCCACCTCAAAGGTGGCATCAAATGGTTCAAATGGAGCGGCAAATGTCGGTGCTTAGGGCGCGTTGGGTTTAGCTGAAATTCGTTGAGTATATGTTCGATTCTTGGTTGAATATTAGGAATCCAGCTCACTGGAAGTGATCCGCTACGACCAAGAATATCAAACATATCTGAACGATATCAACTAGCCTTAGAGGCCGATTTTGGTCTACTCTTTTGAGGAGAGTCTTGATGTTTAGAGGTGTTGTTGTTGTCAAGATTGCATTCATCTTTTTTTTGCGAGCTGGTTGACACAGATCCAAGTTCCTTGCAGCTTGGAGCCACCAATCGGCTTCATATTTCACCTCTCCGAATGGCTCCGGTTCTTATCTTGCAAACCTGCACACAAGACTTGGCTCGGCCAGTTTCTGTTCTCTCACAAAAAAACTCTTCCAACAAAAATGCGCCTCCTCTTCTTCCCTTTACGCTCGGGTGAGATGATCTCTCCATCAAGATGGATGGAATGACAAAAATCTCCACACAGTAATCAAGGAAAACCAAGCTAACCTAGACGCGGCTCCTTAACTGATTCACTGATTGATTTACTCGTTCACTTCATCCATTCAAACAGTCATTCACTCATTCATTGGGCCTAAGAGGCTTCCACCACCATCGAACCAGCTTACCAACTGGCTAGCCAGTCAGGCGGCCGGTTAGTCGCGAGTGTACGCCTCTTGAAAGTGTGACGACAAAAACAATGATGAGTAGACTAAGGAGGACAAAAAGACGAATGTAAATTGAACTATTTTGCTTGTGTTTCTGCTCGATTGTAGTAGCAAGTACAAAGTAACAACAGTAAGACCCAAGACGTTTTGCCACCACATAGGCGATCAAGATGTAGACACGGTCTTTTCTCTTGCAGCGTACTAATCAAGAGGCGAGGATCGGTGCTCGCTTTGAGGATTGATTGATTCTGGCGAGCGATAACTGGCAGCGGAGCTTAACTTCTCGCCCATTCTTCTCTAGCTCCTCTGCTCTGTTTCTCAGGCTAAGCATGTATTTATTTATAAATATATATATATATATTCTACGGGGATGTATATAAACGCGTATATAGTTATCTATTCAAGCATAACCTCTACGTACATAGACTTTTGTTGCTTTGTAAAGGATAGTCGGCACTCCATTCCGCCTTGGCCCACGTCAGTCAGCTGGCCGTTTTGACAATGGGAGCGCAAAGATGATCGAATCGATAAATTCAATCTTCCTATTGAGACAGACGGCCCAACTCGGAAGAGTGAGCCTCTGGAGGAGATTATTTGTGGATGAAGCTATGCACTAGATTGGGTGGGAGTCTTAGACGTCATTGTGCCAAGAGACAATCGTCAGAATGATGATAAAAAAGTCACAATGGATTAGCCTCGCTAATTACAATTCCTCACACTATATACACTCTTCTCTGCGTTTCAAATGATAGAACAACAATCGATCGAGCTGAGCCACAACGAACACCCAGAGCAGCACTTAGGAGGCTGTAAGAACAAAATCAAATGTTTGAACAAATGGCAAACTGGTTCATTGTTTGTCTTCGCCGTCGATCTAGATCGTTTACTTTTTGGGTCCTTGTCGGCCTCTTGTTGCATGGAGGCGACATGGAAATTCTTCTAAAAACTGCCACCTTCTGTATCAATTCTCGACTGAGGATCGTTGAGGAAGGGTAGACCTAGAGGGAATCGGATCTTTTAATTTTATATCATAAAAAGTGGTGAGTATCCTTCGAGCCGCGGTTTGTATTGGGCGAGAGCCTAGGGCCCATTTCTTCGAGAGAGTGCACGACTCTTCGGTTGGGCGTGTCAGCCCGGCACCGGTGCTCGTGTGGGTCAGTATGGGTGGACGGGACAATGCGGGCCCGCACGATGGAAGGCGGGCCACGAATTGCGACCGCAGGGCCGGAACGACCTGAAAAAAATCCCTGCCCGTTGAGAGGATCGAACTCTCGACCTCCAGTTTACTAGACTGGCGCATCTACCACTGAGCTAAACGGGCCGCACATGGTGATAAGGCGACTATAATGATATAAGAACATACTGTCAATATGCGCCGAGCCTCGACAAACCCGACCAGCCCTTTATCGTATATCTAACATCTTCCGACAAAAATTAAGAACTCTATGATTGTCACCAAACTAGACTCTGATGAGGGTCTCAAATTCCACTCGCTTGATGTAAAGAGCGTTCCAGGGAGAAATGTCGATATGTAGATGGAGAGGAAAACTCGATTCAACACCATGTTTCCCTACACGAGGTTGCGGGCTATTCCACCTGCATCTCAATCGATTCAACAGCTAAGTTACAATTTAATTCTCTGAGCTACTCTTGCCTTTCTGCTTTTGTATTTGACCAGCAAATTTACTTTAGGCTAGAGATAATACACTCAATCGCCGGAGTACTCATCTGGAGTCATTTCATCACTATCGAGGGCCCAGACGTCGTCGCTAACGTTTTTCAGATCCTTGAGCCCAGCAATCTCTTCTAAGTGGCTAGGATCATTGAACACTTTGATCAAAAACTCATGCTTTTGTTCTAAGTAGCTTCTAATTACTGCTGGTGAGCATGCAGAACACTTGTTGAAGCAAGGCGATGTTGGCATGTAGATATGGTATCGACTGATATTTCCTCTAATTGAATGGGGAACAATTCCCAACTCACTAGCAGTATCGAGTTCGTACTCCATCGACGACTCGGAGTGGGTGTCCATCGGTGCAGGCGTACGGCATCCCGAAGGAGAGCTAATGATTGAGGCCATGAATTCTACCGCTAAGGCGGAAACCAACATGGAAACACCTGGACGAGAGACTGTGCACTGTTGGTCGAGCGTCCTATCGGAGGTTGAATTTCCGGGTGCCACAATGTCATTACAAAAATAACATCCCAATTTATCACAGTCCAATTGGTTGGAGTTGTCATTTGAGGGCTTAGAAGTGGACGGCTGCTGATCTCGTTGCTCTAAGCTGGATTGTTCAAGTTGCGAGTAATCTCTGATTCCGAATCTTTGCAGTAAAAAGGTGTCAAAACCAATGGCAGCATTGATTATCAACTTTTTCTTCGACATTCCAATCACGGTCGGCAACCAACGGCTCTCTCTAGTGTCCATCAATAGGAAAATTACGTCATATCTATCGATGATACCTTCGAGTTTTTCTATATCCTGCTTAGTCTGTTCGATGTCATTCTGAACAACATGATGCCCTGGCATCGGTATCGATAAAACATGAGATTCAACAACGACGGTTGGGTGTATGCTCTTTAGGCTAGCTGCAGCAGCCTCAGACTTGAACAAGCCAGTCCCACCAGCTGGATTTTTACTTATACAATCAGCGGAGGTATATAGCGTCTGTCTGACGGGGTTCGAGTAGGATACCTTTGAATTATCCAGGAGACCTATGCTCTTGACACCCCAGGCAAGAAGCCCTCTTGCAATGTGACAACCAAGTGTGCCACAACCCAGGAGAAGGCATCTGGTATTCGCTATTCTCTCTAATTCTAGTCCTGGAACTAGACGCCATTTCATAAGTTTTAGATTCAGGTTTACGGCATCTTCAGCGAGCTTAATGGGATCAAGTAGGCTCGATAGATTGACTCTCTTTGGGGCCATCTGCTGAGATTCGTTCCTCTCCCATCCAGTGACTACGGGTCTGGAGATATTCGAGTCATTTTCATCCCGTTGAAAATTCACCTCGAACACAAGAGAATGATGATAGTATGACTTATGATCAACAGTGGGCTGACCCCGTCGTACACGAATTATCTTCACGTGGTTTAGTTTGAGCTGTACAGATATCAATGCCAAGAAATTCCTTAAGGGCCATCCCGGATGCTGTAAATTAGGAGAAGGATCTGAGAAAGCAAAATAAATATCGGTAGAAGGCTCTACTTTCTCTGCTATCCGCTTGTAGTCAGTTAATGGCAAACACTTGGCTGAATGATTTCGTTTATCATGAGCGACGATAAAGTATCCTCTCTGGAATGATCTGGCAGGCCGATGTGATTCGAATTGTTCATGGAATGAATTTAACGCTGTGTCGTTGAAAATTTCCGTTATAGATTGATGTGTTAAGTGCCCTTTGGAATCGGAGTTTGAATTTGAGACGTCTGAGGGATAATTGATTGCGGGGAAGTTGAACCAATAGACAAACTTGTATCTCTTCAAGTCTGCATAGACTAACAATCCAAATCGCGATAGATGCTCCTCTGGATTTTCCAAAGCTCGACCATCACAGATGGATTGCCATATTTCGTCACCGATCGTTTCCAAATACGACTTTTTATCAAACTCAATCATATCTTGCATGACATTCATACAGATCAACTGACCGTACATCGGGCAGTTACTTTGGCTTTCTGCATGACCAGTCTGATTGAAGGAGGCATGATCGAAGGAGGCCAAACATGGAAGATTGCTCGATAAACCTAGTAGATAATTCACAGGGACTCATTTAAACCGTCAGTCTTGAACTGGTTACACTCATATGAGAGTTCCTCATTTTCACTAGATCCATTAGCTGACTTACCGTGGGAATAAGACCCTCTAATCTTCACTGGGCCCGTGTTAAGTTTGAGATCATTTAACTTAACATTAGTCAACTGTTGCCAAAATCCTGGGTTCAAGATTGATGAAAATGGCTGGTATGTGACTTTTTTTCGAGAATCAGACATGTCAAAGGTTTTAGGGTTGTAAACTTAATGTAACAAATGGTGAAGCATGTTGGATAGAATACCACGTAAGAGTGAGAGAGCAATTGTTTTGTTCAAACATCACCCGATATGACCGTTTTGGTTCATGGAAATGAGATGGCGCGCTATTCTTCTCTCACTCGTGGCGGTTTAAGCGGGTGCCAATTGCTGTTGTTTGTCAGCCTAATATTTTGATTTTGCTCAGCACACCTCAACGACCAATTACATAACTACCCTCACCAAGGTCCAAGAAAATTATTTGAAGACGGTGATTGCACCACATAACTTCCTATAGTTCTAGTCATTCGGACGTAGTATTCACGTTCAGGATGTCTGGTGACCAACTATCTGTCGATCAAGCTGATAGTTGGCCGCAATTAGAGGCTGAACATGCTGAAAACGAGAAAGAGTTGGGCAACTTGGAGGAAATACATAAAGATTATCAAGCTGCTGTCCAAAAGGCTAATAAGTTGCAGCAAAAGTTAAGCGAAAGCATAGGGAGAAAGCTTAAAAGACTCTCAGACTTTAAAAAAAGGGTTAGAAAATGCGAAACTCATACTGACATCGAAACCGATACTAAATATGATATCGACCAGCAAATAGAATATAGGAAAAATCAATTATTGAGATTCCGAGATACATTACCAAAAAAAGGAGAGTTATATTTAAGGATTATCTTAGGATCACTGAATGTAAATCTAATAGAAAAGGATTTCCGCTTGAAATACAAAGAAGAATATGAACGATTCAAACTCATCCTGAATCTGATCATATTCTTCGTTTCCTTCGTGACCATATTCGTGAACTATAAAGCTCTTGATGCAGCTTTACAGTTTCTATTAGTTTGGTACCATTGTACACTAACTATCAGGGAGTCCATCCTGATCGCCAATGGCTCAAGGATACATGGTTGGTGGAGAGCCCTACAATTCATCACAACTATACAGGCTGGTATAATAATTTTATGGCCAGACGGACCATCATATGCCGAATTCAGACGTCATTTCTTATGTTATACTGTCTACACAGCATTCTTGCAATATTTACAATTTTATTATCAGCATAGCTGTTTATATAGATTGAGAGCACTCGGCGAGCGCTACGATATGGACGTTACATTACAAGGGTTTCATTCATGGATGTGGAAAGGGTTGTCGTTCTTATTGCCATTCCTCTACTTCGGTTATGCCTTTCAATTCCATAATGCATATAGACTTTATCAGTTGTACCAGGAGCCAAAGACACATGAGTGGCAAGTGATATTGACTAGCTTCATTTATTTTATTATATTCTTGGGCAATATCGTTACCACGACACTTGTTGTTTCACAGAAATTCCGCCAAGGCATATCGAACAACTTACGAGCATTCACCCAAGGTGTGATCACAAAGGAAGATTAAGGGGAAGAATTGTAGATAATCGTCAACTCAAGAACACAGTGAACAAGATTCAACTAGACACTTTGAGGTATTATCTTGCGTAGAATATGCGCCATCGAATAGAATGAGTTCCTTAACAACAGAGTTGTGGCTAATAGTGATCTGTAAAACTGTTACTCTTAAAAGATAAATATCAAAATACATGAGTGGAATGAATTCAATTAAGTTATATTCTAATCATAAATATCTAGAGAGTCATCAGTTACATCACAGCTCTTCACGCTCAAAAATGGTCTGAGTTGAAGGAGTCGAGCTAGTCGATGTTGTGAGCTCGGGCTCAAGAGTAACGACCGTGACATTGTCTGAATGATCAGAGGTCATCATTCCGATTTGCCTCTCCTGGGCGTTCAAGAATTCATTATATATCACCCTGATCTCATCATCGTAATCTTGCCACTCCTTGACTATACGCCTAGCACCGGTCAATTTGGGTTCCTTAGTCTTAGGGTTGTTACAGAGATCAATTGTTTTAGCTTTCTCCTTTTCTTCATCACTGCACCAAGTCTCACACCACAGCCATTCTTGTGGGAGAGATTTGATTGCAACCTGATGGATCATGTTGTTAGGCAAGTCTTGATCCAAGTTAGAGAGACTATTCGGATCCTGGCTCAAGCCTTGATACTGTCCTCTAAGTCTATCACCGGCAGCTATCTTTCGAAATTTTACCAAGTCAACAACGTATAAGGCGCTGATATGATATTTTCGCCCATGTAAATGGCTGTTCCAATATCCGGTCTTCCAGAATCTGAAGCCATCCATGTCTGTGCGACTGTCACAAAACGGAGTATATCCGTATGGTGCGCCTTCGAGATCTAGATCCCGGAGCTCAGTTAGATCAGCTCTGACGACTTGATCAGCATCAACGAAAATGATTTTCTTCACATCAAGAGGAAAGAGGACGTCCAGGAACAGGATCTTGTATCCCCAGATTATTCTCTGTTTTTCGCTCTGCTGATGGAGCCATCTCGGCCATTTGTATTGTACGAGCTCATAGTCGAAATTATATTTCTCTGCATAGTATGGTAGGAAATCCTTGAATGTAGGTGACAGGTAATTCTTCAAGAACCAAAATTTGACGGGGGTAGATGTGTGTTTCAGAACACTAAGCATCATAATTCGCAACAGTCGTTCGTAAAGATGACCGGAAGCCAGCGAGAAGATATTGATACGATTGCTTTCGGTAGTTCTGGTCAGTTTGTGACCATGATTGTCGATTCCAACCTCCTTACTGTCCTCTTTTGGCGAACCTGACCATACTGAGCTCCTGATTGAACCCCATATATCGCCCAATTGATTGTCTTCTTCCTCATCGTCTTGTAGTAGATCTCGATGACGTTGATCTTTCTTTTTATGGACTCGCATTTTCATAAATCTACTACGAAAATCATTCAACAAAGCTGGTATGAGCGAGTCCGATTTAGATTTTGGATCTTGATGCTTGATGAAATCGGCCCCGTCTACATGGAAAATCACATATATGTCCGCGCTCTTACCGTGCCTCAATCTGAGATTCCAAGCACCGGGGCTAGCTTTCAGTTGGAAATAACCTAGGTTAGCCATCACTATTGTGTCGAACAGGGCCGGTTCGTCCTGGGTGCCGAGTACGAACTGCAATCCTCGAGGTGGACTACCATTTGTAATATCGAAGCAGTGTCCTTCGAGCAACAGATGCTCGAGCTCAAAGTCGGCCCAAACCTTGTTCTGATGGAGCTCAGCTAAGTGAATGTTGTCCAGATCGTATGGAGTTTTAACAGATTCTACCAGCCAGTTCTCGGGAGTAGCCATATTGAGCGTCAATAGGGAGGAGCTTGGTAGATTACGAAATGTCGTCCTCAAGACAGGTGGGTAATTAGGACCGTTCTTGAAGGAAGGTTCGCTTTCGAGAACAAACCTGTAGAAATTTTTGAGCGGCAGTTCAGTGTGCCTGTCAAGACAGTTGAACATAACTCGAATTCTCATATTGAAAATCTTTCGAAATGTGATTAAGATTGGCAAGATCTTCTGAGCGCCTCGTGTCAGTGGATCTAGAATCACCTGAATCTTGAGATGGGGCTCATTTGGATGGTCGGGCTCAATGATGAGCTTGGAATGCTGGTCTTCATAACGATTGGTAAGGAATCGTTCGACGTCGCTCTCTGTTTCAACGCTACCGTCATGCAATTCTTTGAATTCGTTCTTCATAACTTCAAACAAGGCGAAGACATCCAGAGCATCGACGTCAAAGAACATCCCGTTCATGAATATCGCCGCATCATAAGGTGCGAGGTTCAAGAATCTGGCGAAGAGTAACTGATTATTCTCCAACTCCCGACGGAGTTCCTTGTTAACTTTCTCTTTGCTTATCGACTTGGCCAAGATCGGAAAATTTTGACTTATGTCACGCATCAAGGCTAGTTGGCGTTCTGGAGGTGCAGATACGATTAGACTAACTGCCTGGACGCTCATATCCGCCACCTCGCTTGCATTGATGTTTGGAATTTGCTTGACTGACTCTAATATCTGCTCGTGGAACAATGGATTGGTTGGCTCCCAACCATTTTGGGACAGTTCTTTGAAAACCAAGTCTTCGATATCCTCTGGCTTCTCGTTCATCCTGAACGCTTCATCGGGAAGATTACTCGCCTCTCCTTTAACTTTAGTGTCATCTTGAGCTCGATATTCAGTGCTCTTAATTGCTAGCTCAACGCCATATCCTCCCAAACTTATCCTATTCTTTGCAGTCCTAGCATTCGAGGAGTTCTCCTCTGAGGCATAGTGCCTGACAACAAAATTCATCTTGCCTAGATCGGCCAACCTCTTAGCAAACTCGTATAGTTCCCAGAATTCGCGAGTTCCTATCTCACCATATATAACCGCTGTGATAATCTCAAATTTCTTACCCTTTGGATTGTTGTGAGCATAGTAGATATGGTCAGACTTGTAGATTGTTGGCTGAAAGTAGACCTTCTGATAATCTGAAGTAGATAGTATTTTCTCAAAAACGAGGGCTGCATCATCGGGGTTGCAGAATATATTGATATCACTATATAATCTGGTGACCCCGTAAGGATCATCAGAACCATCTTTGTCACCATTTGAAGTCTTTTCAGATCGAATAGACGGCTGAGGAAACTCAAGAAAAGCCTTGCAATCCCTTACCCTGGTGCCCAATCTGTCGAATGCAATTTGTTCATGTGCCGCAATTGCAGGTGAACTAACATGTTGAGCCAAGGAGAATTTAAAAAGAGGTAGCTGATATGATTCTTCGAACAGTTCTTCCGCGATCTCAACGATTTCTTTGTATTGACTTTCATAGCTAAGTTCTCTAATTGGACGGGACTCGTTGAATCGTTCGTGAATCAACTTAATAAAGTTCCAAAAATATTCGCCATTCTCAGTTGCCAAAACTTCACTAGCCTCAAGGTGCATGGGTGTATAACGCCATTTGGCAAATAAATTAATGGATACGGTTGAAGTCAATGATTTATCTTCGGTTATGAAGCCATTGTTTGTATCACATAACATGAATGAACTTGTGATTGTAATGAATAATAGAATGAAAGAAGTAGAAAGGATCATTGATGGCGGAGCTTGTGAATTGCCTGTTGTCCATCGTTTCAAAAAGCGAGCATTAAGATATTTGTGTCGGGGCATGGTGTCAGAGTGGTCTTGCTTCACTTCTGTGACATTTGGCCAGGTTATGATAATTATTTGAACAATTACCTAACATAGAAGTCCCCTATGTCGTCCTATTGTGGTGCCAAGAAATTTAAGAATATTGCCAGTTCATCTTTCCTAAGCAGCGATGAAGAAGCCGCTCTTTGCTTTTGAGTGAAAGCACGCGACCGGCAAGTTCAGCACGCTTTAGCTTCGAAGCATCACACGTGCTGGATGTGGGATCTCAATCCAACTACTCTAATTGTTCATCGTAATTTATGTAATATTGTTTCAGAAAACTATTGTTCTATTAACAAATCACTGCTGTAAATATGAGCAGCCTTAACTTGAGACTTGTTGGAATCGCATGCGGAGCAGGACTACTAGCTTACTGTATATATTTCGACCACAAGAGGCGCAATGCTCCCGACTATAGGGAAAAAGTCAAAGCTCGTCGAGAAAGACAGCGGAAAGAGAGAGACGATGACAATATAGAATTACCGCCCAATGATGACAAGGAAGCCATTGAGAAATTCTTTGTCAGAGAAATAGAAATGGGCGAAGAACTAATCCAAGCTGGTGAAGTAGATAGAGCCGTCAAGCACATAAGCTACGCTATTGTATTCTGCCCCCAGCCCCAAAGCCTACTCCAGTATATGAAAGAAGTGCTCCCACCGTCTGCCTACGTTAAATTAGTGGAGAACCTTGCGGTTGCAAACAAGAGAGTCAAGGAGACTTACCAAAAAATAGTCATAGAGGAGGAAGTTGAGTAAGAAATCCAAGCGGAACAGGTTGAAATCCTTAATGAAACTTAAACAAATAAACGATTAAGTTTAACGAAGATGAATTTTATTAGAGGTGAACAACAGATTCACAAAATCTTTAAAAATTCTCAAGTTCTTACTAAAATAGACGTCTCTGTCTTGCTTAGATACAAGAACTTCATCAGTTGTTACATTGGGAGTACTCTTGATGGTGGCCGGTAGATGATTGATACCATAGTGACATTGGTAGCTGATGGGGAAGATTCAAACTAATTTGGTCATCGGAACGGGGGAAGTCGTATAGAGTGCTAACGTTCTGAGGTGCGGGCCCTTGGTTGTGTTGCTGTTGAAATGGCAAATTAGATGTACCATATTGAGTCTGGAAATGGTTTCTACTCTCACTTAGAGACATCGAATGCTGCGATGGCTGGTACCCGATTTGTTGAGCCGGCTGATTTGCGTCCATGAATATCTGCTGCTGTTGTTGGTGGCGTGAAGAATTCATCAAGTGCGGTGAAGGCTCTGATCGGCTCACTGGATATCGTCCACTCATCGTGCTACTACCCGAACTTGGGGAATAGTAGCCGTTACTCGGTGGAGCAGACTGAAATATGCTATTTGCTTGGGTAGTATTGATATATTGTTGATTGTTATTATCACAACCACTCGTTGTCGAGCCATGAGGTGAATTGGATGAACTTGGTGCTGATTGCATTTGCTCGTTCGAGTAATTAGATCTCATCTGGTGTGATACGTTAGTACCGTGCGGTGTCTTGGTGTTCATGGTTGGACTATTATCACCCGAGTGAGAACTGTTCATACCGGACCAGGCAGATGAAGGTCCGGCCGGATTTATTGCTGGTGATGATTGTGGTGCTGCGGGAGTCACCTGTAACTCTATCATGTTGCTTTTAGTTTGTGATTTTGAGAACTGACTGTTGCAATTATTATTTACATCAATCGGACTACAGCTGTTTGATCGATTCGTGTTGCTCATAGAATCGTGATTCGAAGGCCTGTACGTATGTGCTGAAGAGGACGATGGAGAAAACAAATTAAGTTCCACCTTAGATTTGTTGGAACCTCCTACCGGCTTCAGATCGACACAAGGATGCTGATCTCTTGTATCAATGGGGGCCAGGGGGTCAAGATTCGTTGTGCTGCCATTGCTGTCCTGGTTAGCTGAGCAGTTATTATTGATATGGCTGTTGAGTCTACGATTTGCGTTCCGCTCTTGTTTAGTTTTTGTGTAGTAACTTGTACCGTGAACAGTCTTGATATGCTTCCTGAGTGAACTTGGATCTGTATAGGCTTTCTGGCATTCTGGCCAAGCCCAGCAGGTGTATGGTTTCTCCTTGGAGTGGGTCCTATTTTGGTGCTTAGCGCGATCTGAGGCATTGCTGAATGCCTTGGTGCAGCCTTCAAACTGGCACGGGTAGGGCTTCTCACCACTGTGCGATCTGTAATGCGTCTTGAGATTTTCGACACGACTATAGGCCTTATCACATCTATTCCCGTTTGGTAACAAAACGTCACATCGGTGCGGCTTGTAGCCTGTGTGCCGGCGCATGTGGACCTTCAACATGTAGAGCGCCTTGAAAGGTTTCTGATCGCGAGTGCAGTCGTGCCAGTAACAGGCGAAGGTTTTCTTGTTTGAGTCACAATGATACTCAACATGATCAACCAACTCTTTCATAGAGTTGAACTGTTGATTGTTCATGGGGCAGCTAGACCAGCGACAAAATTTCTCTTCCGGTTCGTCTCCGTCCTCATCGTTTGAGTTATCATCGTCTTCTTCTTCATCGTCAAGTTCATCCTCAATGCCTAGTCTTGTGTGGTTGGCATTTCTATCCGAAGGCGAAACAGTGCCTAGGTCTTGGTCGACGCAGATGTTTGTAGTTGAGGCTGACAACGATCTATCGCTGGATGTTGAATGCTGATCGTTGTGCACTTGATGATGGTTGTTCATCATATGTTGGTGGTAATTGTTCGTTGATGGGGGCAGATACATATGATTTCTCGATAATGTCGAGGAATCACTTGTTGGTGGTGTCTTAGATCGTACAACAGGTGATTGAACGCGCTGCACGTCATCATTAGTGTTCTTAGGTACAATTGAAGATTTGCTCTTGTTATCTTTAGCATTGCTAGAACTACGTTTCAATTCAGACACTACCGAACTTTGTTGACCCGACGACTTGGGGTTGTTCTCGTTGCGCTTGGAGGCGGAATTCAATTGATTTAGAGCTAATGTCGAATGATGCCTCTTGTGGCGCTTATCACTGCTTAGGAATTCGGCAGCCGAGTGGCCGACTGCACCCCTGAAGTTGAATGGATTTGTTTGGGCGTCTAATGAATCGCACGCACTAACACTCCGTTGAACAGCTCCACTAGGTGTAATTTTTCCATTTTCTCTTGAAGAGTGAGGGAGAGTTGATTCTTGCTGTGAGAAGGGAAACAGTGGCGGTTGCTTGTGCGCTGGACCACTCGCTGATGAGGTGGCCGCTTGAGGTACTAGTGATTGTGAGCCTCTGATTAGCTCGTTGATGTAGAAATTATTATTTGCCGTTGAACTATTACGGTTTTTTGAAGGCCTACTACTATTATTGCTTGAATGGACGTTTCTTTGTGGTGAATTATTATTACTAACAAGTGGATTTTCTCGGTTTGTTGAAGTTGATGGTGGGTTAAATAAAGGGTTCTGAAGAAGGTTCATCCTTGAACTAGCAGAACTTTCGCTTCTCTGAGGCAGTGAAGGGGCGTTTGATTGTTGATTTATAGCGGCTAGTGCTAGTAACATCTGATATTGTTGTAGGAAATTGTCATTGGCTGTGCTCTGCTGTTGTTGTTGTTGTTGTTGCTGCTGCTGTTGCTGATTATTTAGCTGCAAGTTTGCTAATTTAGCAAGATCATTGGCCTGCTTGAAAGCAGTCTCACTTGCTATACTAGAATTATTGAACGCTGGCGAGGGGTTGTTCATCTGCGCTGAATTGACTAGGGCAGTATAGGCTGAGAAAAAAGTGAATGGGTCACTCCTGGCCGCCGCAAGAAGCTGCTGCTGGTGTTGCTGTGTGGCGCCAAATGGGTCGGCGAAACTGGCGATCGGCTCATTCAATGAGGCTGAGGAACCTGCATGATGGGCGCCCGGTCGGCTCATAGCCGCAGCTCGGCCAGTTGCGATGGCCGCTAGACCCCTCAGCTGGTCGGCAGATGCCGCCCCACCAGAACGCGACCATAGAGACTCGTATGGTGACATTCGGGCTGTGGGAGGCACCGTTGTTGGCACAGGTGAGGTAACATAGCCGCCCACTCCAGCAATGTTTGGAGTAAGCGCACCCCCACCTGATGCGAGCAACGGGTTTCTAGCGGGGCCGGCCCCGATGGTGGGACTACTGGCGGTGCTGGCCAGTGAGCAATTTGATTGATACATAGAATGCAGGTATTGTTGGAGCGGATTCTGAGCGTAGAGATTTGCCAGCTGACTATTTTGTTCGCGAGCCTGCTCTTGCACCATCATTAGGGTGCGCCGAATGGATTCGTGATGATCCATTTTGAGTTAAACTTCAATTGGGCTGATGAATTTCCTTCAATCAGAAACTCTCAGAGTTTGACTTGAATATGTATAGGATAAGATTGTGAGAATTAATTTAAGTTGGCAGTTGATTGAGGTGCTAATTGATGATCAATGGTTGTAGTAGATAAATCGGTGCTGTCTCGTGGTTGTTTTGAGACATATTGTTGTTGCTTGCCCGAGAGGTGATCAAAAGAGATCAAAAGCTTTCGTCTTCGAGAAGAGGTGGGGCTCGGTTGAGATATTAGAGAGTGTGTAATATAAAATTGGTCTTGAAGAATTGCAAACTGTATCTATTGTCTCTGTGCGTGGGAGTGTCTGATCTAGTTTGGCAATTGATGTTCACACTACCAGTGAGCTTGATATGCTGAGTTAAAGACGAGATGAATTAATCCTCAAAATATCGGCCACTTGTTGCTAACTGAAGTGAAACAACACTCCTACAGGTGAGCAGAGCACCTTTGGTTGGCTTGAAAGCTATAAGTTAAATATTGAATGATTTTGGTGATCTTGGGAAGACTTTTTTGGGACAGAATTGATTGCTATAAACATTTGATTGGTTGCTGGAGTGGTACTGTTGGAGTTTTGTTTCTTGCGACTGTGCTCATTTCATTATTATGGGATGATAAAGATGTTTTGGCGGCGATAGGCCGATAGGTGAGGATGGATTGAGACAGGCACTGAGAGAGGGCAGACTGTAGGAGTGTTGTTTGCCGCCTGTTTGTGCAGTGGATCGGATTTGAAAGTTCGCTAGAATTCGCCGGCTGAGGATTCGCTCGTTGGCTGGTTAAGGGCGTCTGCAGGAGAGAGAGAGAGAGATTGCAGGTCGCGTGTAATTCACTGGCACACTCACTTGCTGCTCTGGTGTCTGTGTGTCCCACACACGTTAGTACGCGCGCGCGCACAGTGGGAGATAGACAAACAGACAGACTGGTGGATAGAGGGAAAGAGAGAGACAGACAGACAAGATGCTCACAATAGGTCCAGCTCGTCGCGGGGTCTTCGTTGGCGGCGAGCGGTCGGCGTTGGTGAATTGGTTTGGTTGCTGCTGGTCTGTGTCTGGCCCTCAACGTGTGCTTCTTCTTCTTCTTCTCCTTGTTCATTTGCCACCACCGCGCACCAGCAACTCGGCGGAGCACCATCAACACGGTTACACATTTCTCTTTGGCGCGCCCGGTTCCCCTGATGCACCGTCGAGGGATGCGCGCACATTTATTGATTTGTTCGTCAGTGCGCAGATCGGACAGGCCGCCCCAGTGGAGGGCGAACATTTTCATAGTGAAATCACTTGGCCCGCCAGTCTCTCTGTGTGTGTGTGCCAGTTGTTGATGTTGATGTTGCCACCAGCAAAGGCGATGTTGGTGGAACTTTTAGCAGAGCCAGAGCCAAAGAGAGAGAGATTTGCTTGTTGCTTCTGCGCGCCACCAGCGCCGTTACCACCCCATTGAAGCGCACTGGGCCTGCCAGTCGTCCTCCGCTGACTCCAATCAGCGAGCAGCCCAAGCGCGGCTCTGGTGTGCACTGGGCAGGGCTGGCGCGATGCGGCAGCGACCAGTTCGCTTCGTGCGCGCTTCAGAGCCGGCCTTTGGGACTGGCCCTTTGAGAGTGGCAGCCAGCGCAGAGGGGCGGCCCGCGCGGCATGGCTGGTGTGCGGCGCGCAGCGAACTTGTTGGTCGTTCGGGCAGTGCGCACGCGCACAACCAGATGGGCGAGCGCACGCCACTGGAGACTGTATGAAAGGCTCGTACTCCAACCTTCGTACCCCTTCTGCTCGGCGGGCGCCCGAGTCGCGCCGCAGCTCAATTGGGGCGCTTTTCGGTGCCCGAGCGGCCAGCTCGCGTGGCCCCCCGCTCGAGCTCGAGCGTCCACCGAGCCCAGAAGACTGCAGACCCGCATCGGAGGCCCGAGAGTGGGCCCATACTGAGTGAAAGGGCGAGCGTACGAGGCCGCAGGTGTACGCGCGCGCCTCGTACAGGTGCGGGTCGCACAAGCCGATCGTACACCTGGAGGCGCAGAGCCCCCGGTGGGCCCGCTAAGGACTGGGAAGGGCGGCCGCAGTGTCGTGCCAGGTTGGCGCCGGGCCGTCCAGAGCAAAGTGGCCGGCGGGAGTTCGCGCGCCCGGGTGGCCGAGGGGCGAGCGGCCAGCGGCCAGCAAAGCCGGTGAGCAATTTGGCTGGGCGCGCCGGGGCGCTGGGAGGAGGCGGCGCTCAAAGCGGGGCGGCCGTGCGCGTGTGTCAACCTGAGCGGCGGGGGCGAGCCCGGAGGAGCGGCAGCCCTAAGGTCGCGCGAGTGCACAGACCGGGCGGCATAGCTGGGCCGCTTTGGCCCGTTGCAGCGCCGCTCAAGTGTCGCCGAGGGGCGGCCGGCGCGCCCAAAGGAGCGCCGCCACTCGCCCGCCGGCTCGCTTGGGTGCCACTCGGACTTGGCCACTCGGGCGGGCCATTTGGAGGCCGCGCTGGCCCCAAATGGGCACACATGCGGCACACATGTTGCAGCGCACAGTCCACTTGTCTCTGGCCACTTGGGGCCCAATTGGGGCCGAGGGGCAGTCTTCGAGTGGCCAATCTGCGGCCTCAGACTAGGTCCAGTGTGCGCCCCGATGGCCAATTGAGCCGCGCGGGCCAAAAACAACACACTTCCGCCCGCCGCCGCAAACCAGGGAGGTCGCCCATTCGCTCGAGCCGGAACGCGCCGAGATAAATAATAAATAATTTATACTTTTGCTTTCGTCACTTGCGGCCCTGCGAGCGCGCCAGAAGCCAGCCTCGCCGGAGGACTAGCTCTGGGCGGCCGGGCGACTGTCTGCGAGCGGCCGCCCGCAGACAGTCTGCAGCAGACTGGCCTCCATTGGCCCGAGCTCAATGGTGGACAGTTGGGCAGTTGAGCGCAAAGTTGGCCAGCAGGCAGACATCATCATTTGGGCGCCGCCAAAATGCGGGGCGTTAAATTACAGAGCGGCTTCCCTGGGGGGTGGGGGCCAAATGATGATGTTTTCATTACTGCCGCCCGGCGCAGCTGTCTGGGGCCTAGTTGGCGGCGCCGGCGGAGGCCCGAGGACTCATGAGGCTGAGGGTCGACAGTTGAGAGTTGAGCGCTGAGGGCTGAGAGTTGAGGGCTGAGAGTTGAGGGCGAGAAAGAACAACAATTTGTGCAATTGGCCATAAAGTGGGCTCGCGCGGCCAAGTGCGCGCAGCATCGGTCGCTCCGCAGACGAGGCGCAGTTTGCGGCCTGCAGTGGGCGGCCGCAGACTGCAGTTGGGCGCGCTTGGGCTCGCGCGCGCACATCGCCCGCAGACAGTCTGCGGCAGATTCGCTCGCACACAGTCCGCAGACAGTCTGCGGCGCACAGTCTGCCGCACACAGTCTCTAGCACGCAAACACAATTGGCCCAACACTGCGCGCGCAACTGATCCCCTTGGGCTGCCCGCCGCGCTGCGCCCACTCCCAAGCGCAGGCAGTCTTGCCGTCTCGGCCGCGCGCACCCCTCAATTTAATCGCCATTGACCCGAGGCAGTTAGGCTCTAACCTTGACGCGTCGGATTGCGCTCCCAGTGGGCCGCCGGCGGCGCCGCTTGGGCGCAGCTGCGGCCGCCCAGCCCAAGCGGTGTGGCCCAGCTCAGGGCGCTCCTCGTCCCAACCAGAGACACTCGGCGGCGGCCAATTGCAGCCGGCAGCTCCAGCGTGCAGAGCTCGGCGGGAGAAAATAGAGATGCAACCTGTTGCTGCACGAAGAAGGAGAAGAAGCGGGCGGCCTTTGTGTTGCGTGCGTCCAGGGCGAGCGTGTGGCCGGCTGCACTAGTCCTCGGCCAGTGGACGCGCCGCCCAGACGAAGAGACGTAAGTGAGAAGCACGAAACGGACGGAGAACAAGCGCGCCGGGCGAGCAAAATGGGAGCCTTCTCGTTTGAATGGGCGCAGACAAGGGCGAGCTGAGGCAAGGCGCTTGGCCCGCGGGCCAGAGCGCGGCCGCCGATCCAAAGTGATTGAGCCATCAAATTGATGTCTGTGTGCGGCGCCACAGCGCCCGAGGGAAGAGCAACGAAGGGCGCTGCTTGGCGCTCGATTTCGCGCTCCTCCAGCCTGCTGCTTCGCCTTCGCAGCCGCCGCAAGGCCGCCCCGCCCGAAGCGCAGCCCCGAGACGCCAATTGGCGAGCCGCGAACGCCAAGCCTGCGCCAAGTGCTCGCCCTCGGCCGGCGCTTGTTTGCCGCCGACGGGCCGCAAACAGACTGTCCATGGTAATGAGCGCCGCCCTGAACTGCCCAGGCCGGCCCGCAGCCCCGCCGGCTGGCTGGCGAGCGCCCGCCGCTGCGCCCAGCACTCAGGTGGCCGCACGCACGCACGCACCCCACCGGCCGCCACTACAAATTGCCCAGTGCGCCAGGCGGCGCCGCTCCAAAGCGCACTGAAGTTGAAATATCACTGCCACGCCCCCTTCGAAAAAGAGGGGGCGTGGCAAAAGGGTCCGGCGAATTTGCGCGCTGCGCGCAGGCAGACAGTGTGCGGCGAGCGCTTGGAGATTCGGCGCTTCGGGCAGCTCGCGATGCAGAGCGGCCCGCGATGCAGAGCAGCGCCCACTTGCATTGCGAGCGCTGGGCAGTCGGCGATTGGGCGCAATTGAATTGAGTGGAGCGCTGCGAGTCGAGTTGGCCACCAGAGAGAGAGAGAGCGGCCAGTGTGGCCCGAGCGAGGCGGCCGCACTGTGCCGGAGCTGGTCAATCTTTCCTAGTCTGCGCGGCCTTGGTGTTCGCGCGGGAGCTGTTGAAAAGTTTGCCGTTCGGCTGCGGGCCGGCGGAATGGAATTCCGGCCGCTGGAGCAGTCAAGTTGGCTCGAGCGGACGAGCAGAGGTGCAGAGGAGCCGGCTTGGCGGCTGCGGAGCCACTCGAGTGGCGCCGCAGACGAGCACTGGGGGCTGGCGGGCACTTGTTGCGCCAGAGTGGGGCTGGCGGGCACGTCGCAGGCCCGCGCTGATGGATGGACGCGCGGGGGGCGATAAGCCGGCCTTGGAATGCACTCGTTTGTTGCCGATTAATAGGCGGCCCGCGAGGAGCCTGTTGCGCCCGCGGGCCGACCCACAGGCCACCTGAGACGCGGCCGAGGGCCACTTGGCGCAAGGGGCGAGCCTCCTCTCTCGAGCAGTGTTAATTTGCGACCGAGTGGGGCGCGCTGCACTGCACTGCACTCTGCACTGCTTTGGGCTGCACTGCTCTGTTCGCTCCTCTGCGCTCACTTGCCCTTGTCTGCGCTGGTCTGCGCGCTGTTCGATGGGCACTTTTCTGCACTATTCTCTCCTGCGCTGCGCTGCACTATTCAGTTCTGCTCTGCGCTGTGCTCATCTCTCGCGCGCAACAATGGCCCGTCCGCAGTGCCGCGCGGCCCGCACTTCGGCCGGCGAATCGGCCCGCGCGCGCAGGGGCGCGCGACCTGCTTCCACGATAAAGCCTGCGGAGCGCGCGGGGCGGGCCGCACGCTGCTCGTGGGCGTGGCAGTGGCCCACCGAGCGGCAGCCCCGCCGGCCCAATTGAGTTATCAGCGAGGGGCGCGCGGGCCGCCCTTGGCCGCCGAAGGGCCGTTTAACGAGCTCTGGCCCTGCCGGAGCTGTGGGAGGAGCCGCTAACTAGCATTTGGGCGCTGCAAAGTGGAGCCCAAGCGGCTCAATTGGGCTCCTTGGCGCTCTCTGCTCAATGCTCAATGCGGGCTGCCAAGTGAGCGGCCGAGTTTGCAGCCGCGTTTGCAGCCGAGGACAGCCCATCGGAGGAGGAGAAAATGGGGGCCAAGAAGTGAGAGGGGCCAGTGCACAATGGAGAGAAGAGAGAGAAAGCGAGCAGGAGAATAAGACATTTTTCACGACCACAATTTGGGGCCCTTTTGTCCAAATGGCGGCCTTTGAGCGCCCGTCTGCAAGTGGGCTCCATTTCTCCATTCTTTCTGCGCCCAACTGGGCCAACAAACACCCACAGAGCCACCCTGAGGCGAGCGCCAGACGAGCGCCGAGGGCGCCCAGTGTCTGTGAGCGGCGAGCGTTCGACTCAGTGTCGAGTTTTACTTAGCAGTGGCGGGCGTCGAGCGGGCGGAGATGCGGGCGCACCTAAGGGGCCGCCCAAGAATGGCAGCCCAAGTTGGCGAATGAGAAGTGGGAGAACTTTTCAGCGTTGCAGAAATGGCCAAATAGCGAAATGGTGAAATGGTGAAATGGTGAAATGGGCAAATGGAGGAAAGCAGTGAGATGGTAAAATGGAGAGCCAGTAAAATGTGGAATGGAGGTGAGAGCGCGCACACTAAGGGCAACAAAGGTGAGCTTTGGTGGGCCGCAGGGAAGGCAGAGGGGCGCCAAGTGGCTTGGGCGCCGCTCTGGGCAAACTGCCGCCGTTGTCCAAATTAGTGCTCTCGCTCGGCTGGTGAGAAATGTTTCCTCCGGGGCGGGCCCAAAGCGAGAGAGATGGCTCGCCGCCGGGGAGGCCCATTTTGCTCTTTGTTGTCCTCTCGCTGTCTCCTCTGTTGTGGCTCGGCCTTTGGGCGGCCTGTTCGCTGCCTGTTGCTCGGCTCTAACTGGCCCTTGGCTGCTGGCCCTCGGCTGGTGGCGAGCGCGGGGAGAGCGCCCCCGGCGGAGTGTCTGTGGCCCTCCGAGGGGGCCTTTTGACGCGCGCCACTGGGCCCGCAGAACGCAGAACGCAGAAGGGAGAAGGGAGAACGGCGGGCGGCCATTCCTGAGGGAACGTCTTCATTTGGAAAAGCGGCCGAGTAGTAGTAGTGTGCCCTCACTGCGCGTCTGCAGCCAGCCCACTGCTTTGGGCCATTTCTCTCTGGCAGTGCCGCGCGCGCAGCACAGTTCGCTCGTCGCAGTTCGTCTGCCTCTCCTGCCCTTGTGTGCGCCCGCAGCACCAGCGCCCCACACAAGCACGCACAAAGGACGCACAGTGAACAGTGAACAGTGAACAGGGCACACTGAACAGTGCGCCCAGTTCGCCCGCCTGCATCGCCGCCCTGTGGGAGCCACTGAGGCCTGGCCGCACTCGCGCCGCTCGATCCGCTCGCACGGCCCACAGCTCACGGAGCTCACAGAGCTCAGCCCCCACAGCTCAGCCCACAGATCAGCCCCCCGAAGCTCACAAGATCCAGTGCTCGCCACCCGCCGCCCAGCAGCCCGGGCGGCCCACTTTGCTCGCCCGCTGGCTCGCCGGCCGTCCACTTGTGCGCAGGGCCAGTCCGCAACAGGTCGTGAAATTGAGATTGAGATTGAGACTGCGATCGAGATTTATTCGCCCGCCGAGGGGCCACACTCAGTCCAGTGAGTGCAGGTGCGCCGGCTGGAGCGCTGGAGACTGGCCGGCGAGAAGTGGCAGTGAAGAGCAGATCAGAGCGCCAGATCGAAAGCGAAAGCGAATCGAGCCAGCCCCAAGCGAAAGCCGGCCGGATCCATTACAGCACGGCCTGCGCCCACCGGGCCGCTGCCAAAACACGCCGCCCAAGCTGAGCGCTCGGCTCCTTTTATAGCTTCATTAATTCATCCGCCAGGATTGGGCAAGCGGCCTGATCCTGGCCTGTCGGTGGGGCGCGGGCCACTTGGCTGCGGGCGGCCGAGGTGCTTTGGAGTGCGCTCGAGCGTTGGGCCGAGTGCAGAGATAGAGAGAGAGAGAGAGAGAGAGAGGCCAAGCCGAGAGAGACAAGGGCGAGAATTTACTGCCAGTCTGCGGGGCTGGTGCGCGCCGGTGTTGAAATTGGACGATTGAAGCGCCGGAGCAGAGTCCTCGCAGCTTGCTCGGTGGGCAGACTGTGTGCGGCATTGCAGTGCAGACTGTGTGTTGCTCCACAGTGCAGACTGTGTGTTGCTGCACAGCGCAGACTGTGTGCGGCCGAACTGTGCAGACTGTGCGCAGTGCGAGCAGTTCGTGCAGACGAACTGAACCTGAGCGCTGCAGACGAGCGCACACGAGCGGCGAACTCTCGGGCGCGCAAAGTGGGCCAGAGACTGGCTGAAGTGGGCCGCTCAGAGCAGAAATCGCGCACAGAAATGCTCGGCGCACAAGTGCAGGCCAAGTGGCTCCAACGGGCCTTCAGCAGGCCACTCGCGCCCGCTCTTGCAATCAGCCCCCGAGCTTAGGTGCGGCCGGCGCGTGTGGCCGGCCCGAGCTGCTCTCGCGGGCGGCCGCACGACAAATTGCAGCCGACGGAACGGGCGGCCAAGTGTCAAGTGGCGGCGCCCGTTCGTTGATCCGAACGGACACGAACGGGACCATTGCCAGCCCATTGTGGCGCTGGGGGCCCGGCTGCTCCGCCACGCTCCAGGGAGGCTCCCCCAAGGTTCGGGCCGAGCCCAAGAGGACAGTCTCCTCTCAGGGCGCCCGCTCGGCCAGTTGGGCCAGCGCGGCCTCCACCTGTTCCGCCCAATGGCCGCTCAATGGCCATTGAGCGCCAGCTGAATGGCTCCAACTCAACTGGAGGCCAACTCAACGGCCGCCCTTATCTTATCTCGGCCTGCCCGGAACACGGTGACGATTTTGCTGGCTCCACTTGTGATCGCGGGCCGCCGTTGCGCGCGTGCCGCCGCCGTTGCCTTTCCGACCCGCGCCCCGCCCCCTCGCCGCGTGATTCCCGCGCCTCGGCGTCCCGCGCGCAACAGGTCGCCGGACGGCCCAATTTCGGCTCGAACTTTGCTCTTCTCACCACCAGAAGCTGTTCTCCCTCGTCTCTGACCGATTTCGGCGACTTTCTACCCTTATGACCACTCACAGAGCCCCCAAAAAGCGTCGGACACTTCGGCCCGCCTGCCACGCCCACCTGCCTCTTGCGGGCCGGCCTTCTGAAGAGGAGCGCAAACTGGCCCTCAGAATGGCCTCTTGGTGGCGAATTTGGGCGCAAAAGCTAAGCGCAAAAGCTCGGCCTCCACTCTCACTTGTGTGGCGGCTCCGAATTGGCCAACTTTCAGGCCGAATTTCCAGGCCCGAGCGCGCAAACTAACCACTTGGCCGGTGGGCGAGCGGCGGCCGACTTGTTGGCGCACGAGGAAGTTGTTGCGCTCCCACTAAAGCTTAGCTCCGGCGCCAACTTGCCGCTCTTGCTCGGCCCTGGTCGCTCCTAATGGGCTCCATCTTTGTCCATTTGGCCGCGCGAGCAACGAACTGCAAGAGGCAGAGTGCAACACAGACAGAGTGCAACACAGACTGACTGCAACAGACTGCCTGTTGCAGTCTGCCGAGCAGAGGAGGCGCACACAAATAATTGAGCTGTTACGTTGTTGTTTGGCAACAAATGAGCCTCGGCTTGCAGATGAAGTGTTCACGACCCACCAGAGACGAGGAGGAGCTTTGCCTTGGAGTTGGGCTGCTGCTTGGCGGGGCTGCAGGAAAAGGCGCACGAAGAGGTGGGAGACGCGCGCGCCCCAGCCAGCCTGTGGCCAGCCACTGCCTGTGGGGCGTCGTGCTGGGCCGCGCTGGCTTCCTCCTAAGCGCCGGCGCTCGTCCTCCAAGTGCTCGCTCGTCTCTGGAGTCCAGTTTGCTCGCGGCCAGATGCTTATCGGCGGCGGCGCGCTTCCCGGCGGCCCGCCCCCCTCCCCTGGCCCATCCTCCCGAAGGCGCTCGCCGGCCCTCCAGCTGGCCAGTCGTGGGCTGCGGATTTGACTCGGGGCGCGCCGACAAGCTCGGCCCAGCGCCGCTCCAGCCGCACCAAGACCGCCGCCCAAGCACGCCGCTGGACCGGCCCGCGCCCTCCAGAAGGAAGCACTCCCGCGCCACGCCCACTCGCTGGGTCGGTCGCGCCGGGGCTGCGCGGCGCCAGATTAGGATCGCCGGCCGGTGTGTTGCATGCGGGCGGAGGGCGGCTGGTGCGGCGTTGATTGGGCCGCCGCGCAGCCGGCCGGCCGGAGCTCCCAGGGGACGTGATTGCCGGCTGTGGCCGCTTGCGCAACGGAGCGCGCGGCCCGCCCCCCGCGGCCGCCCGCGCCCGAGCGTCACGAGCGTGCCAGGCCGCCTCTTGCCGGCAAGGGGCGAGCGCGAGTCGAGGGCCGACGACTGCAGTGGGCTCTGCACGGACGGCGAGTTGTTTGCCGCCCATTACTGGGGGGCCAAGGGCGAGTGCGTGTGCGTCTGCGTGTGGCTGGCCACAGGCGGCGAGCGGGCCGGCCATGATCCGCCGGCGAGTGTCTGCCTCGCGGGCCAACAAGTGGCGCCCCAGCTGGACTCGCTGCAAAGGAGCGCCGCCGAGCAGCTCGGGCGGCCATTATTGCGCCGCCGTTGTTCTTGGCACTGTGCTCGCTGGCCAGCCAGCAGCAGCCAGTGGCCAGTGGCTAGTTGCCAGTGGCCAGTGGGCGCCGCGAGCGCCAGATGGGCGGCCACATTGCAGCGCGCCGGCAAAGACTGGCCGCCTTTGCCCACTGCCCACTGGCGCCCGGCCGGCCCAAATTCCTGCCCTCAGCGGCGGGCCTTCCCAGACCATTAGGCGGCCCAGTTGGGCGGGCAACAAGTTGCCAATCTTTTTTATATCTTCATCTCTCATCCTATTTATTGGTCTCCCTCGAGCGCGGCCATTTCAGAGACTGCCTCTCAAGCGCCAGTGGCCGAGTTGCGCGGCTTTCAGCAAGTGTCTGTGTCTCTGTCTATGTCTCTCTGCCTCTGGCCAGCAGAGGGCCAAAGAAAACAAACCGAACGAGCTCCCGCTCGGCCAACTCTTTGCCCTGTCAAGAGCGCCGACGATCGATTGGCGCTCTTCGTCCAGGCGGCCGCCTGTTGTCTGTCGGCTTGTTGTTGTTGTTGTTGTCTTCCTCTTGTTGTTGTTCCGATTTGTCGATCATTAATTTTCACGCTAAGCCGGCCGGCTGGCTGCCCGCTGGCCGCCGTTGCGCTCTAATGGGCCTTCGAGTGCGGCGCTGCAATGCGGCGGCCGCGCAATGCAGTGTGCAGTGCAAAGTGCACTCTTCGCCGCTGCACTGGACACTGTCCATCGCAGCGCAAAGTGCATTCTCCACTGTGCACCGCGCCATATATAGCTGTCTTAAGTGTGCGCCATAAACGCGTGTTTGCCCCCCGCCCAGCGCCCGACGCGCGCCACTATATCTGACGCGCCGCGCACAATGCCCAGTGCACAGGTGGTGGTCGCCCAGTCTGCCAGTCTGCCAGGCGCGCCCACTCGCGCCAAGCCAGCTCGGCGCCTTCCCAGCGTCCTCTTGGCTCTCGCGGCAACCCCGCCACCTCGTCGGCCACATGCCGCTCCACGCAACTGCCTCCAGGTGCGTCCTCCACTCCAATCGAAGGCCCACTCGCACGGCTCCGCTCTCGGCTGGCCACCGGCGTTTTGTTCTTGCTCGCAAATCAAACAACTGCTCGCCCGCAGCTTGTCTCTGGGCGAGCCTGTGGATGTTGTTGTTGTTGTTATCACTTTTCGCACCACAAGCGACCACCAAGAATGTGCGCCCAGCCAGCCAGTCTTCTCTGGACACTCTCCACTAGACTGTCTTCACTGGCGAGAAGAGCGCGCCAGTTGGCCAGCGCCGAGTGCTAACAAGCTAAGGTCTAGGCGCGACACACTTTGCGCCCGGCCAGCTCCAAAGGCGCAACACTCTTCGCCTCCTGAACCATCTGGAACGGCCCAAAATGGGCCGCAAATTCCTCGAGCCGCGAGCCTGAAAACTCGCAGAAAAGCTCACAGAAAACTCCCACTCGGCCAACCTTTGCCCATCGGCGCCCACTTTCAGCCCGCCTGTTTGCCGACCACTGACCACTGACCACTGACCGTCGACCGTCGACGCTCAGCTGCCCCGAAGACTAGCCCACAGACGAACTGTGCGAGCGCAACAAAACGATAGTAATAATAATAAAAACAATCAAAGTGCCGGCGTGTGTCGATGAGCGCCATTTAATCGGCGTTCAGTTTGCCGCGCTCGTCATGCTCGCCGGCAAGAGTCTCGCCCATCAATTGGGCGCAAAAATGGCCCAAAATGGCCCACAGGAATCCCAAGCGAGTGGCGCTCACTCACTGGCACAGGCCTGTGTCTCGCTCAGTGAGCGTTCCCAGAGACTGGCTGGCACAGCTTGTCGCCGGGAACCAAAGCGCTCGGCTCGAGCGCTTGCGTGCCGACTCCAATTAGCGCGAACGTTGATCGCGTGCGCCCAATTTGGAGCCGCAAGTGACACTTGGCGACTGCTAATTGCGGCCCACAACAAAGCGACAATTTGCTTTGCGGCCGCCCGCAGCATCAGGTGCACGCGTACGCATCACTGTGTGCGGCGTGCACCTTCGAGCGAACCAAAAGTTCTGGTCCTCGAGAGCAGCAAAAGAGTGCATTGATTTCGTGTGCGCGCGAATTGGTTCGCTGCCAGTCGATGTGAAGCGCTTTGCTCGCGCCCACCAAAACAAACTCTCAGCCCAATGTCACTCTGCGGGCGCTCCTTGTTTCTATCAGTAAGCGCCGCTCTCCAACTCTCAAATCTCCTCTCCATTTCCTCCATTTATTCCAATTATATCCAAATTATCCTCCCCAAATGTCTCCCTCCTTCTCAATCCTTAATTCTCCAGCGCTTAATTCGCGACCCAAGTCGCAATCTCGCCACTTAAAGTAAGGCGCCCAATTGTCGCTAAGGTCGGCCCGCCAGAGCCAAGCTGCGCCCATCGGCCATTCAAATGAGCAGCCAGAAGAGAGGCAGCTCATCTGAGTGCCAGACGAGTGTCTGCGGGTGGAAGTGGCGGCCAATTGGGCGCACCAATCGGCCAATTGGGCCAGCTCTTGATGTCGGTCGCAGTGGAATCAAGAGCCGCCACTTGTCACAGACAGACAAATGGATTTGCGCGTCCCAGTGACAAGTCCAAGTGACAGGCGCCCGAGAGCTGAGCTCTGGGCGGCCTTCTGGCAGCTCGACAGGTGTCCTGCGCTCGGGGCGTACAGCTGAGCTCAGTTGAGCCGAGCTAGACGAGCTGGAGAGTGGGACGAGCCAGAGAGTGTGTGCGGCGGGCGGCGGAGTTTCACTGCGGCGGCTCGCTTATAGAGCTGCCAGCGAGGAGCGACAGGGCGCAATTTGCGTCTGTGCGTGCTTAGCTTGGGACAGACTGCAGCCCGCAGCTCAGGGCCAGTCTGGCGGGAGAAGCGGAGCCCAAAGTGGCAGTCCCGTGGACAAATTGCACTCTTTGGCGCTCGCCCTTTGGGCTTTCGGCTCAACAGGCCCGCCAGGCTGGCCCAAGGGCCACTTGTGAGCCAATTTGGATCGACTTGAACTCAAATTGATCCGCCAAACAACATTCTGGCCGCCCGACGACAAGCTGGCCCTCACTTTGCAGCTCCATTTCGAGCCCGCCTGAGCGCTGGCCAATTTGGCGCCGCCGGCCAGCCCGCCTGGCCACTGTGAAGCCGCTGGCGAGCCACGCCGACACAGACAGTCTGCGGCGGCCTGTTTATCGCCGCCAGCGATCGGCCGGCGCTCCAGGCGAGCTCTGGGCGCTGCTCGCCAATTCAATGGCCGCCCGAATGAATACAACAACAACAACAACAACACCAACGAGTCCAATTGCAACTGGTGCTCCGGAGCGCTGTTGCAAATTGATAAGCACCCGTCACGTTTTGTTTCCTCCGGCCGACGCGGCCAGGCCAAGTCCGAGTCGGAGCGCCCTCAGCTCGAGAGGCGGCCCAAAAGTCGGCCGCCGAGAGTGTGTGTGATGGCTTAATTTGCAAAGCTAATCGACAGGCCGGCACGACGAGAGCTGCGCGCCCTCCAGGCGGCCGGCGCGGACTGTGTGCGGTCGGCTGCAGACAGCGCCATTCCCTGCGCTGTGCGGCCCGCCCGTCCACTGCGCTGCCGGCGACAGTCCCGCGCTCTCGCACACACTCGCTCGCACGGCGGCATCGCGCTGTCTCCAGCCGGCCGGCAAAACGCCGCCGACTCCCAGCCCTCAATCTCGCTCGCCGGCCAACCTCCAGCTCCAGTGCCACTTTTCCGACTTTTCCTCCACTTCCACTTCCACCTCCACCTCCACCTCTGCCTCTCTGCCTCTCTGCCTCTCTGCCTCTGCCTCCACTCGCAGCCCAGAGCACGCCCGCCACTCTCTTGTTCTTGGCCGGCCGCCGGCAGCCTGTCGTCGGCAGCCAGTTAGATGCCAGTCTCCGCCGCAGCTCGCCACTGCCACCACTGCCAAGACGCACGCGGGCGCACCCAAGCCAACCGCCAGTGGCGCAAAAACAGATCCATCTTGGCGCCGCGTCGTGACTGGCCGAGCTCGTTTTTTCATCCCCCCTTGCCTTGCCTTCCGGCCTTCTCTCGGCAAGCCAGCTCCTCGCCGCGCCTTAGCTCAGGCCGCCGAGCTTGCCATGATACACTTTGGCGCCCAGCGAGCACCTGTTGCTCGCTTTCTTTCTGCCCACCGGCCGGCTCTAATGATAGGCCGCTCGTCGGGGTGCTGCTGGGCGTCCGATTGGCGCTCGCTTGGCACTGGCTCGGCGCCGATAACAAGTGGTAGCCGCTCGATGCGGGCGGCAGACACAAGTGGAAGCGCACAGCAACTGCGCCTACAACTGCCCTCCGGCCGTCGGCGCAATTAATCGAAGACACACACTCTCTCGCAGGTTATTAATTAGCCGCGAAGTGGCCACTTGGCGAGGATGGCGGCCAGACGCGGCTAGACAACATTGCCCAGCTGCGGGCGCCAATTCGAGCCCTTCTGGCCGCCTCTTTTTGTTGCGCCACCTCGAACCTTTATTGTTTGCCTTTGGGGACGCTCGGGTTTCGCCGTGGGGCGGCGCGCCCATCGCTCGAGGGTCCTGGACTGTCTGGGATTGGATTCAGTGGAGCCTAGGAGAAGGGCGCCTCCAGCGTGCGGGATGCGGGCCGCGCTCAGCCCTCGACTGCGTGGCCCGCCTCGCGGGTCGCGCGCCGAATCCAGTCAGCGTACATTGGTACCGAAGTGTAGACGCCGGGCAGCTTGGGCGTGGCGCACTCTATCCCGAAGCTCACCACGCCGGCCACGTAAAACTGGTTCGTGTCGGGATAGCGGCAAAACAGGCCTGAACCAGAGTCGCCCTGCGCGCGTACGCATCGTACGCGCCATTGCATTGTGCGGTGCATCGCACGATTGGGTTTGTTTTGATTTAAATTTTGGTTGTTGTCCAAATCATTGTTATCCAAATTGTTGTTATCCAGATATAGGCATATTTTTCCGTCGTTGTCCACCAAAATTCGCAAAGTGATTGCCAATTTTTTGAGGATGCAAATATATTTTGCAAAAGAATTTTGAAATTCTATATTAGAATGGGCTCAGCCAAGGTTATCCGAAAATGCTCTATAATGAACCCAAAATTAGAGCGGAGATACAAAGGGGAGATATAAAGAAAAATTCAGGAGAAGTGAAACTCGACTTGATACACAAGACTCGAGTATGTATTCGAGACTCCTACTCACCTGGCAGGCGTCGCGCTTGCCCTCGGAGTAGCCGGCGCAAATCATCCCTTCGGTCAGACTGACGCCCTCCTCGGCATACCAGCTGGAACAGGTGGAGGTGCTTATGATTGGCACGCTGACAAAGTGGGCCACAGGCAAGTAGTTGGCGTCCTGTGAGAATTTAGACTTGCCAAATCCAACCACCACACAGTCTCGACTGCTGTCCGGGCCCAGCTGAAGGCCGCGCTCGGGCAAACACACTGGCCTCAGGTACTGGTTGAACTCGACCGACTCGTCCAACAAAATGAGCGCTATATCATTGTTCAGATGCTCGGCCCGGTTGAAGTCCGGGTGCTTGATGATCTTGCGGACGCACAGCTTTCGCACGAAGGCCGGCGAGGCAATCCGCCTGGTCACGCCCACCTTGACCATCCATCCCTCTGGTTGGGTGCGGTTTCCGACGCAGTGGGCGGCGGTGAGCAGCCAGTTGGCGTCGATCAGGACGCCGCCGCAGAAGAAAACCTCGTCGGGGCCGCCGTGGAGGGCCGCCAAGTAGGGGAACTCGCCGGGCATGCTTTCGGTGCCGCCCACCACCATGCGCGCGCTGAGGGCCCGCCCGCGCGCAGCCGCCGCCGTTCGCGCACGCACCAGCGGCGGGCCCTCCGCGAGCCCCGCCCCCGCGCGCGCGTGCGCCTCCAGTTCGGGACCCGCCTCCTGGGCACTCTCTTGCTCCTCCTCCTCTGCCTCCTGCGGCCACTGCTCCTCCTCGTCCTCGTCTGCGGGCACTCGAGGCAGGCCTCTAGTCATGGCCTGCGACTGAGCCGGCAATAAGGGGCCGGGATGACGCGAGACAAGCTGCGGACGGCTCGAGGACGACAAGGGCTGAGCCGTGGGGGCGCTAGAAAGGGCCGAGCGAAGTGCCGACTCGGTGGCCTGGGCCTGGTCCTGGGCTAAGACTAGGCGACTCAGGTGGCTGGTGACGGAGCGGCCGCACTGGAAGTTGTTGCACTGCAGGAAGACGCTCCAGTGGGGCTGGCCGGCGGGCTCGCAGCCGTGCCTGGCGCCCAAGTGCAACATGGACCAGAGACTGTCTCGTGCCGGGTGGCCAGCTCGCTTGGGGCGCCGCTCCGAACGGCTGGCTGGCTCCTGGAGCAGCAGTGTGCCGTTGGAGCTGGTGTAGCCTAGCGCCTGGCAAGCCTGCTGCGACATGGGCACCGAGCGCCAGTTGTTGCCGCAAACGGGCTCCCAACTGGCCTTGGTGGCGTTCCAAGCCTCAAGGCGTCTGAGCTGCCCGTTGGCGCCCTGTGAGCTAGGGCCACTTCCGGTTCCTGTGGCGTTTGTGGCTGCGCCCAAGAGGGACGAGTTGGCTGAGAGTCGGACTGCGGTAAAATTCGGGCCAGTTGTCGGAAAAATGGTAGAAAAATGGTCAGTTTTAGTGGAAAAACAGTAATCGAGTTGCTGAAATGAGGGCGCTCCTAAGGTCACCTTGGAGTGTTCTGAGCGAATTAACTGTCCCTCATTTCATGCAAGATTCATTATATTCATTGTATTCATTATATTCATTAGGCATATTCATCAGTTATATAAACCATCTACTTACGACAGAGACGCTCGTCGCGGCCATCCTTGCAGTCGACGTGACCGTTGCAGACGAGCCGCTTGCTGATGCAGACGTCCTGGCCGCAGTAGAACTGGCTGGCCGAGTCGCAGCGGCTGCACTTGAGCTCGTCGCTGTGGTCGCGACAGTCCGCAAAGCCGTCGCAGCGCCACCGGCCCGGAATGCAAGCGCCGTCGTTGCAGCGGAACTCATCGAGGCCCCCACATCTGTCCATGTCTAGGGCGCGCTCCAGGGCCCGTTGCTCGCGCTCGCCCACACACACCGAGGGGTCGCTCGAGTCGGGCAGCAGGTCGCAGTCCTCGGGGCGCACCAGCTCCAGCGAGAGCACCTCCAGGAAGAAGGTGCACTTCCTGATGGCCGCCCGGCACAGACGGCGACATGGGGGCACCAGGCGGGCCCAGCGGGCGTTTGGGGCGCCCTGAGCGCTGGAGTTGCTCGACTGGCGGCCGGCCGCAGGCGAGCGTGCGTCTGCGGCGGCCCAGCGTGCGTGAGCGGCAGGCTGCTGGTCGCGCGCGTCCGCTGGCGCCCCCTGGCGGCGCAAACCGGGAAACAGACTGGCCAGATACTCGCTCATGTTTGTCCGCGGCGCCTCCACTCGCCCCAAGCCCAGCCGATCGCCAGGCCCCTCGGCCCCCTCCCACTCCATGCACTTGGGCGCAAAAAGGCTGCACAAGAACACCGGCATCAGGGGGTAGCACTTGATCTCGACCAGCGGCTCGAAGCGCGCCAGGAACTTCTCCACCTGGGCCTGGCGGGCGGCCGTGAACTGGTTCGGCAACAGGGTCCTGTCGTACATCACCTCCGACCAGTCCATTGCCGAGTCCACTGCCTGGCTTCCGCTTCCGCCGCCGCCCACCCCCAGCAGCGAGCCCAACGTCCGGCTGCAGAAGGAGATCGCCAACGGCTGGCAGCGCCGCCCGTGCACTCGGCCCCACAGCCGCCGGAACTGGTCCGTGTCGTTGGCCGAGGGGCCGGCCACGCGCTGGTTGGGCGGCACCTCGTCCTGCAGCTTGGCCAGCAGCTTCTTGTTGCGCTCCAGTCTGGCCGGAGTTTTCTTCGCGCCAGTCTTGCCGATGGGCGCCATGGTCACCAAGAGCGCCGACCTGTTCCTCTCGCCCTCCAGCGTGTCGGCCTCGCGCCACCAGTTTTCCTGCTGGCTCTCGTCGGCCGGCGGCTCCATCTTGCTGGAGGCGCGCGTCAGCGGCGAGCCCCCAGCCTCCGAGCTTCTCACGCCGCCCGCTTGAGGCTCCTGACCACTGGCAATAACTGACTGCTGACCACTGGCAACAACTGACTGCTGACCACTGGCAATAGCCGACTGCTGACCATTGGGCGACTGGTGGCCACTGGTCGGCTCGAACTGCTTGTTCCGGGCGCTCCTGCTGAGCGCCCCGAAGAGCTCCTCTTCCAGCGTCTTGCCGCTCGTCTTGTGGCTCCCGGACACACTGTGCAGGTTGAAGATGTAAGGCAACATTAAAATTATTATAATCGCTAGAGACACTAGTATGTAGGCACCTATCAAGGCGGCGACCAGATTTCGCTCCACCAGAAACTTGAGATTCTCCATGGGCGAGTAGGCGTTCATTTGGCGCCCACGAAACCGATGTCCGTCTCTGCCGCACGACGGCTTCTTCTTGTCGGACTGCCGCCAGATGGGCTCCCCCTGGCGCTGGCCCACGGGCCACAGTCTGCCGGCGAGCCAGCTGGAGCTTGGGCCGCGAGCTCGGTGCCCAATGAGCTCCGTTTCGGTGTCGGCCAGCTGCGAGATGGCGGTGCTTGTGGTGGCCATTGTGGTGCCAGTGGTGCCCGATGTTGTGTTAGCGATCGAGAGCGAGCAGGCGCCGTTGCCGCTCACGGAGGAGCTGGAGAAGAGGGGCAAGTAGGCAAATTTGTGGGCCCCTTTGACGCCTGGGCCAAAGTCCTCGGAGGTGCTGCTCTGCTCAAGATCGTGAGCCTGCGTTTGTTTACATTGCGCTGGCGGGCCCTTCTTCGGGCTCGGCTCGGCGGGCCGCATTCGCGGCGAGGGCGGGCACGCCGAATCCGTAGAGTCGCGCGCGCCGCGCGACCGCCGCCTGGGGAGGCGTGCGCGTCCCGAAGCCCGGCCTGCGTTCTCCTGCTGCTCCTCGGTGAACAACCTGTCATTTTCAACCTCAACTCCGCCCGTGCCAGACACAGACACTGAAACAGACACCAGACTCTTGCTCAGACTTTTTTCACCCTCGGCCGATCTCCTCATATCGTCGAGAGACGCCATCAAGTGGACCAAGTTCCACTCGGACCTCTGTGCACCCGACACCTTCAGCCCTCTGCCAACTCCCAGGCTAACACTTGAGCTCCTCCTCAGGATCGACTGCCGCCTACTCCCTCTGGCCCGCCCACCTCTACCATCCGGCCGGCCCCAATCTCCTCCTGAGTCCCGGGGTCGCTCCCCCTCGATGGCCGCCCCCATTTCGCCACCATCGTCCCACTCATTACCATGCTCGCTGGAACCATCACTGTCGATTATCCGTCTAATGTGCCCCTCTTGCTGTGCAATGGCCACCCTCTGCTCGCAAGTGGGCCGTCTCTTGAACATTGAAGAGGCCCCAAGCTGGGTGCCCATTGACCTTCTCACTGTTGTTTCCCGCCTGCTCGTCTGGCCGCTCAAACAATTTCGCCCATCGCCTTTCGGCGGCTGCTGCTCCAAATGGTCGGCCTCATTTCGGCCAAGCTCCAAGTCTCGGCCGACCCGCGACGACACCTTGCCTCTGGCCGAGCTTCTCTTAGACGCCCCAAGCTGCCCATTAGAGGGGCAAAAATTCGCGGAAATCTCTTCCAACTTGTCATTGTCTTCCAATTTGACGCTCGAGCCACTTCCACTCGCAACAACAACCTGTCCCTCGTGACAGTGTCTCGATCTCTTGCTCGCCTCTCGCTCTCTGCCTCTCGATGGCCCATTTTTGCGGTCCCTCCTCGGCCTCTTCTCGACTGTTAGCCCCAAAGTGTTGCAACTCCAATTCTGCTTGCAACTTGTGCACCGCCGCCCCCTCGTCGGCCCCGGCGGTGTGTTCTCGTTCAACCTTGGCGCTTCCGGAGACTCAACTGGCGAGCTCGTGGGGCTGAGTTTGTTGACGAATTTGGCCACCAAATCGGATCCCAATTTTGGTGCTGTCTTGTGTGAATCTAAGATGCGCGCTTCCAACTGGTTCTCTACCATCTTTTCTATCTCAGTAGGGCCAAAAAGTGCCTCTACTCTAGACAAATTTCAAGTCCTCAATTACTCTTTTCTCTACTGCTAATATTAAAACTACCACTACCACCACTGCTGCTTGATCTAGAATTTACCACTTTCGCTAATTCTTCACAATTTCAAACTCTATCTCACTCGAATTTTGCCGAAATTGGTTCCCATCATTGGCCGATTATGCGGGACAATTGAACCATATACTATCTGCTGCACGCCGAAAAAACCGGCTTGGGATTACTTCCCTTTTTCCGAAACCTCAGAGTGGAAATAGGCCACTTTCGACCTATTTCCGCCAACCACTTATGTGTCTCACTAATGTCCGACTATCGCTAATGTGCTCCTCTCGAGGGCCAACTTTCTGGCCAAGAAATTGAAAATAGAATGCAAATTGAATTATGCAGCTAGTGTGTTTGACTACTTGATGTGTTTGATGATGGTCCGCAGGGAGTCACTTGATCATTTCTGCTGCAAACTAGCACTATGTTTCAGCCTCCCCTCCATGGTCCTCCGCTCAATTGGATGGCTCCCCTTCGAATTCTCTAGAGCTCCGAATTGGGGCCGATAAAATGCAACGGTTCCAAATGGGGTCTTTACGAAAGGGTGCGCATGCGTGCTTTTCGGGCTGCAATTTCGCTAGACTGGACCCGCAAGAGAGCAAGCTTGGCAACAGACACCAGCTCGTAGGTGGCATGGCACGTGCCCGCACGCCTCCAAGAGCTAATACCTGACGGGCACCGGAAGCAAAACAGCGGTTGGTCTTAAGCAGGAGATTTTTTGTCCCTTGATTTGGTATTGGAATTGGAATCTTGCCAATGGAGATGGCGGACTGGGAAAAGTCCAGAAGGGTGGGCTTTGTTTTTTTTTTCTGTCCATTTGCAGAGGCTTGTCAGGGGTGAGACTAGGGCTGATATTTGGGATCTTTCAAATGGAGAGCTGTCCGAACAGGGCGTGAGCTTTTTGTAACATTAGAGAGGAGGAAATATCGACTGGCTAGATAGTCCACTGAGGTGGTCTAACTGAGGAAAGAATGAGCCAAAGGATGACCATCAGACACCAGATTGGGCTAGATATCAATTTACAACAATAAGTGCGCCTTTCATCGAGACGGACACTGTTTAGTAGAGCTTTTTATCCAGCTAGGCAGTGGAGCCTAGTCATGTGGGCTGAGTTGTGGGTCTGCAGTTGTGGCCCGGGCGTGGCATGGGCGAGCGGACGTGTCAGACTAGTGTAGTGGCGCTTGATTCTCACCCGCAAGTTCGTGTTCCCGGCCTACATAATCTCCTCTGCCTCCTCCCATTTGATCCCGATGATTGTTAGGGGTCTAATAATGGCACGAGTTCGCTCTTAAGACCCCACAGCTCAGCAGCACCCATGGAGAGTGCCGAAGGGGCCACGTCTGCCCGACAAGTCATCGTCGAGTAAGCTCTTCTCGTGGAACTCTTCTCATGGAAGAGCTAGACTAGAACAACAAATGGTTTTTCCGGAATCGATCTCTTTCTCACTCCCTTTTTCACAGACACACACACACACACACATACACACGGACACACACACACAATGCGCCTCTTTATTATCATAGTTATGGACCCAGAGGTGTCTGATTCGGGAGCAGTGCACTAGCGTGAAGACTATGCGGAACTGATGGAAGTAGTTCGCATCATGTTTGCTTGTATCACGTTTCACACAATTAAATAAAAGTTCGCCCCTTTCAATCCAATGCACTCTCCTTCCGTTCATTTGGTAGGCTTTTTCTCTTGTCCGATCACAGACGAGAATGAGACTCCTCTTAGGATGGCCAATTGGATGAGAGTGGAGGAGAATTGGGGCAAAGATTTGCTCCCTAATGGTCGTCTCCTCCGAGGGAACTCGTCCCACAGTTCAATCATCGATCATTAGGTCCAATGCGCTGCTCTCCTGATAGTAGCCATAGGGGTTTAACAGCTGGTTCGGGTCGGCTGGATAGTCCAACAAGTACTTGTTTCGCTTCGAGTGGCTCGAGCCGACGAGCTGCCACTGCTTAGGGGCCGGTGTCGCCTGATTGGCTGGTGCCCTTTCGCCCTTAGCCATGAGGGAGCTCGCTTGTTCGTGTAATTCCATACGGTTTCTCACCCAAAACCTATTGGAACACTCGCCCACCACTGACTCGTCTGGCGACTCGATGGGCTGGCTCACGTTGGACTGTCTTAGCGTGGGATGGTTGTATCTCGTGTGGGTAAATGAACTGCGACCAGACATGAGGGCCAGGTCTATGTCGAGCAATTGGAGACAGTCGCCAAAGGCTGATCGAAGGGCCTCAAGAGTGTGGCGCTCGATGAGGCGCACTGAGTAGTGGTAGGGCGGAACTGCGGGCAGTCTGCCAGACTGTAGGATTGTATGCGAACTGTCCAGATGCTCGCCGGCCTCTGTCGCTGGTCTCGAGGCGGCCGCCCTTTTAGTCTGTTTGCTATCTTTGCTATTGCTCCTACTCCTCCGCTTCCTCCTTTTGCTCGTCCTGCTTGGGCCCACTAAGCCGGATTGATTGCGCAAATGACGGCTCAGCACATAGGTGGCCGAGGGTGAGTAGGTAATCTTTTGCCTGAACGTTTCGGGACACGTGAACATCAGCTCCAGTTCGGCTATCTTGGGCCTATTTTGGCCAGCTTGCTGCAAGAGCTTTAATCTGAAATATGCTCTATTCACCCAAGTGCTTATGCTCCGGTAAACAGGCTTTTGATCGCGGCACATCCAAGAGGGCAGCTGGAATAGTTTGCACGGCTTGTGGGCGGCCAATTGGTGCAGTTTGTGGCCCTTGTTTAAGGAAATGTCTAGCCTCTCGACAACCTCCAATGAAAGTCCACTCACCTCAATCACTGCTTCGGCCCAAATCTCTTCTTGTCCACCTGCAGGTCCCTCTACATTTGCTGGATCACATTTCCAGCCTGTTTCAATAAAATCCGCCCTCCGAGTTGTCCACAGGCCGCCCAGTTTGGCGTGCAGTATCGACGTCCTATTGGACAGCCCTTGGTCCACCAGCGGCCGGCCGGTCGATTTCACGTGCTCCGTTTGCGGGGTCAGATCCAAATCAAATGACCGACCTAATACACAAGTGCTCAGTTCGTCAATGAGCTCGTTCTCGCCATAAACAAACCCGCTTGGATTGCATTGGTGCTGACAGTCGACAGTGCGAGCATTCAAGATACTAAGCAATAGAAAAAGTAACGGCCAGATGACCACTCGAAATTGCGGCCGGCATCTCATTGTGTGGCCGTGGCTCAATGCAGACTTTTGTCTGCTTCTTGGTGAATAGACAACAAATTGGTTCACTTAATTTCGGTATTTGCAGTATTGATCCATTGCCAAAGAGAAATTCGCCAATCTCTGCCCCAGGGGAGCGAGGCTTGAAGATTTGTGTCATCTTGCTCGAAGAGATGGCAGTCCAGAGGGAGTCTGGAGCGGGAAAAAGTGCTTAGCTAGCAAAAGATACGAGCTAGCAAACAGCATGGCTCCATTTTGGGGCAGGAAATGTGAAACCCACTCATGCCACAAGCACAGGCTGTCCATTTACAAAAGAAGGCCCAAAACCAAGGCAACTGGATTTAACCAACTCGATCCTGGTGTCTCCTGTTGTCGGGGATGTAAATGTAAACATCTATCCACGATTAAGAGGCGGTGTGATTTTAGAAACGAATGGCTGTCGCGCTTGATTACAAAATGCGCTCACAGTGACGCAAAGGCACATGTGATCTAGTTAATCTGTGTATATGAGTATGTATTTTTCTCGTTCCCTCCCCACTCAGTGCCTATCTCTAGGAAGAAGACTCCGAGAGATCGACGAGAGGAGGGCACAATGATGCGTAAGGATAACCACAATCTGGGACCTTGGATTATGAGTTTGTTGACAATTTTTTTTGAATTTGCAGCAAGGAATCCTCGCCGAGAGTTTCAGGGATGATTCATGAAGCAACAACAAATCACGCAGGCCCCTCTTGGCTTGCCACAAACGTCAGATGAGACGATTATTTAGGTCCCGGGGGATGCCATTGCATACAGTGTGCCAGTGCCTAGCCCTCTCACTTTGCCTCTTATTCCACTTCCTAGCAGTTTGGCGCGCTTTGCGTCACCGTTGAGCAGTAGGCCATAGGGTGAAAGGAGCGCACATTTGCCAGATAAGCTCGTACGATCAAGCGCCAGCCGATCGCACAATCATTCCAAATACCCAGTGCTTCTTACAATCGCGAGAGAATGGCAGAATTAATCCATTTGCGAAGGGCAACCAAGAGATCTTGATATTGGCCCTTGTCGGTCTGGAAAATTCAGTTGAAACGGTAAAAGGATATCATCTGCATCTGTTAGATCGGAGATCAACCGTTGCACTCTTATCATGGCAGTTGTACCACATGATCCCATACTCTCTTGTCGTGCGCGCCATCATGATCTTTCGTTCGCACAACCTCGAGAAAAAGTCATTCTCTCTTATGCGCTACCCAATCAGCAGTCCTGGATCAACACACAAGCAAGCAGCCTCTTCCTCCCCACTGGCTCCATCTCAATGCGCGCGCCACTAGCCGACAAGCACATCTTCACATCAACAATAGTTACTCTAGGACGAAAGAAAAACTCTAGTTGAGATAATGCAAATAATGCAATCTTTATCTTTGCCATTATTATAAATACATTATCACATCACTAATCTACCACTATCCTACTAGGGAGGTGATTCTGAAAAAAATTCCCATCAAAGTTTAGATAAAGCAGAGAACGCTCTCTCATAGTCGTACACACGCACACCATAACAATAGTCTTCAATATTTTCACAGCATCAATACTACCAACCTCCAGAGGTAACTGAAACACTAACGAGAGTCTAAGTACGACAAAGATTTTGTTTGAGTTACGATATTGATCACGGCTCTAAAAATTTCCCACACATGCGCAAGCTTATACGAACCATCAAGTTAACTTGTCCAATTGGCGGCGGCAACAATCCTAACGCAAACATTCACTCTGCCATATCACATTGCAACCAGAGTTGGCCATTTATCAATCGTCTTTGTTTGTGTGTGTCTGTGTTCTCTACAAGTTCCTAGTAGGGTAAGATAGATAGTCCCCAAAAAAACTTCTAAAATTGTTACAATGGTCCAGCTCGTCCAGTGTCAAGCAGCTATAGTACCTTGGGGCACAAAAGCCAGGTATAGCTCGGCCAAATTGGGGCTCATACGCAAAGGATCACAAGTCTTCATAGCTGTTTTCACACACACAAATCAACAGAAGTTTCTCATCAAACCCGGCTCGGTGCGGCTACTACCAGCTGCAATTAGGATAATGGATATACAAAGTGATCTTTTTACCAAACACATAAGTGATGAACAAAAATTTGCCACCATGTTACGTGGTATAAGGGTTCTGTTACGTAGGGACGAATTGAGACAGAATGGTAAAGGTGATAAACTGGAACAGTTTATAGCGGATATACCACAATTAAGTTCACTCAGGCGTAGCGATCTCCAGATACCAACACAAACTTTGCGACTAGGACATAGAGAAACGATTCCGGCCCCTCTGGTTTCTTTGCCTTCCAATCACTTCGTTTCGGCAGATCAGATTGATCCGCTGGAACAACCTGTAGGTCTGAGTGGGAGAGAGCTAGATTACTATTATGAGATGCAACGAAAAGAAAGACAGAGACTAGAAAACAATCAATTGAAATGTATCAAATTGATTGGTCTGTTAGAAATCCCCAAACAACTCTGGTCGGCACATTCGTTGAATGAGCTGCAACTAGTTGATTGCAACCTTACACGTATACCGAAACAATTAGAAAAACTAGCACTAACTCTAAATTCATTAGATTTGAGCAAAAACAAGATCAAAAAATTACCTAGGACATTCTGTTGCAAAATGAATACTTTGATTTACTTAAATCTTAGCTACAATTCGATCGAGACCCTACCACTAGAGATTAAATTCCTACAACATTTACGCGAGTTTAATATCTCTAACAATCGCTTGAAAATGTTACCCACAACTCTTTCTGATTTGCGTAGACTGAAAGTGTTAAGGGTTGACAGTAACAAACTAAGCCAATTGCCAGCATTCAGGAGAGAGGATATTAGACTCGAAATCCTAGATATATCCCATAATCCCCTTGACGGTGCGCTAAGACAGTTCAGCACTTTCGAAGTTCATTCATCTTACCATGACCAATACGATCCTTACACCCTATCATTCTTTAGCTCACCACTGATCCCACCAACGTCAAAAGACTCAGCGAAAAAAAAAGTTCCAACATTGTTTGAAATATCAATCTTGAATGTAGTTCGTTCGGATGATTTGTTTAAACTAGCCAGTGAAGAGCCTCTGCCAAGGACAATCGTTTCGACCATACAACGAGACATATTCAAATGTTATCGATGTAATCAGATGAATATCTTGCCTGCCTACAATTCTACCGATACATTGGATTACATTGACCATGTCGAGTCACTTATAAGCTCAAACAACTATAGCTCGGCAATGACTTTCATGAAACTGCTGTGCCGAGCGTGTTTTGACCGTATAATCTCCTAATCGTGGAGTGATCCGTTTCTGGGTACCTTAAGATCTCATAGTGATGATAATCATATTATATTATATTTGGTAGGGAGTCAAAGATCTTGAGCTAAATTAGGTATTTTGTTGTTATTCTTTGGGACTGAGATCGAGGATCGTCAATAAACTTCCACTATAAACTTGATCACATAGAATTTGTACTTAATTATGTAAGTCCCTATCACACCTATTAGAAATCCAGCCTATCTCTTCTTTTTGTCCATGGCTACAGTTTGCTCCTGAATTATGCTCAGTTCGGCATCCTTGAGGGCTATCGCTACTGGTTTAAGGATGTTTGGAATATTCTTAGCATCTAACTCATCTTCCTCACTAAGTTTGATATTGACGAAATCCTCTATGTTCTTCAAGAGCTCAACGTCATATTGCGTGATGAATAGTATTGCCTTTCCGTAGTACTTTAAGGCAGCCTTCGACATCTTGGCTTTCTTATCTCTATGCCTCAGATCTTCAGCGGTCAGTGCTTGGTCAGATTCCTTCTGCTCAGAATTTTCATCATTGCCAGTAGTTTTCGTTTGATCTGAATCCTGGCACTCGTCCGTTGGAGGTGGACCCGAGGCTTCCTTAGTCTTGTTGGTGGCTGCGGTTCGGAGGGACTTCAAATTTGCTCTGATTTTTTCTACCTCGTCAATGTGGGCGAAGTCTATCTTTCGACAGGTACGGCCAACCCGATGGATATAGTCGACCGGATTCATCGGACAAGAGTATTGTATGACCAAATCTACTTGAGGTAGGTCGAGACCTCTGCCGGCAATACCACCAGTAGCAATCATGATTCTAGATTTCAATGACTTGAATTTCTCCAACGCCCTGAGGCGCTCTTTTTGATCCTTACTACCAACTAGCAAGACAGGATGGCACTTAACTTCTGGCTCATCGAAGCCTAAATTAAGCATCAGTCTATGCAATACTGTCGATTGCCTCGCCGAACTACAGAAGACAATGGCCTGCTTGAATGATATATCTGAAAGAGCTTGGACCAGATAAGCAGGTTTCATTGCGTCGGGACAAACAATGTAGCGCTGATCGAGGTTAGGATTAGTTGAAATCTCTAATTTCATCTCATCCAATGTTGGTAATAGATTGATTGTAACTGGTTTTAGACTTTCATCGTCGTTATTGGAGAAGAATTGTTGCAATTTTTCGAGTGCGCTTGTGAGTGTTGCACTAAGAACCAGGGTTTGTCTGCCAGTTCCACTACCATATTTGTCGATTGCTTCAAGAACTTCCTTCAATTGTGTGGCGAAAGTCGGCCCAATCAATAGATCTGCCTCGTCGAGAACAAGAAAGTCGAAACGTAAGGCAGAACGGTGGCCAGTGTGCTCAAGAAAGTTCCTCTTGGACAACTGTTCCACCATCCTACCAGGTGTGGCCACTACTATATTCGGTTTACCGCTCCAGAAGCCTTGGATCTCAGTCTCGTTCGTTTGAAGCCCAGTTTTTCCACCCCCTATCATGAGAAGAGTCTTGATCATCGTTGAACTACTCTCTTTAGTTCCTGAACCGGTCAAAATCTTGATGATCTCATAGATCTGAAACGCCAGCTCTCTAGTTGGTGCTAGGATAAGTGCAAAATAGGGTCGTATGTCTTGAGTTAGGAAATGCAACAAGGGAAGAACGTAGGCCAATGTTTTTCCTGTTCCTGTGGGACTACATCCGAAGACATTTCTCTTAATACGCTTGCCCTCCGGAGACATGATAGCTTTAATGAGCTGTAACTGTATCGGCGAGGGTCTCTCTATATTTATAGAAGCGAGATGCTTCTTGAGCCAAGAGTTCAGCGGTGATTCGCTGTACTTGGTCCAGTTGGCGGCGGCGGGTGTGCCCATATTGATGAGATGTTACTTTGATTGTATCAAATTGGAAGAGTATAGTTTCAGAAAGAGGGGAAAGTGCAGCCGAGCGAGCACGTGGGTTGGCAAGATGAAACATGTTGTTGTTTTGGAAGCTGATCTGAGGCTGCATAGAAAGGCCAGTTAGACCATTGCGCTGGCAAGAAGCGTGTATAAATATGTGTACGTATTTACTCGATTCAGGGCGCGTGGAAAGCAAGTTGGGTGCCTGCGTAGTGTAATGGCTATCACCCTGGACTTTGAATCCAGTAATCCGAGTTCGAATCTCGGCGCGGGCTCTTTTTTTTCCATTAATCTGTTAATCTAGGTTTGTCCCCCTTTAGATCCATCTAAATCTAGCCCTCGGAAATAAATTTTTATGGCAAGCCGACCTTGTTCCGTCGTATATTCTCTCGCATAGCCACAGCTGATCAGAGCCCATAGACAAATCAATCGATGCTTTGCGAGGCAGCTCTCAGGTGGATCTCTTCTTGATAATACGTCATAAATGAGTGGAGCTAGAGAAACTTGCCGAAGAGATTTGCCGAGGGATCAATTTGGCATCATCATTGAGAACAACAACAACCAAAAGAGTAGGAGCGTCCGCTGGACTTCGGAGGGGCGAGAGGTGTAACTTCGACTGGTGGTGGCCCTGAGTAGGAGGGGGCGCCCACCGAGCGACCTGTTGTTTACCGGAGCCTGTCTCTCCGGAATGCGTGTAACAAAAGCCGGAGACAGAAGCTCTGACGCCTGGATGAAGCTCGGATGGTGCAAACGCTAATAAACAATTTGGAAAACACGGCTGCCGATCTAATGAGGCTGCATGCATGGGGAGCACACCGACGCCGCGTGCCAGCCAGCCTCTCGACGAAAAGGCTTCATTGAGATTCTAGTCTTGTCGTGTTTGCTACTATAATGCCTCTTGGGCGAAAATTTGTCTCTGATGCTGATTACTCATGCAGATTGTGGGGGTCGAAGAATGAGTTAAAAAATGATATACAGGCAGAGGGGCTGCACAAATGATGGCTGGCTGGCTCGAATGGCGGCAATGTTGTTGAATTTAGCCTTCGGCAGTTCGGCGTTCGTTTTGGAGGTTGAACCGAACGAACGATTGAACGAAAGGTTGAACGAAAAATCGAACGAACGACTGAAACCGAACGACAAGTGCCGAGCGGCCCCGCACGATGGCACCTGCGAGGCTAGGCCGCAATGACTAGAGACTTTTTCCTCTCGCTTTGGGTCGCTATTTCTCTCGACGAAACGACAACAACAACCAGCACTGAACATAGGCCGAGAGGTGTACCATGGCACTACTTGGCTGGGGAGATGAGCAAGCGAGAATGAGCCAATAATAAGGTGAAAAAATGAGCGCGACGTAGAGGGAAGGCTGCCGTTAACACGGATGTCAAGCTATGGGATGTCTAGCAGGGGATCGGCAGCAGATTTTTCCTGGCGGGCGTGAACTCACGAGCTTGCCAGGCACCACGCGTCTTGGTGCGTTGGCACTTCTCTTTGTTTCGTTCTGGAAAGAAGTAGGAAGAAGCGGCGCTCCAGAAAGGCGCCGATCTGGCCGGCACAGAGCAACATGGTGGCGCACACAATCTCTGCCCAGTGATCGCTTCGAGCACAGTTTAGTTGCTGCTCCCCAGTTGCCGAGTTGAACTTCCGCCGAGACTCAACAGCAACAACTTGGTCTTCCTCCTGCTCGTGCTCATCATCCTCATCCTCATGGTGCTCATGGCTGGGCACTGGTGGAAGGCGGGCAGGCCAGCGGCATTGTGTCCTGTCAGAGCGCCCCCTTATATCAGGTCACACAGAGGCGGCGACTCAACTGCGGCGGCTCTTAACTCTTTGCTCTGGCGAGCCAGCGGTTGTTTGCCAAGCCACGCAACAGAGACAGTCAGTGTTTGCGACTGGGCCACTCTGGACACAAAGCAAAAGCGGGCGCACACAGACCGTCGGGCAAACAGACAGTTATGTGACTTAACTGTCACCAACAAGAGGGAAGAATAATAATAATGATAACAAGAGAAAGGGCTCAGCCAAGGGGCGGCTGACAGTTTGCGGGCGCATTTGTGGTTGACTACATTTGTGAGTCTGGACGAGTTGTCCGATTGGAGCCGCGATCCAATGGGCCGCCCGCAGACCAATAGGCAATATGAAAGAGCCAGCCACTCGGCAGGCTGTGTGCACTTGGCTGCGCCTCTTGCGAGCGGTGGGCGAGCGCGTGAACGCGGACACTGCGTCAAAAATAGGATTACATTTGTGCGCAGCTTTGTACAGAAATTCATCATCCTACTTTTGGCGAATAGTGCGCGTCAAAGGCGCACTCTTGCAGTCGTGTGCGAGTCCATAGGGCTGAGGGCAGGCTTGTGAGAGTGCACTATTGGTGCACTGTTGGTGCACGATCTCTGGGCGCCTGCTTGCTGTGGTCCGCCGCCAGTTGGCTAACCTAATTTAGCGCCCGTCGTCCCCCGGCCGCTTCCCACGCCCAAAGCCACACACCCTAGTGGCCATAGAGGGCGACAAGTGGCTGCGGCCTGTCGTCAGCCGCCGAGAGCCCGTCCCTGTTGCCTACGGCCGCCTCCCGAGAGCCTTTTCTTTCGGCCCCCCTCTGGCGAGCGGGCAGAAATGGAGCCAACTTGTTCGCGGGCAGGCCAACTGGAGGGCTAAATTCATATTTATCACCTCTCGCCTCCACCTCAAATCCCGCCAACTTCACAGCCGTTACTTAGTCCAAAGTAGATTTGCCCGCTCTTGCCCCAGGCCCGAACGGAGCCAGCTGGCCGCCCAGCGGCACGGCGAGCACGCCACCCGTCAAACTGCGCCTCCAAACGGCAAGAGAGCACCGCCGCCACCCACAAAGAGACACTCACTGTTGAGCTGGGCAGAAAGGCTTGCATCAGAGGGCTTCTTCCGCAGTGGAAGGCGTGCTTTCCCCTCTCAAGGAAGTGACCGCAACAGAACTGGACTGGAGTCGAGCGAGCAACCCTTCCGCTTATCACTGGCCGCTCGTGATTCCGGCAGGCCGACAAACAGAGTTGTTTGTTGTTCTGCCAGTTCCTCGGCGCTTGTGGTTTAGGTTGTGGTGGGCAAATTCGGCGGATATTGCACTCAAATTTGGCCGAATTCCAGTTCCTGAATGCGGCTCAGAGCTAAGCACTTAGCGTTACTGTTGCTGCAAGCCCGCGGGAGAGTGCAGCCTAGTTGGTGGTGTCTGTTAGTGTGTGTTTATATTTATATTTATATTGATATTTATGTTTATGTTGGTGTCTGTGCTCATGTTGGTGTGCCTTGTTGGCGCTCGCTTCGTGCAGAGGAAGCCGTCAGGCGGCAGGCAGATGGAGAGGAACAGACAACGATTAGCAGCCCGTGATCAGGTTGTTGTTGTTTCTAGTTAGACGAGAGTGCAAATCGGCGAGCTCCCACGAGCCACTTGAAACGGCAACAAGTTGAACTTTGCGCCAGGCTCATTTGAAGGAAATAATCAATTTATTCATCATCTTTCGAGCTGAGCTGAAGCTTCTTTGGAACTGTGTGTGTCTGTGGTGTCTGCATTTGGAGCCTGTTGCTTGGGTTGCTCGCTCGCTGCATGCCAGTGTGCTGAATGTCCCTGAATTTGCACTGCGGTGCTTTGGCACCTCCGAAGGCCAGTCTCCTGCAGCGACGCTTCTCCTCCGCACACTGCAGGCTCCTGTCCACTGCTCGCCTCTTGACGGAGCGGCCAAAACGGCAACTCTAGAACATCTCTCGAGCTAGCCAGAGACAGAGGTCGCCAATCGCAAGTCGCCAAAGTGTATCCATGGAGCACTTGTTGCGCCGGCGCCCACACACAGTCCCATGCATCTCATGCAAAAACTCTACAAAAATTCTACTTCATATCTACACGCCAGCTCACTTGCCTCTGTCTCTAGCTGCCCTGTTGCCGAGCAGTCGACGGTTGTCCTTCGGGCTAGCTGGCTGGCGAGCAGACAATTGCTGCATCATCCTCCTTTGTCGCGCCGCATCACTGTGGTCCATTGTTGATGAAACGATTGATTAGCGATGACGATTCAATGACGACCAATGGAAATTGATTTGCACTCCAGAAGATGCTCCTCTTTGTCTATCGGGCGCAGTTTTGCACCGCTTGCCTAGCTCGAGATGCGTGATACAGGCTCTAAGGAAAAGGATCCCAAGCAGATGGGCAAACAAACGGCGCGCGCCCAACCAGAGCTCGTCCTATGCTCAACTAAGTGCCTATATTGATGCTCGAGTGATGCCCAAGTGTGCAGCTTGGCGGCGGAGCGAGACAAGTGGGGGCCGCAATCTCTCTTGCTCGTTAATTTGTCTCATCAGTTTAAAGAGAGTGCATTCAGTTGGATGGGCTGAGAAAGTTTGTGTCTCTGAGCTGAAGTGATGGAACAAAGAGGAAATAATCGGCAGGAGCAAAGGGCGACCTCTAGTCGAGATTGTGCATGTCTGCAAGTCTTTCGTGTGGGTGCCAGTGTGTGTGTGTGTGTGGCAGCAAGTTTGATTGTGTCTCTTGGTTTGCTTGTAGCCAATTTGGTGGCGCAGCAACGGCCACCAACTCCGCCTTGGGAGGAGCACGACACGACCAGCAACAAAGTTGGCTCCAAATGCAAACAAACTTGCCGCGGCCTGTCTATGACACAGAGACACAAGTTTGCTTACAGCAAGCAAACCAACAGGCACTAAGTGATGAGAAGCAGAGCCTTGCCGCCGTCGCCGATTGAACGCGAATCGCGCGCCTCACACCACTATCTATCTGCTGCATTAATATATATAAATAAATGAAATATAAATATATCGCCATCATCATGAGGGGGGAGCATAAATAATAAAAAGAAAGACGGGGGGAGGCAGACAGATTCAGAGACAGACATAGGCACTGGGGGGCAGACAGAGGAGGGTGAGTGTTTAGCAAGCACCCAATTCGCACATGAAGTGCGAGCTACTTTGTACGAGTATCACTTATCTGTCGTTGGATAAGTGCCTGTTTGAGTGAGCCGGTTCGATTGGCGGCGCAATTGTGCGCTAGAGAAGAGCACGAGCACGATGTGTGCGAGCTAGACTCCAACTGCTCGGGTTCGCCCCTTAGGATCCACACTGGAGCCCTCGTCCGAGATCGATTCGCACACGCGCTTACAGGCAGCCAAATGCACGCACTTACAGTGTGTGACACAGTGCACAACTGTTCGCTCGGCAAGACTGTGTGCACACAGACAGACACGCGCACACACTCGCACACACACATAGGGCACAAGTTGGCGCACAAAACACACACTTGTATCTGCCAGCCTCTGTGTGTGTCTCTGTTAGCGCCGTTTCGAGCTGCAGAGAAGGCGCCTTACTTTTCACTCAGCCAACAAGCCAGTTAGTCAGTAAGTTAGTTAGTTAGCTAGTTGGATACTTACTTACTTACTTGCTTAGTTAGTTGGCAAGCTAGTTCAGTTAGTCACTTAATGTCATCTTTCAATATCTGGCGCGCGAGAAACTGAACAACAGGTGCAAGCAAAGAGCCATCGAGAGGCAGACTCTAGTGAGTGTTTGTGTGCAAGCAGGCAGGCAGGCAGGCAGACAGACAGACAGACACAGCAAGGCAGCGAGGGGGCTGCCTTATCGGCCTTTTGATTTTGTGAAAGAGCACAACACACACAGACACAGCTCCGTGTTGTGCCCAGCCACGAGCACACAAGCCGGGCGGAGAAAGAGACAGAAAACGAAGAAGACTATTCACTTTCGCTGATCGCCAGCCAGATTTTCTGCACATTGTATCGGCCAAAAGAGGCTACACAGACTACAGCAACCGCAAGCAGCTCTCTCAAGTGAGAACGGCAAGACGAGCTCGAAGACAAGCCCACTTTAAACCAGAGTCAGTCTCTCTCTCTCTCTCTCTCACCTTCTGCTCTGTCTGTCTGCCTGTCTCTCTCTCTGTCTGGCTCCGACTGAGACTCGTCGTTGTCGTGGGCCAGCCCAGACGATGCGCCCCGAGAGACTGACAATATACCAGTCGAATGGGATAGCATGTGATCCTAGTGAACAGATAGAGTGTTGATGAAAAAGAAAACTCAACTGAAGGAACACAAGAAAACGTAACTGTCGCCTAAATTTCCAACACTTTTCATCCCCACCACTGGGGCTCATATTTGTTTTCCTCTTTATTTACCAATCTAAATGAATGTGTGAAAAGCAATGGTCTCATCGCCCAGTCTGACACCAATTGGCGCAAAGCTGACGCCTTATTATAGCAACAAGTCCGCAAACGGACGAATGGAGTTGGTCATCTTGAGCCAACCGGAGCAACAACATCGCGCAAGATATCTCACCGAGGGCAGCCGAGGGGCCATCAAGGACATCACCGGAATGGGTCATCCGGTGGTCAAATTGAACGGCTACTACGGCAGACAACCAATAAAGCTCGAGTGTTACATTGGCCACGACAAACACAATGGCCTTCCGCATCTATTCTATCAGGCCTCAAAGATAAGCAGCAAAAATTCAACCCAATGTACAGCCTGCAAGGTGGAAGGAACCTCGGTGATTGTGATGAATTTGTTGCCCGAGCATGGGATGCAGGCGACCATAGATTGTATTGGAATACTAAAGGAGCGAAATGTGGATGTTGAACAAAAGCTATTGAACCTAAACCATTCCAATAAGATGCTGGATTTTGCTGTGGCCGCAGCTGCAGCCGCTGCAGCAGCCTCAATGGACGACTCGTCATCAAATGCCAACGGCTTGATTTCGGGCCACAATCAAGCAAACAGCAACCATAACAATAATAATAACAACAATAATAATCATATTAATAATACTAGTAACAATAACAACATCAACAGATCCTCCTCGAACAATCATCATGCTCCGGCCTTTGCCTCAATCGGCCAGCCGCAGCTCACCTTCGGCACCTCAACTGGGGCCGAGGTGCACGAAATGTCGGCTACCAATCAGATCCCACCCATGAAGCTGGAGCGACGCGACACTATATCCTCTGTCCACTTGCAACTAGACGAGAGTAGCCTCATGAGCCGAGCAGACTCGCTCGACGAATCAAGCGGCGACGTATCGAGGCAGTCATTCCATCTGAGCCTAAGCAGTAACAATAACAACAGTAATAACAACAACAACAACATCAACGACATCCTGACCAATGGCACAAAATTGCCAACCAATGGCACGTTGTCGGATGCAAGCATAACCAATGCCAACAATAATGCGTTCATGGATCGGCAGCATCAGCAGACACCGCTCGCCAATGGACACAACAATCTGTTGGCTCTGAACAGTCGCAAAAGGTCCGTCAAGTGTCGGCTAGTGTTTCGGGTGAAGATTCCGGAAACTGGAGAAATTCTACAAACAACCAGCAGTCCAATCATTTGCACCCAACCTCTGGGCACCCCAGAGATATGCAGAAAATCCCTGTCGCGCGCTCCAATCAAGGCCAACAATTTAGAGCTATTCATTATAGGCAAAAACTTCCTTAAGGATTCGAAGTTAGTCTTTCAAAGTAAACGCAACGATTGGATTAAAGTTGTCGAGCCAGAGAAAGAGTTCCTAAACTCGAGCCATATGATTTGCCGTGTCCCAGACTATGATGGACCATTGAAGCGGAACAACTTACACTTGACCAACGATCCGGGTCGCCTTCTGGATGGAGACGACGACATGGATGCAGCGCCGGCCAATTCGGCGATAGTGATCGAGGTTGATATTCAGGTGAAAAGTGGGGGCAAATATTCAGAGCCGCACACTTTCAGGTATTACCAGATAACTGAACACTTTCGGAGCAATCCCTCATCGAATGACCATCTTCAGCAGCAACAACATCACCACATCCACCAGCAGTCATCGCAACAACAACCACAGCCACCACAACAGCAACAACAACAGCAGCAGCAGCAAAATTCAATTGACCTCAACAAGCCCCCCAGCGAGCCGGGCAACCTAGTCGTCCACACAATAAGCCCACCAATCAGCAGCTCCGTTTCCCCAGCTGGACCCGTTCTGACAGTCGCCTCGGCAATCGGAGCCGCCCAGCTCCCACCACCAATGAGCCAGCAACAACAGCAACAGCAACAACAACAACAGGCCTCTGTTGTGGCTCCGGGACCAGTAACCATCACATCATCACCGCCGACGGTAGTCAGTGCGTCCAACATCATTGATTGTACAACTCAGCCGACCCATATGCTCGCCAACACGATCAATGCTCAACTTCAGCCGCCGGCACACCACCAGGACCAACAGCAGCAGCAGCAGCAGCACATTGTGCACCATATCACAAGTATACAACTCGACCAACAGCAACAACAGCTCCCTTCACCACCGCAACAATCTCCACAGAGTGCACAGCAACAGCAGCAGCAGCAACAACAACAACAGCAACAACAGCAGCAGCAACTACAACTACAACAAATGGTTATAGGAAACGCCCCGGCCGCCCAACGGATGCGCACACAACAGATACACGAGGTACCACAACAGTATCATCCTGAGACCCCTCAGGTACAACAGCAACAACAGGTCCAACAGGTCCAACAGCAGATTGAGCAACAACAGAAACAGGTACAACAACAAATCGAGCAACAGCAACGACAACAAGAGCAGCAGCAGCAGCAACAGCAGCAACAACAACAACAACAACAGCAACAACAGGTGCAACAACAACTTGAACAACAACAAATCCAGCATCAACTGCAACAGCAGCATCAATTTAGACAGCAGCTGGCGCAACAACAATTAAATCAGCAACAGTTTGAGCAGCAACAGCATCAGCAGCAAATCATGCAACAGAACCAACAGCAACAAGTGCAAACACAATTGATCCTACACCAGCAACAAATTCAACAGCAACAACAGTCGCACCAACAACAGCAACAACAACAACAACAGCAACAACAACAGCAGCAGCAACAACAAAGTGTTCAGACCACCCAAATGTTGACCGCCATCGATTTGAATGATGAAACTACAATAATTTACGCTGATACAATTCAGCAAAATCACTGCCAACAGCAACAACAGCCCCTAACTAACATAATCCAAGCACAAGGTGTAATTCAAAACAATGTCATACAGAGTTCTGTTGGACAACAGCTGGTCCGAAGAGGATCTCTCATGAGTGATAATGTTTCGCCGGTCTCGGTAGATAGTACCCCACCGCCGACAGTTGCATCAGCGGATACAATTTCAGCCATAACTAATCCTGATGTGTCCAACAGTGATCAAACACTCAATGGGCAACAATTTATATCGCATTTTCAAATCATAAAACAACACCAACAACAACAAGTTCACCATCAGCAACAACATTTCCAACAGCAGCAACAGCAATCGCCAGGTACAACCATCCAAAATGCTCAATCAACTGAACACCAGTCTCCTCCCATTCGCCAGGCCCAATTTTCGGACATGGTCCACCAACAGATCCAACAGCAAGTTGTCATTCAGCACCAACAACAACAAGCAATGCAAACTAACCAACTGATTTCAGGACTGGACTTAACTGACGACACTACTGTAGTCTACGCGGATAGCCTACACGGTTTTCCTACGACAAACACAACAGACACGGGGAATCCTCCACCGACGGTCGTGATGGCAAACGTCGTGGAAAGTCAACCCGGCCCAACCCAACAAGGCGTTGGGCTAGTATTCCCTTGTAATTTCTCTTGAGACGCATCGTTTACACTGTGAATGCTCCTAATACTTTAATATATGATTGCTAGTATTAATAATATATTGAAACTCCTTGCTAGTAAAGTCTCTGACTAAAATTGCGTCTGAGATGAATGTCGAACATGTTCTTTTACTCCGCGAATTCTTCACAGGATAGTTTGGCTCTACTTCGTTCTACTATGTCCATTCCCGCTTAAGTGTAGAATTCAATTGGCATCAAAATTCGTAGATGTGTTCTATGAAATACGTTCCCCGATATCTAATTCTGTCGAGGACGGAGGTGAATGAGCTTGAGCCTACACCCACAGACCGTGAGATATTGCGCTTTTTCAGGGTTACCATGACTTCCTGTCGCATCGAGGTGATCTCCTGATAGGTTTCGAGACTAGACGACAAACTTACATCAATGATTATGGAGATATCATCAACGAATAGTGCTCACTAAGTTGCGATTTTCAGCAACAGTTCGGCCCCAAGATTCCATGTCCTATCGGCCTCCAGGCTACGATCTGCAATCGGTCCCCAGCCTTTATTCCGACCCCACGACTGGCCTAAGTAGCTTATCAACTCTCCTCCAGACCGATCATCTTCCACTACTTTCTTATCGATAGATCCGACTATGAGGCCAGTGCAAGCATGTGAAGCAGGGACAGAAATATATAACCCGAGGATATAAAGTATTCTAGATGCTACCGTCTTGTATTCAAGTATAGGCTGTACTCGATTGGGCGGGCTGACACCGTAGGCACGAATGCCTTGATCATTATGGAATTTGTTCAGTAAAATTGTATAATGCGCCAAGGCAAGTTTGCTTTGCTCATATGCTATCCTAGGCTTATATTTTCTCTTCTCGAAATTTATGTCGTCAGGAACTATAGACCATCGTCTCTTGGGAGTTCCAATAATATTCACGATACGACAATCTCCCGTCTCTTTAGCGCGTTCTTTTAGTTTATCTAGAAGTCTGGATGTTAGAAAATAAGGCGCCAAAAAGTTGACCCAAAAATGTTTCTCGATTCCATATCTTGTTAATTGTCTGTCGGGTAACTCTCTGACGCCAGACGCATTAACCAAAGCATCTAGGTGAGGTTCCTCTCGAATTACATAATCGGCAAACTCATTCATGGAGTCTATATCTTCCAGGTTAAGACGCTTGCATGTGATGGACTCGTTTTTGGTCATAAGCACGAGCTCTCTACGAAGCATTTTACATTCATTCATATTCCTACAAGCCATGATAAGTCTACAATTCTTTCTTGCAAGCTCATAGGCAGCTGCGGTGCCGATTGTTCCTGTCGCGCCGATGAGTATCACAGTTTTTCCCCTGCCATCTTCTGGACGGATGTAGTGTGGATATATGCCTGTCCTGATCAGAGGTATCAAGGCAATTGTTGAAAGGGCCACAACCTTGTAGTAAGTCCATCTACTCGTATACAAGGAGGCCATTTCCTAATAATGAAATAATTTAACCGGGTGGCAGGATAATAGATTAACTGGGATGCAGTTGGATAGTTTCGATTGGGCACGTGCTAAACTTCAAGAGCTCCGCCGCTAGGACATAAGCATGTGCGCTATTGTAGCACATGTTCTATGTTTTTATCAATTATACAATGTAAATTTCTATATCCTTTTTTGCCTCTCTTATCATCGTGTATTTGTTGGCAATATGTTTTCCCTCAACAGATTGACTAGATTGGTCTCCATGATGGGTCCTAGAACCCAAAATGCACCTCGAGTCCTCGTTACCCCTGTTGCGAGTGTTTGGATCGGATCCTACAAAATCAGAAATCCAAAACAATTTGTAGACTTCTTTCCTAGACCACGTAGATGGCCCCGCTATAACGAAATCAAGCAACCTCCACAGCTAGACCCTAAGGAAGAACGAAGACCTGCCACTATGTATCATCATAGAGAAAATGTCAAGACCTCTCCTAAGAAGATGTGGTACGTCATGAAATTCATCAGAGGCATGAATATAGATGAGGCAATAAAGCAGTGCCAATTCATGCCTTACAAGGTTGCACAGCTCACCGCTGAGATACTGAAAGAAGCACAGGAAAAGGCTGTCAGGGAACATAATTTCGAATTCAAATCAAACATTTGGGTTGAAGATGCGATATGCACCAAAGGCCTGGTTATAAAAGGCAAGAGAAGGCATGCTAGAATGAGATTCGGCGAGGTAAGATACTTTTATTCGCATGTCATGCTCAAATTGACAGAAGGTCAACCGCCGGATGATTTCTATCGACCTGTGAAGGACGGAAATGATCTTTTGAAGGATTTCTACGACGATCTCAGGTCAAGGAAGATAAAGCAGGGATTGTAGAGACTTGAGATTTGATTTGGACAAAATTAAAATCATAACTCTGTGATAGATCAGACGAACTATTGTAAAATTGTATCATTCTTAGACTGTACTGCCTAGGTTTATTACTATTCCACAAGTTTCCATTGTCCATTTGTCCGTATGAATTTGTATGATCTACCGGATATAAACAAGTTGCTTCGATTATCTTTGAGAAACTTTAAGGCGCTTTTACATGCTGGCACGAAAGTTGGCTTTTCCGCGAGAGGCGAGGTTGACCAATAATGAAGGAAACTGTTTGTATTCAATCCGAGCAGTTGTTGGATGGTGTCATCTGTGAGTGTCCAATCATAGGGCTTGACTTCGAGTATTCTTGAAAAGGGATTATAAATGGAATGCATAACTATGGGTGGACGAGTTGCGAAACGTAATCGCCTTATCTCTTCGCAAGGTCCTTGATAATTGAAGGATGCCGGTGATATACCACCGCTCTTGATGTCGCAAATAAGACCCGTTATCGAAGGATATGATATATTGTCTTGTAGTATTGTGTTATTTGAACAGACACATGCGGCTTTCAAGTGTAAAGCTCTATCCTGTTCGTAGAGATTCTCTAACAATTGCATGACAACGTCTATAGAGATATTCCTAGCATCGTCGAAACCCCCGACTAAGTAGACTTCATACTGATGGTGGGCATTCAGATCGTTAATGGTTATACTGTTTCGTCTAGCCCAATCATTGGTCAACTCTACGACACCACCAATCATTCTAGCGAGTCCATCCTTTGTATCATTGCCATCAAAGTGACCAACACCCATGGCTGCCGAGCCGGTATGTCTGACGACACAGCAGCAGCAGGTTGTCATGTCATCCACTCCGAGCATCTTTATACTTTGATCTTCAGAGGAAACGACGGCAGATTCTAATTGGTGAATAAATAAGTATGGTTCATGAGGATCAACAGATATCGTGGGCATCGCTCTGAGTTGGCGTGAGCTGATTTGAAATTGTGGATAAGTTTGGATGAATTCCCGAACTGAGGTTGGCAGGCGCATGGCCTGGCCGTCGATGTATAATGGCATATTTTTAAGTAAAGGAAAATTTCATGGGTCCTAATGGAGAGCACATGTGGTGTGGCTTCGCCAGAGTCTAATGGATAAGAATAAATTTATTATGTGGCACTGAGATGGTGGTCATATGGACAATATGTTGACCGTCTGGATACCAGAGATGCTTGTAGCGTTACTTAAGACGAATGTTTGAGCAGGAGTTAAGAATGCTAGGTAGCTTTTTGAATGATCGTGAGAAAGGCCATCGGTAAATATGGATCACAATTGTGGTTTCGAGGTGGAAAATCAGCTGTTGAAGCATTTAAGCTGGTAGATTTAGAGACCGCGAGGTGTCGCTTGGTTGCTGCTCACAAACAATCAAGACGAATCGAGCCGAAATTTGTCCAGTTTCCGATTTGCTCGCTTACAAATCGAGTTCAGAAGACTAAGGATGTTATGAAGGCGTATCAGGAGATGTGATTGATGGTGAACTCGTACATAGCTCAAATGTTGGATACAGCTAGAGAGGCCGCTTAAGAAAGGGCAAGAGAAAAAGCAGGTGGCCAGTGAGAGGCGAAGTTGAAGCGGATACGAACGGCTGTGGAGTGTGATTTGTTGCGATGGGACATTGAGGCACAGCAGATAATCCATGGGCAGACATGAAAAGCCTTGATCTTTAGCAACAGACTATTGATACAACCGCATGAAGTGGAATCAGTTTGGCCTATTTTTAGCCGCCGGGCACATGACCGTGAGGCGCGCCGCCTAACAAATAAGTATCAGGGGCGACGCAAGTTCAACACCTACACTGTTTTGCTCTGCCACTGGTTGGCTTCCATTGGACCCTACGGCAGACCGAGCTTAAAACTCACATTTTAGCCCACCGAAGTGGACACGTGTCCGCCTGGAACCATGAGGAGCCGAATTCGAGACCAGCATCGAGACTGCTCCGGCAAGCTTTGCTCTCTCTCTTTCAGAGCAACCACTGTTGGCAAGGCCCGATGGAGTGATTCCATTTTTACCCCTGCATCATGATACGATACTGTGCCCGAGAAGCACCTCGTTTCTAGCTAAAGATCCAGGAGGCTTGTTGTGAGGGCGTCTACGTGTCGTCTCACGATGGTGCGTCTGTTTTGGGCCCCGAAAGTTTGCTGGTATAAAAGGGGAGCCAGTGGTTGGGGAAAATTGGAACAAAAGTGAGCTTAAGCCACAAGTGAAAATTTCTTGCAAGCAAACACCAAGCCAAACAGGAGCCAAAAAACAGCCCTAAGGTTTAGTGAGAGAGAGAGTAGAAGAATAAAGAGAATTCATAATGTACAAGCAAATCGTGTTAGCATTTGTCATGGTGGCCTCGTTGGTGGCCTGCCAGGAGGAGAGCAAATCGGTTGAGGTTGAGCGCGAGGCTGGCCTTTTGTTGGGCCACGAGAAGCTGTTCACCGACTACTGTCTCTCGGCCAGGAGGAAGATTGTCTCGGACATTAAGCAGAGGGCCAACCAGCAATCGTCGATCATCTTCACCGCTTTCTTTGGCGCCGCCACTGAAATAGCCGACGAGGTGCTCACTGTCGAGAGACAGGCCGTTGAGGAGCTCAGCAAGCAGGTCTCAGAGCCAGACAACTCGATCTCAGAGGCCCCACTCACCGAGGACCAAGTGGTGGCCCTGATCGAGGAGGGCAAGTCGGAGATCCGCAAACAAAACCTCATGGGACGCCTGGTGACCGCCACCAAGACCGCCGGAATGGTGCTCATCAACGCGGCAAGCTCGGCCATCTTTGTCCGTTTGGCCAAGGCCCGTACCATGCTCGATGCTGGCGCCTTCATGAGGGGCCTGCACAACACCTGCAACCAGGTCAAGGAGTACGAGGGCATGCTCGAGGCTGACCTAGAGGTCGCCAGGGAGCAGCTGGCTGCTGGAGCTGGCGAGGAGGACGCCACCAAGGCCTTCATCCAGTCGGTCCAGGTCAGATCCCTGAACTGCTACACACCAAAGGCAATCACCCGCATCAGCGCCTTCTGTGGCCTCCTCAAGGACGGCTCAGCGGCCTTCATGAAGATGCTCGGCCTCAACGGGGAGAAGTTCCACGCCATAATGAACGGCCAAGCTTAGGGTGCTTAGTGGAAATGGTTTTAGGCTCTCAGGACAATAAGAATTATTATTTGAATAATAAAAGGGTGCAACAGTTTTAGATTGTTCAGCATTATATTCAAACTCTAGCCGAGCTCAGGTTATTTTCTTGTTGTCTAGAATCACTCCAAATACCATTTCTATGGGATTTTTAATCATCATTGTGAGAATCTTCTGTCCAATTTTTTTGACACATTTTTTGGATTCACCCATTTGGATGAATCTTGGAAAAATTTCTAACTCTTGTTGCCGATGCAGCAATGCAACGATGCAACAATGCAACAATGCAGCAATGCAGCAATGCAGTGGCTCTCGTCTCGTCCAGCACGGTCCAGCCTGTGAGCTCTGATAGCTGTCCAAAAAGTGGTTCCTGTCCAAAGAGTCGGCCCAATCTCTGCACTGAAAAGATGGGTGACAAGCGAAAAGGTTCCCCTCGCCCGCCCACAGCCGCGCCTAAGGATTGGCCACTCGACGGGCAGCTCCAATTGGGCGCCCTGTCGAGTGGCCGCCAGCCGCCGACCGCAAGGAACCAGCCCCGCTCGCCCGCCGACCAATCAGACAAACAGAAATGACGCCACACACCAGCCGCCCCCGAGCAGCGGTCATCGCGCGCTCCATCCGCTGCCAACCCGCAAAAGCCCTCACCAGCAGACGGGCTGTCTGCTGGCCCGGACGGCCAATTGCAGCTTGGGCGCTGCTCCACTTCCGGTCGGAAGCTGACCGCTTTCGTTCTGGCCTCCATTTTGGTCAGCAGTTGGGAGTGTGCTTGTCCATGGGGCCATTTGGTTGCATTGCTTGCATTGGCTGCTTGCTTACTTGCTTGCTTGCATAAACGGGAAGCGTTCCTAACGGTAAAAGTGAGCGGACAATTTTGCTTATTCTATTTGTTGGTCGCTTTTTTGCCCGCCGGCCAAGCGGGCGCGTGGGAGAGCCACTTCTGTCCTCTGTTGTTGTTGTTGTTGTTGTCGCGTGCCAGTTGGCCGCCCAATCGACTTAGTGCGGCCGGCCAGTGGCGCTCGGGGGCCATAGATTAGCCACGATGATGGCGGCCACGCGCGGCCGCCCCAACAGGAAGAGGCGCCCGCGCTTGGCCCACGGAAGGGGAGCAAAAAACAGTTGCGGAAAACAGTTGCAAAAAACAACAACAACAGTCGAACCAGTTTTGCCGTATCAACAGTTGACAATTTCTATCCAATTGAAATGTGATTAAAGTGCGCGCTCATCATATTTCAATTGGGGCGCAAATCGAGTGGGGGATGAGGAGCGGCAGTGGGCCTTCTGCCGCTCGCCCTAGTCTCTGGCAAGCAGAAGGGGCGCCTCCTCCACGCACTGCAGAGGCGCATGACCGTGGAAATGCTCGCCCACGAGTCACTCTGTGTCTGCCTCACCAACCAGATGACCACCACGTCTGGCGCCACGAGCCACTGTTTCCCGTTCGCCTGAACTTAGTGAGCTCGCCTTAGAGCAGCCTACTTGTGGCGCGGCCACTTTGTTGTTGCGCAGTTCCCCATGTTGATTGTTTTCAGCAAACATGCAAAATGATTAATCGATGTCATTCGATTGTGTGTGTGCGCCCAAATGTGTCCAGCCTTTTGGGTGCCAGCAGCAAACTCGGCCAAGAGCCAGGACTCATCGTCCAGGGCCAATGGGCGGCCGCTCGCTCAGCCATGTGCTGCGCCGTGAAATGGTGCGGCAAAAGCGGAAAGTGTCCCCCCACCGTCCAATCACTGTGGCGCCCCAGACCACCAGAGCTCAGGCTTCTCTCGCGCAACCAAACACTCAGTTTCCGCCCACACACACACTCTCAATCGCCCCAGCCAGACAAGTTCCAATCCTTATCTCAGCCAATCGGCAATCAAAACTGGCCCGCCCGATCGGCGCCCTTCGATGCGACCGTCTGCAGTGTGTGGAACTGGCAGAAGCGCGATGGGCAAAAAGTGGCACACAGCCAGAAATTGATTAAACTTCCGGCTAAAAAATGTTAAACCCGCACGCCAGACGCTCCTTATAGGAGCCTTTTTTCAGCCACTGCAAGGCCTCTATTTGGGGCGCCTTTGCTCTCTGCACTCTGCGCTCGTCTGACGTAACTCTCCTCTGCACTGCCCCCCAACTGGTTGCCTATAAGTTGGCCACCCACTTTGGATGGCCAACTTGGGGGCCTTTTGGGCCCCAAAGCGAAGGAATAAAATAAAATCAATCTTGTGGGTGAAAAATTCACACACAGGCTTGCCAAATGATGAACTGGAGGCACGCGAGCGATTATTTGGCCACTGGCAAGCCGGTAATTGATTTGCAAGCGCGGCCAGGTCGCGGCCAGACTCTCCTCCTCTGTTGCATGTGTGTTGCTGTCTCCATTGCACGCAGGCCACGCTGGTGGGCCGCAAATAGCGACTAGCTATTTGAGCAACTCTTGCATTGAGCAACTCTTGCACTGTGAGCCCCCCATGAGCACAGTCACTCTGTGACGCTAATCCCGCGTTTCGATGGCGCATGAATAGAGTCCCCATTCCACCGACTTGAATGGCTCCCCTCCCTCAGCGAGCAGCCAGCCTCCTGGGCCGGCGAGCAGCCAATGAAATGGACTCCGCACGCGATCGAATGTCCTAATGTGTTGGCACACACAATCAGGGTAATTAATTAGAACTCAGCGCAGTGGTTTCTGCCTGGCCAATGGTGGGCCCACTCGCGCCGGAAGTTGGCTAATTTTTCATCCCATTCAAATGACCAAAAAGGGTCGCGCGGCAGAGCAGCGCGTAAGCCAGAGTGTGAGCGGCGCATCGCAGACAGACTTCGGGGGCGAGTCCGTGGGCCAAGGTGAAGTTTCGGCTGCTGGTCAAGAAGCGGCACAGCTAAGGATTGCCGGATTGAAGATTGTTGCACTGGAGATTGTTGCTCTGAAGATTGTTGCTCTGAAGATTGTTGCTCTGAAGATTGCCGCACGAGCGGAACAATGGGACTGGGTTAACTGGTGGCCGAATTGGATGTTTTGTTTCTTGCTGTTTTGTTTTGTTTTGTCACCCAAGAAAAGTGTGCCAAGCACTCCGAGTTGTGTCTCTCTGCGGGCCTTTGTCTCTGCAAAACTCTGGTTCTAGCAGAGCACTCTCTGACCAGGGCGGCCTCGAGCGAGCACTCCTTGTTACTCCCCCGCCTGCACTCAGGAGAAGCGGGCGGAAATTGGACGTGTGAAGTGCGCCGCCCGTGCATTGTGTGGACGCCGCTTCATTGTGCGGCCCTTTTAATCAAAAGGCCAATAAAACTCGCGTGTCCATTCTCGAGTCGGCCGGCCAACTGGACCGAGCGGCCACATGGAGCCAGAAGGCCGCCTCTTGGAGGAATTGGGCCGCGCTCCTCAGAAGAATTGGGCGCGCCCTTAGCTCTGGGCGGCGGGTGTTCAATATTGGCGCCGCTTAAGAGGCGAAAAATTGTGTCACTCGAAACCGTTTCGGGCCAGTTTAGGCCTCTTCCTCCTCCTCTGCTACTGCCTCTCGGCTTGCCTGCCTGGTGGACTTTTTCTTTTCTTTTTTTCTTCCCCACTGATTAGCCAACGTCTCACTGGGCGCCTTCTCGGCCTTGTGTGGCCCTCCTCTTGGCATGGAGGCGGCTCTTTTGGCAGCATCTTTTCCCCAGTGAGCAACTAGCCTTCTGAGGCCGCTTATCAATCAGAAATGCAAACGCGTGTGCACACACAGCAGGCCACACACATCCAGCCAGTAGAAGGCTAACAAACGACTGACCAGAGTGTGCAAAATGCGTCTCGTCCAAGGATGATGGAATTGAGCATTGGCCAGTCGATTGAGGCGGCGCGTGGCCTCCTCCAAGGCCCAAGGCTCAGGGGCGACTCAGCACCAGCAGCCGCCGGCCGCGCTCCACTGGCGCCGCTCAGCCTCAGCCCCAGCCTCATCCTCTCAGCCTCAGTCTCGGTCGCGTGGGCGGCCCTGAAGAAGCGCCAAACCGACACGAGGGACACCCTCTGGCGCCGGTGCGGCTCCGGCTTTGTGCGAGTCTCGCCCCGGGGCCTCAGCAGCCCGGTGGCCAACCTCTGCCATTGCAAGCGCCCGAACGGCCACCACTTGGAACGGGCACCCGCTGACCGCTGGCCGCTTCTCCGGCGCTACCGGCTCTACTTGTCAGACTTCCTGTTCCAGTTTCCGCCAATCCAGAGGACGCAGTCTGGGGGCCCGTTTGCATGGCGGACAAAAATTGATGATTACGATGCGGCAGAAAAGGCCTCTGATGCTCCTCCAATGTACTAGTTCAGTGCTCCTCCTCTTCCGCCTTTTTCTGCGCGCTTCTGTGGCCGCCAGTTGGCCGCGTCTCTTCCGTTTTTTACGCAAACTCTGCCCACTGTCTGCGCCTCCCCCGCCACCATAACGGATTCTCAAATTTCTAATGGATTCTGTGTGTTTTTTTTCAAAAATCGCCAACTCACAACTAGCGAAATCCCGCAACGAGCTCTAACTCGCAATTGGCACCCCCATGCAATCTCCCCTCGCCCTCTCGGCCCGTCCACGCAGCTGCCGCTAAAACTTCCGGTCATTTTTTCACGAAAAATGTAAGCTGCCACCGAAATGCTGCCACCGTTTCGCCTCCTCCTCCTTCATCTGCTCGTGGCAGCACTCTGGCCAGAAGGTGCGCCAAAAGCACGAGAAGAGTGCACTGGCACACCACTCTAAGGCCTAGAGTCTGGGCTCCGCATCGCAATGGGCTAATAAATTTCCATTGGAAACTTTTGTTTTTGCACCTGTGCGGTTTGGAATGGTAATTTTTCCACCTTTTGCTCCTCTTCTCTCTGGCACGATCCACACGATCGACCGCGAGCTCCGGCGAGATTTGCGTCCATGTTCTGCTTGTTTGCAAACTAATCATTGCAAACTCATAACCAGCTGCCGCTCAGATGAATACGTAATGAAAATTACGTATTTATTCAAAAACACCTCTACCTATGGAATGAGGTTTTCTCTAGTGAATTTTCTGCGCACCAAATGCTGATCCAGAGCAACGGCGCGAAAAGATAACTCATAATCTGGGGCTGACTTTCACGTCTTTTCCGTTGGTTCTTACTAGAAGCATTCACCTCACCCTGTTGGCTCTCTTTGGTGCTCTTTGGCTCTTTGGCTACACAATAGTGCTCGATTTCTATCGCTCACTAATGCTCTTCTGCTTTCCTCCACCAGTTTTCCTCCACTTGAACACACATTAGGGCCATTAAATCTCCCCGCTGAGGGCAATCTCCAAAAGGGCAAAAGGTAATCCACTTGTTGTCCTTTCCCCACGAGTTCCATTCTCTCTTCTACTTCCATATTTTGCTTTTGCTTGTGTCTGGCCGCTCATTAATTGGGCTTTTAATTAAGTTTTGTTCGCCAAAATTACTTCCCATTCAATGTGCAAGTGTCGGCACCAAGCAAATTGAAATGTTTCCATTATTCTGTGCTGCAACTTGCAAACAGACACACAGAAAAAAGAGCACACCAACCACAGACCACAACTGACCAAAGCGTTTTGCCATTTTGCCGCCACCATTTCACCAACAACAACAACAACAACCAGCACCACAGCTGTCTGCAGGCCGCCATCAAAGTGAACACAAAAGAGTCGCTTCTTTTCTGATTTGCACGATTTTCTTCACATCCTCATTAAGCGAAACCAATTGCAGCTCAAAAAAATCGTCGGTTAAACTCAAAAGCGACTCCATGCTCTCTCTCTGCTCTGCTCTGCTCTGGTTCCGTTTTCGACGCCAAACTGGCTGCCACGATTACGAACAATTCAATTTGTTCTTGCTGCTGCTGCTGCTGGCCAAAAACATTCACACACAATCCGCAGAACAATAGACCAGAGTCACGCACCAGATTGCGCAACACGCTCCCCGCTCAGTGCAAGTTGCTTATCGCATCCGCAATCACACCATGGCCCAGGAGATAGCATTTAGCACCCCAGTCCCATTGAGCAGCCGACGGTTTCCTCTAAAATTTTCCCCCTAACGATAAGTGCCCTCAGATTGGCCGGATTTTTGATCCCAGTCAACAAACAGGCGCGTGAGATGCAGCCCAGGCCACTTGTTGCGGCCAATCTGTGGCCTGCGAGCAAATTAATTATTCCAAAAAGTCTGTCATTTGTTCTCGCCATAAGGGGGGAGAACTTTTCGCCTCCTGAACGCTCAAGAGGGAGGCTCACTCTTTTCTAGATAACTTTGATAAACGATCCTCAGCCTGCAAGTGTCATGAGGCCAGAGTGTTAGTTCTCATAGAATATTGCCCCCACGTTCACACACACAAATCATTAGCTGCCCACTGCTTGGGACTGTTTCCCCTCGCTCCACTGAAAACCTTTGACACCTGTGGGAGCTCAGTCGGAGTCTGTTGTTCATGATGAGCTGAAATCCAACAACTCGTTAGCGGCCAGTTTCAGTGCCCCAATTGCAGGTCTCCCAGCACCTCATGACTTCTCGCGGCCAGCCAAAGAGTGTGATAAGTTAATTACCAGCGAATAACTCGAATTCATCATGAGCCAGAATAGTTCCGAATTCTATCGTGACTTTTTCCACCACTCTGGATGCCTGGCAGCATTTGGACAACGTTCATCAACAACTTGTCTCTCGCGCAGCACACCGTCTCTCATGTTGATTAGTGGTTCTGAATCAGTTTTTTGCCTGGCGCAGACTCATGGAGCTCTGACTGGTCAGTGCAAGCCACAAGCCCCAAAAGACGTTTCTCATGGCGCCTTGGTTGTGCCAAAAGATGCATCACCCTGGCTTGGTCGGCGAGATTTGCTCAAACCGTAGGAGAAACTCATCTCCGACCAATTTGATTTGCCCTCTCTTCTCTATTCTCGGCCGGCTCCTCTTCATCCTATTTTGATTGAGCTGCCTCAAGACTGAGAGTGAGACAAAAGAGGACTCTGTTTCTCCCCCGCACGCACCTGTAATCTGGCATGAAACTGGCGCGCAAATCACATCGGCACGCTTTAGTGTCGGCGCGATAAGAGCTCTCGCCGATCGATGATTACAATTGAGGTCTCTCTTTGTTGCGCAATATTCATTAAGGCCAACCATTCCGTTTTAAAATAATGCTCACCAGCAAAAGCTCTTCTCTCGCTCTCTCGATGTCAGTGCATCTTGATTACCTCTTGCGCTCGCACGGTGAGCCCCCAACGATTGGCCAACAACTCGCAGATGAATACCATGTGCTTGCCGTTGTTGTGTCCCGAAGAGGAGGCACAAATTTAGCGCCTGATGTTAGCCAAAGATAAACTAACTTCAGTAGTTGTGGTGGTTGTCTGTTTGGTTGGTTTGTGGGCAGCAAATTTAGAGCGCTCTCTTGCAAAATCTCATTACACTTTGCCACAATACATCGTCGCAACTCAGCCGATTCATCTGATGCAGCTTCTGCTCGATTGGCCACCGCACACACATTTGCGCTAGCACACCCAGAGTCCATCATGAACACATTTTGGCCCAACGTTTTTCCTGCACGGCGACTTGATTTTATGTAGGTTTTTCTTAACAATAACCATTCCCAGTTCCAATCCATCTCCTTCATGTCTGAATCTCTTTGTTCCTAGCTCAGAAGCAGAACAAAAAGAATGAGCACAAGGCCCAGCCGTCTGTCATTCTTTTACTTGTTCAACACTAATCGTGGCTAAATCCAATTTGAGCTCCACTAACAAAGCCCAAAAGTCTACCCTTCCTCTTTTGAATGAGCGGAATAATGGTCTAACTGCAACTTTCGTGAAACTATACAAGCTTGAACGCTTCTGGGCGATCCGTTTCCTCCCAGAGGCAAGCAATTCAACTTTCGTGAGTGCTAAATCCCAACGACTAGCCTGCGAGACTAGAGTGTGCACATAATATAGGCCGATCATGACTTACGCTACTCTCTTATCTCTCTTAGGTCCTGGGAATGGGCTAGTTGTGGCTATTCCTAAGTTTGCGTCTCAAGCTCTCTCGTTCTCTGCACATTCTCTCAAAAGCCTAGCCTCTCAATTCGAAAGCAACTAACATGACCTAAAAGTGCCAGCCCACAGCTAAGGATTTCATACTCTTAGAGCCAATCTACGCTGATATGCAAATGTTGCCATCGATGGACGCTCCCCTTTACTGGACTTGCGAGCAACAATTGCGGCTCTTAATCGTCGAAGTTGTTTAATACATAACTAACAATGCTGATTCCTGCGGCTCATCTCGCGAACGCTTAGTTTCTAAGTAAAAAATGGATCCACAGGCTTCAATAGGTCGGTCCTTCAGATGCATTCCATTCACGAGTGCAACTAACGTTGTTCGACCAGAGTGAGTTCCTCGTCGCATATTGCACCAACCACGCTGTCGTCCTCGCCGTCTAAGGATCTAGAACTACTTGTGAAGGGTCCGTTCCCTAGTCCATCGGTAGAGTAAAATTTTTCGGAAACTGAGTCATTCTCATCAGACCTTTCTCGGTAGCAGGTTTTTGAAGCTCCCTCATCTCTGGGGGAAATCTCGCTTGAACTGAGCCTCGCTAGCGTTCCCAGGCTCAGATCTAGCTCAGTATTTTCTTCGGAATAGCAACCTATAGATTGCTGCAACGAGATCGACGCGAGTCCAGGCTTCGAGTGATCTTCGCGCTGGTCGACATTGCCAGGTGGGTCGATATTTTGTGCAATGTTTCTAGTAGCATTACAACCCTCGCTCCTCGAGATTTTTGTATCCTCATGAACACTTGGACCGTCGCTCAGACTGGGTGAACGCGAGAATGTTTGTAGCTGCCTCGATCTATTCGTATGCTGATTGTGACTTAAGTAATCTTGCGCAAAGCCGTCTGATGTTATGCTTTGATTGACCGTTTGAAAATTGGCACCTCTATGGGTTGAGTTCGGGGCAAACTGGTGCTGACCTACGTTGACCAAGTTCTGGCAGGCATTGCTCGCCAATGAGACCCTGCTAGGATCTGGTTGTGAAATCGGTTCTCCAAAACTTCCGCAAATCTGTGGCCCATGCTGCTGAGATTTGTTCATGTAAGCATATTGCATCATCATCTGCATGTATGAAGCAATCTCTTGTTTATGATCATTCATCATGTGCGTTTTCAGCCATTTGATCGATTTGAAGCGTCTATCGCACATGGGACACGCCTCAGTATAATGACTGAAATATCGAGAACTATTCGCAGCGTTGTCTTTGGAGCTCTTGCCACTCTTGGGTTTGGAGTCTGTTTCACCTTGATTATTATTTTTATCTTTACTAGAGTTTTTGGTTGTCTGCTCGCCTTTAGTTGGACTCTCTTCCGAACCAGTTGGATTCTTTCTATTGAATAAGTGCTGATTTCTTAAAATCATGTCCACAACAAGGGCCGGGGACATGCTCGCCATCCCGAATGGAGTCATACCTCCAAAGCACATCAGCGCACTCAATGGATTGGCGGCCATAGAGTTTAGAGGCGCTAGTGCTGGCATGGGATGGCCAGCGGGCGGTAAGATCGTGTTGTTACCTGCAGGATTTTGGGTCTGCTGTGCCAGCATAAGCCTATAAAATGCATCAATCTGGTTAGAAGATTCCAAGTGCGAGTTGCTCCCTGGAGAGTCTTTGGTGAGATTCTCTAAATTCAGTCCTATATCGGACATTTTCGCTAGGCGTTGCTTCTTGGTAGCCTTACTATAATTGTCTCCCCTCTGTAATTTTTTGTCCTCGGTATTTCCAGTTAATCCTGCTGGACCTCCTCCAAACAGTAGATAAGGATTTTGAGCTGGACCTAAGCCCATGGAAGTTGCCGCGGTCAATGGATTGAAGGGGTTGTTCGCGAAGGGGTATACAAACTGTCCAGCATCTTGATAATCAGTCATGATTCCATGAGTGTTTTGCTTGTGCACCTTGAGGAAATACTTCGAACATAGTTCCTTATTGCAAATGTCGCACACAACTCCACCCATTGAATTTCCTGCAAACCCGTTCATCACTGATGTCGTCTGTTTGATTGCACTTGTTTGTTTCTTGTTGGCAGTGTTGGAGGAGCTACTGTTCTTGTTCTTCTTTGCTTTACTAACCTCGCTGAGTCCATCGCTCTCTGTTGAATTTGCTTCGTTCGGTCCCGAGTCACTGGGGCCAGCCTCTTTGGAATCGTCATCGCCCGACTGATTTGAGTCGTTATCTCCACTCTGTTCTGTTTCTAGATTGATTCCATGCATTTTCAACATGTGAGTCTTCATGAAATATTTGTTACACAGCTCCTTATTGCAAATGGTACAATAATTGATTCGTTGATTGGTTTGCTGTTGCTGTTCATTGGTGACTTTTGAGTTAAAGGGTGACTGAATTAAAGATGGAGGCATAAGAGGCGGCTGAAGATTATTCGATAAAACTGCTTGCTGGTTGAAATTGGTGAGACTTGCTCGTAATTGTTCATCAAAGAATGATGTTCTTGTTGGCCCCCCTGCTGATGTTGGTACCGATGGGCCGGGAAAAGAGCTGTTGATTGGTGGGGTTCGTTGAGTGAAATTTTGCGGTGTTGACCTAATTGTGCTTGGCTGATGATCTACGCTTGGATTGAACTGCTGGTGCATGAGTACAGCCGTAACAGCTGACTGAATGGAGCTGGCTAGATAGTTCATTGGAGGATCGTTCATACTTGAAGAGGTATCGATCTCTCGCTGGATTGAGAGGTTCTTTGGCTTCACATCTTGCTGTGCTAGTTGGTGTAACGATTGTTCGAAATTTTGGTGCCTCATATTCTGGTGTTCCTTAACCAAACCGCTGAGCGATTTGAACAAACTACTCAGTGGTTCTGAATGTGCTTGGTTGAGGTAATTATTGGAAGGGGTTGGCAAATTGAGGTCATTTTGCCGGTGACTATGGAGACTAGGATTGCTGGCCGATGCCAGAAAATTAAGCGTTTTACTAAAATCGTCTCGTGCATTCATCTTGACTAAAGACTGAACAAAGCTCCAAGTGAGAGACTTTATATTAGATTTGAACAATTATAATGTTGAAAATATATATTTATTTCCATCGGATAGATGAGATTGATTTTGCACTCGGACTGGAGATTGCAAAACTGTAGGTGCTGGCGTCTTGAGTTGGTGAAGATTATGCAAAACTAGAATGCATAGAGGATGCAAAGAGCGCAAGTTGAACAGTGAGCGAACAAAAATTGTTCGTCCAATTAATTCGCTACAACGCATGCGCAGATTACTACAATCGAGCCATTCGTTTGATTGCGCGCGCTTTCAACGCGCAGGATTCAACTCCTCGAATCGCCTTGGCCCTGGTGCACAAGATGCGGGCTCCTGTGGTTTTGCCCGAAGATGTACGAGCGCGCTGTAAGCATCGGTTAGAGACTACCCTTCTTCCTCACAATAGTACGACGGCCACTTGAGGATTCTTGCCAGTGTGTGACTGCGGTGCACAATGCGCTGCCGTGGCCGCCTTCTGTCGATCAGCAACCGAGCAGCATTCAATACGAGAAATTCATCATTCGTACAATTGTTTGTCTTTGGCACCCGCCGCCTCCGATTGGGCACAGAGCGGTAAGTGTCACTGGGCCAGAGAGTAAGTGTTTGGCGTACACAGTGCTCTCGGCTGTTACGAAACCGAAGGGAATCTCACAAACGAAACGAAGCTCTTTGCAGGCAAATGGCTGCAGAGACTCGTTCGTGAGCTCGTTGTGCTTGGCTGTTTGTGTTTGTGGGTGAGCAAATCTTTCCAACGTTTCATAGAAGGCGGCCAAATGAGTGTTAGTTTAAGGAGAGAGTAAAAAACTTGCGTTGAGAAACTGGTTGCGCCGCTGCCTTGCAGTACTGTGCCGAGTGAGCTCGTTCGGTTTTTCATTATACTTCGTGCAATACGTGCTGCTGCCTCTCGAACGTGTGCGACTCTCGCCGAGCTAACATCTCAAAGGTTATGAGGACATCCAGAGGATAATATTAGTAAGTTGCTCTTTGCATGCACGTGTAGTCGAGCAGTTTAGATCGCCCTGATCCAAACTGGGATGCGGCTGCCAGTTAGCCCGCCAGCTGAGTGTAAAATCTGTCATATTCTCAATACAATCCTGCGCTGAGAAGGCTAGAAAATCAGTCCACTATCGTCATTTGGAAAGCATTTGGGGGCTTGCAAATCTGCTAAATAGAAGGCACTTAATCCAAATGGTTGAAGTCTAAGCTCGAGGAAAGCCTCCCATGCTCGTGTGTCGCTGGAAATCTGATTGTGCTCTGGGGAGTCCCCTCTTCTTAGTGCCAACAATCATGCGAGAAGGCACGCGACTTGGCTGAAAAACTGCAAACCACAAGGCACCACATTGCATACTTATTATTTTGCGGTCACCGAGATAATCTGCCGCTCTGTTAATTGAGACAAATTTGGTAAAAAAGGAGAAAAGAATCCCGAAGTGAGTCCGCTGCCACTCAGGCTGACAGTCAAGTTTTGTAAGCCGAGCAAAGTCGGCTGAAGAGAGTGCGCACTATCCGCCGAAAGTATGGTAATTAATTTCCCAGCAGCCCTATGCAAAAATATCACCATACTTTTGACGCGCAGTGCCCGTACAGTTGTTCTTGCACTAAGCAGAGCACGTGCCACGCAGAGCCTGTTTTGTGTGAGTTTTCCAATGCTGCTCGAACGTGGCGCGCGGGCGGCATTTGTGTACGATTTTGAAACTGTCACTCGGCATTGGGCAGACGATCTGGAGCCACGAGGGGCCAAGAAAGCGGCCGCCTCCTCTCCACTGGCCACCAACGACTAGATCGGAAGCTGCACACTTGTTACCCCTGCGTCTTGCTTCCGTTTTCAGCCGGAGTTTGCCCGTCGGAACTGAGAATGGCGCTCGGTTTTAGTCGTCTAGTTTGCCTTACGGGAAGTGTGCCCGAGCTTGAGGGACCGCATTTGGGCGTTTGTGGACAAAATTGTGGATTTTTCAGCCAAAATGGAATCATTATTATGTAAAGCCGGCGAATCTTGGCCCAAAAAGTGCCGTCTAGAAGCGGGCCGACAGACAGAGATTAGGACAAAGGGGCATCTGGGCGCCGATGGAGCGCGAGAGATGAGGATGAGAAGGCTCGCCGAGTGGGAGGCTCGTGTGTGGGCTCGTGTGAGACTGTTAGGCAAGAAATTGTCGTTGTTGTTGTTTTACAGCTCGAGGGCGTGTTGCTCGCTTGTGGTTTCAAAAGACACAGCGACAAATCTCCATCCACCCTTAGCTGTGCCAGCAGCTAAGGCCAAAGGAGGAGCATCAGGCGCTCGACAACTCGGCCAACTGCAGCAAGCAGCATCAGCCGGCGAGGCTTCTCAATCCGAATCAGATAAGACCAACCGCCTCGCCCCACAGGCCCTCGCACTGCGCCTCTCTCTGTGTCTCTCCCACGAGTCCCCAGGGCTTACGTTTCAATCAGATTGGAAAGCGACCAAACTTTATTAACCAATTAAAAGCTGCTGCCTCCCCTCGCTGGCAGGGGAACAAGACACTTTTTGATAAACTTCTCTCATCTCGTGCGGCAGCCTTCTCAAAGAGCGCCAGTCCATCGGCACTCTTTGTGGCCCCTCTTTGTGGTCCCATGGCGGCGAGATTTCCTCCATGACACATAGCGATGATGTGGTGAAAAATGGGGAACGAGAAGGGAAAGAGAAGGCGGAACTCGTGACTTTTTCAATATTTTCCACCACCTTTCTTCTCGAATAATTTTTTATTCTCCAAGTCACTGATGAATTTGAGTCGACGGCTTGCCAGTGGCGAGATGTTGTTGTTTGCTGGGCCGAGCTGTGCAACTGCCATTCATTGTAAGGCGCACAAAAGAGCGCCCGCAGTGCGCGCACACTGCGAGGATTCGCGCTCTCCGCAGACAGTCTATAGTGCGCGCTGCCTGCAGGCCGCCTCTTGCAGCTCCCTCCAATGCTGCTCCAATCGATTCTCGCCCATATCTGACGGGCCACATTTCCACACATGACCACCACTGGCGGCAAGGCGCCACAACTGGCCCACCGTCGCCGATGCAGTCGCGGGTTATTGGCGTGCCGAGCTCGTGGGCGAGCACGGGAGAAGAAAAATCAGCGCCCAATTGGGGGCAGAGGAGGGGGAGAAAATTCAACTTTGGCCAAATAACTTACTCAAAATCAGGCGACAGGTTCGGAGGAGAGGAAAAAACGATCGCAACTAGTGATTGCGCGACACAAGCAGCGAAGGCAGAGGCATGGGCGTAGGCTTGAGCTTGCACAAAAGCGCACCGCAGCGATAAGACGCCGGCCAGGCTCGCGAGACAAATCTTATCGAGATTCGTTAGATTAAAGCCACAGGCCTGCCCGCCGGAAGGGCAGTTGTGTGTCGGAATTTGAAAGAAAACCAAATGGATCGATTAACACTTTCCTCGTTTAGTCGCCAGACGGGCAGATGGGAGTGCGATTGGGCCGCACAAATGGTGCCCAATTGCCCACAGACACGTCTGTCTGCCAGCCGCAGACTGTGGTCCGCACTGGACTGGCTTGGCTTAGCACGGCCGCAACAGTGGTCCGCAAGTCTGGCCGCAAGTTAGGCCAAAATTGTGCACTCTGAGCTGGATCGGATGGCGCCGCTTCCGGAAAAATGGGCGACTGTTTTTGAGCCGCCCATTTGGCTTGTCCAGCGCAGTCTGTGTATGGCTGCGAGCGCACTGCAGTGAATAGGCGACTCTGCGCGCCTGCTGGCCTGCGAGCAGTGACTGCTCGCAGTGGCACTCTGCGGCTGCTAAGGTGCGGGCGAGCACTTGCCTGTGCTGCCAGTTATTAGGCGAAAAGGGTTCCAGTTGTCCGCCGCCGGTCTATTTGGTGGCAAGGGTGAGATAATGGAGCGGCCAGGAACGAGTGCGAGCAGAGATGCGCCGGGCGGCAGTTTGGCGGAAGTGCGCCTTTGGCGTGAGAATAATTAAAGATTTCCTTTTATTCGACTTGCCAATATGTAAGTTGATGCAAAATGAGTCACAGGCAGCCCGTCTTTTTTGGACGCCGCGTGAGTCCCGGCAAATGGCGCCATATTTCCGCAGAAAACGCCAGCTCTCGACCGGCGTCTCCCTTTCGGAATGGGCGCCGTCAAGTGGGGGGCCAAAGGGGGCTGGTGGGGCGCCACAGGAGGCGGCTGCCGATTTTTGGCCCTTTTTTTCTCTAATCAAGCGCCCAATTATTCGACAGGCCCCCTTTGCTGCCCCTTGGCCTGCTTTTCGGCCCGTTTTTGTGGGCAATCCAATTAAATGGAAGGAGAGGAAAGAGTTTGCCTCCAATCGGGCGCTATTGATTTGGCTCCAAGATACTGCTTAGGAGCGGGCCTGAAAACTGGCACTCGAACTCGCGGAGGCAAAGCGCGCAGAGTGCAGGCCAAATTCGGCCGCGCTCACTCCCATTCGCGAGCACGCCCACAAAACGCAGAGCCGCCGAGCGCCATATTTATTTGGATGAAAACTAATTAAAATTTATCTTACTATGTTGTCGGCCCGTTGAGCTGGCGCAACGGGCAAGATTAAAGAGGGCCAAGATTGGTTTAGGAAAGGACGGGGCGAAATAAAGTGAACGAGAAGCTGGTCCTAAGGGGCTGAATTGGAGATCGATTGTGGGCTAAAAGACAACACCACAGCCGAGGCTAGAGGCTGGCGCCTTATTGGACTGCTCCTTATTGGACTGTTTTCAGCCTGAAGTGTGCTCTTTATGATAACTCCGCTGGATGGTTTTACTTATTTTTTGCGGTCCAATAATCTGCCCCCCACGAGCTTGGGTCCGCCCTCGGAGCCACCAAGCACACTCGCGGCCCAACTCTCCAGCCCCTTTTTGCACCCCCGTCTTCAGCGGGGGCGCCTGCACGTGCAACTTCCGACTTTTTGCCCCTCACTCGGTGGTAATTAGTGGATTTGAGCAGTTTTTTGGCCCATCTGCTGCTTGGGCTCGGCCTCGAGAGCTGGAACGAGGCTGGTTGCTCGTGGCGTGGAGCAGGTTTGCATTCTTCTCCGTCATATAAGACAGATTTTAATCATTTAAATGGCGCACTTTTATCGTCCACACGGAGCGGCCCGAACTGGCCAACTCGACGCCAATAACGTGCCCCCAAATGGAGCCGAGCCGAGCGGAGTGGCGAGAAGAGACGGCCATTGTTTGGGGCAGGAGCGCCGCCCGATGCAGTGCCGGTTGCCGCCCCCAGCGGGCAAAACGCTGGGCCTTAGCTGAGGGCACTTGGAGCTGAACCAGGAAAAAATTACTCAAAAATGATCCAAAGTGGCCCATTGTCTCAGGTCCTCCTCTTGAGGGGCTGTCCAAGTGGCCAGTCGCTGGGTTTGGCTCGCCCCAATGCAGCCGCGAGCAGACCTCTGTCTGAGAGAGCCGTCGATTGGCCGTCCGATGATCGGAACATCAACAGCGTCCATTTGCAAACCTGCGCTCGATCGCCGATGGCTGCTGGCTGCAAATTGGATAAATTGGATAAATTGGCCACCGGTGGCTGGCAAAGAGTGGCTCAAACAAGTGGCTCCTGTGGCCACTGGTTGATGATAGTAATAATAATAATAAAAACAGTCATAGCGTATAGTCATAACAATGATGGTAATAATAATCAGCAAAATAATAATAGTCCGGCTGGAATAGAAATATTTTTCCCCATTCCAGGGAGTGTCCGGCCGGCCGATTCAGACTGGATGCAAACAATAAATCTTCAAATCTCTTTTTCTCCATCATTTCCTCCTCATTATTTCGCCTGTCCTCCTCCTTCTCTTCCTCCTCCTCCTCCTCCTCTGCCAGCCCACCTCATTCCCTGCCTCTCCTCGTCTCTCCTCGTCTCTCTCTCTCTCCTCCCAGTCTCGTGCCGGCCGATCGCATTCTTCTGCTGCCCAATTGCGCGCTCAAACTTGGCTCGCCGGCACAGGTAGGACACACAATCAATCTTAATATATATTAAGTTTTAAGTAACACACACACACACCCGCAAGAATCGCCCTCCCTCTTTGTGTGTGGTGGTCAGTGGAGAAAAGTGAAAAAAAACAATCGGCAAACACACACAAATGCGCATAGCAGATTGCCTGCAGATCCACTTCCACTTGCACCAACACTAAACACTAAACACCAACCACTAACCAGGCCAAACTCTGGCTCCATTCTCTTTCTTCTTTACCTACCTCCTTTTCTATTATATTCTCTCTCATGGCTCAAATTCTCCATTCTTGCCCCTCTTTGCCCGTTTCTCGAGGAATTTCATTCACCAAATTGTTACGCTAACAAATTTCATTTGCCTCATTCGCTAATGATTTTCTCGTAAATCTTCATACGCGCCCACTAGTTCTCATTTTTCTCCACCCTAATAGAGGCCAAAAGGTATTACAATTCCTTTGTGGCCACAATAAGCAACCGCCGCCACCACCAGCAAACCAACGAATTGTGGGCCACCTTTTCACCTTAACGCTCGCAAGGGCCACCATCTTTTGCCCCAGTGTGTTCTTGCAAAATGCACACTGTGTTGATTAATTTTCCACATCCTCCTCTCACTTGTGGCCCTCCTAAGCTCCCTTTCAGACTCTCAATGGGCTAGAATCTCAGCTTATCGCTGTTGCTAATTAACATGCGAGCGCGTGGCCGAAATGACCAGAAGCTCTGTGGCTACCTGAACACCATTTTGGCCAAGACCAAAGCCGAGACCCGAAACAGAGCCAAGCAAACCTCTTGGCCAGTTCACAATGAGTTCGCCACATCCGTTGCGATTTCGAGCTTGTTGCAGCTTGATTGCGATAAATCGCCCGCAAGAAGGTAACAAAAACGACGAGGAGTTACAGGAAGGGGAGTGGTGCCCCTTGGAGTCGATCGTGTTGTCTGGCCACAACAACAAGTGGATCCATTGTTTATCGTTCGATTGGATCTTTTAAAGGAGAAATTTTCAATAGTCTCGTTGGGTAAAAGTATGGTTAGAATCATCTATCAAAAGAATATTTGCATAAATGTTTCCTCCTCATTGTCTGGCTCTCCAGTAATGAGGGCAACAGAAACCACAACTTCCACTTCCATCGGTTTGCATTTGCTCGCTCGCGCCTCCAAGCGGCTTATGGAGAAACTAGCACCATTTGCGTGCCACACGTGCGCTATAGCTTGTCTCTGTGTTGGAAAGTTGGCAACTGAGCTGAACTGGAGCTGAAGCCAAGTGAGGGGACTGAGCTGGCCACGTGGGGCTGGCAGCTCAAATGTCGGAAAAAGCCAGCGCCAAGTCGCGCACAGAATGAAGGCGAGTCAGTCGCAAATATACTTTCAACCGATGCGTACCTCTTTCCCCTATTTCCATCA